>Ga0208270_100177_pt1 | contig 27555 bp, 29 predicted proteins | sample LakWasM109_LOW13_2_FD_183925 | JGI IMG/M metagenome (GOLD analysis project Ga0208270, IMG submission 183925) | Freshwater sediment methanotrophic microbial communities from Lake Washington under simulated oxygen tension - Sediment Metagenome... | ecosystem: Environmental > Aquatic > Freshwater >...
GCGCCCATTTTTTATCATTCAAGTCTGTCGGGTAGCGCTTGACTTTTGAGGTTCGCTTCTTGGTTGTCATTGCAGAAATGCTTATTTTTGCATTTTAGCTGTTTTTGTCACTTTTAAAACACGCACTTAGTTCCAGTTTGTCCAAACTGCCATGCGATGCTCCATACTAGCGAGCCACCGCTGTCAATCTCAGAATTAAAAAAGCACATCAATAGTCCCGTAGGCCGGAATAAGCCGGTTTGAGCGAGAGCGAAAACCGGCTTATTCCGGCAAACACCTATCATAGTCGGGCAACATCTTGACGCCCAACAATGTTGTCAATCGAAACCTATGCCATATAGGAGTATAGCCTTGCCATATTTTTTGTATTTCAGTACGCCATAGCGTACGATAAAGTCTCAGTCTAACCTTGGAGCATTAAAATGCAGACACTAAGCGCAAGTGAGGCACGGGCGAATCTTTACCGGCTCATTGATGATGCCGCAACATCCCATGAACCTGTCGTTATTACAGGCAAACGCAACAATGCAATTCTTATTGCGGAAGAAGATTGGTCTGCAATCCAGGAAACCTTATATTTGCTGTCTGTTCCAGGCATGCGCGAATCCATACATGACGGCATGAATACAGCCGTTAGCGAATGCGAAAAGGAGCTTGATTGGTGAGTTGGCTGTTGGTCTACACAGCACAAGCCAAAAAAGATGCAAAAAAACTGGCTAATGCGGGCTTAAAAGAAAAGGCTATTGCTTTACTCAAACTCATCGAAACCAATCCCTATCAGAATCCGCCTCCGTACGAAAAGCTTGTGGGTGATCTTTCGGGCGCTTATTCGAGACGAATCAATATTCAGCATCGGTTAGTCTATGAGGTTCTGAGCGATCAAGGTACGATCAAGATACTGAGAATGTGGACGCATTATGAATAGTCCCGTAGGCTGGAATAAGCCGGTTCGAGCGGTAGCGAGAACGGGTGTTTCCGGCAAACACTTGAGAAACCATCAATATCTTAGCTGACTGCATTACCCCGGCAGTCGGCTAACAACTTCAATGGGGCAAACCGGAAGGAAAAGATCATGAATTGGTATCTGGAAGCTTTGAAAAAATATGCGGAGTTCAACGGGAGAGCCAGGAGAAAAGAGTATTGGTTCTTCATATTATTTAATATTCTTATCAGCGTCTTTTTTGCGACCATTGATTTTGTTAGCGGCTCTTTTAATGCTGAAACCGGCGTCGGCCTGTTAAGTGGCCTTTACTCATTGGCCGTCTTGATTCCCGGCATAGCGGTAACGGTTCGGAGGCTTCATGACACCGACCGTAGCGGTTGGTGGTTGTTAATTCCGTTGATTCCGGTTATCGGCGGTATCGTGCTTTTTATTTTTATGATTCAAGACAGTACGTCCGGCGACAATCAATATGGTCCCAGCCCTAAGTAAGGCGTCAATGGGCAAGGCGTAGCGGTCGAATAGGGCCATTTTTCTGGCGAGCGCCGCATGCCCTAGGCTGGGCCTTGCCACCCATGGCGAAATAATGATCTTTTGGGTGTCCCGCAGACACTTTTGCGAATGCGAAAAGCGGCTTGACAGGTAAAGTGGCTGGAACATTAATCCTCAATGTTTTCAGGCGTGACTCTCAGCATTTCATCAACGCTGGTTATTCCCGACGCTACTTTTTCCGCCGCGCTCAGGCGTAACGGTCTCATGCCTTCAAGCATGGCTTGTTTTTGCAGAACGGCACTGTCGCAACCGCTGACCATTAATTTTTTTAATACCGGTGAGTTGCTGAATATTTCATAAATGCCGATTCGGCCCGAATATCCGGTATATCTGCATTCTTTACAACCTACTGCTTCGTACACATAGGCGGGAGTTGCAGCTGTATAAGGCGTAATCAATCGGGACCACTGTTCATCATTAATGCCGACCTGTTTTTTGCAGTTACGGCATAAAACACGCACCAGGCGTTGCGCCATCACGCCTAATAAAGTCAGTTGAATCAGGTAAGCGGGAACGCCAATATCCAGCAAACGAACCACTGCCGAGGGCGCATTATTGGTATGTAAGGTGGAAAACACCAAATGTCCGGTCAGAGAAGCCTGGATCGCCATTTCCGCTGTTTCCAGATCGCGGATTTCGCCGACCATAATAATATCGGGGTCTTGACGCATTAAAGCGCGAATGCCGCTGGCAAAAGTAAGTCCTATACCGGCTTTAACTTGCAGTTGGTTAAAGCTGGGTTCGATCTGTTCAATCGGGTCCTCGACGGTACACAGGTTTACTTGGGGTGTAGCCAGATGTTTCAGGGTTGAGTACAACGTGGTGGTTTTTCCTGAACCTGTAGGGCCTGTAACCAGAATTATGCCGTGTGAATGTTGAATCAGTCTGTTCCAGATTGCCTTTTCATGAGTGTTAAAACCCAGTTGTTTATAGTCGCGTGTTAGTACTTCGGGGTCAAAAACACGCATGACCATCTTTTCGCCAAAAGCGCTGGGCATTGTCGAAAGCCGTAACTCGATTTCTTTTTTTCCGGATATATGGGTTTTAATGCGTCCGTCTTGAGGCAATCTTTTTTCGGCAATGTTCATTCTGCCGAGAATTTTTAACCGGCTCATCACCGGATTCATAACGGCTGCGGGTAACTGATAGACATCATGCAAAATGCCGTCGATTCTAAAGCGTACATTGCCTTGGTTACGGCGAGGCTCGATATGAATATCGCTGGCACGCTGATCGAACGCATACTGCATCAACCAGTTGACCAAATTGACGATATGCTGATTTTCCGCATCAAGATTATTGATCTGGCCCAGTTCAACCAATTGTTCAAAGTTATAAAGAGTGCTGGTTGACTGGTTGGCCGAGTTATCGGTCGCTCCTTTTAATGATTTGGCAAATGCGTAAAACTCGCCCAAATAGCGTTTGATTTCATCGGGATTAGCCAACACACGGGTTATTTGGCCCGGCTGGATTTTTTTAAGGTCCGCTTCCCAAGCCCGAATATAAGGTTCCGCGGTAGCAATGACGGCTTCATCCTTGCTGACTTTAATCGGCAGGATGTTGTAATTTGCCGCATAAGCATGACTGTAAATTAACGTCACCGAAGGAATGTCGATTTTTAGCGGATCAATGTAGTAATAGGGCAGGTTTACTTTCTTTGCCAACCACTGGGTTAAGTTTTCAAGCGTTAACGGTTTTCCAAGCTGGGTTTGGTCGGTTACAGCGCATTCGACCAGAATATTGAGCGGGTGTTTGGCCTGGCTGGTGGAAGATTTTCCGTACATCCGGCTCTTTTCAAGGTCCGCGTCCGAAATCATCCCGTCTTCTTGTAACCAAAGCAACACCTGTTCAAGCGTTAATTTGGCTTCTTGTGGTTCTTTTTGATCCAGTGATGGGTATTGGTTTAGCAATTGTGTAGACATTAAATGACAAATGATGTTTTGCGGATTACTTGCAGTAATTGTAGCAGTCCATGAAAGTTGGAGGTGACTAGGGTTGTCGGTATCGCTTCAGCACTTCCCAGACTGAACGCAGATTGGACTCAGGTTCAGGCAGCAGCAGGGTGATTACTATCTCTTCAACGGCTGCAACTATGCAGATTATCGCAGCAATTCTAAACGGCCAAGTCGGACCACCCAGAAACAGCACATACAAAGTCAAACCCATGGACCCGGCGGCGATTTTTACCGTCCAGGTATGGTAGCTGGTAAAAATCCCGAACTTGAAAAAACCTGCAAGGGCAGGCAGCAGGCAACTGGCGACAATCAGGCCGACATAAAGCCGTTCCCTGCTCACCACGTCAGGCCATAGCCACCAGCAACATAGTGCTATGGTCAAGTAGGTGATGACATCCGCCCAGCTGTCGAGCGTGGCGCCGAACTGGGTAACTTGGCCGGTCAGTCGGGCCGCCAAGCCATCGAGCAAGTCGGTAAGAAAAGCAACTGCTAATAGCGTCATAAAAGCAATTCCATGTCCATGCCATGCCAGCCACAATAACATCGGCGCGGCCACGAAACGAAACCCGGTCAGCAGGTTGGGCAAGGTCAGTTTGGATTGTGTGCTGTTCATAAGGTAAACGTGGCTATCAAAGGTGCATGATCTGAAAGCGCATGCCACGGTGCGTGGGTCAGCCGCTCACACGATACCGGGGTTAAACCGCGATAATAAATGCGGTCCATCGGCAAAAATGGCAACCAGGCCGGAAAGCTGCGGGCATAGCGTCCATGGATTTCATGGAAAATCTCCTGCAAACCCAAATGGTCATGGAAGAAGCGGTCTGCTTGTCCCAGCCAGTCGTTAAAGTCACCGGCAATGATAAGCGGCGCATCATACGGCACATGACTATCGATACGTGCGCATAATTTGCCGATTTGCAGGCGGCGCTCTTTGCCGGTCAAGCCGAAATGAATGCACACAATATGCACATCCTGACTGCTTCCCAGTAATCGGATAACGCCATGCAACAGGCTGCGGCTGGCCCAGGGAAAAGGTGATACGTTAATATTTTCCCAGCGTTCGAACGGATGTTTGCTCAGAATAGCATTGCCGTGATGACCGGCGTTATAAATCGCATTTTTACCGTAAGCGTGGAAAGGCCAAACATTTTCAGCGAGAAATTCAAGCTGGGGTAAAACAGGCCAGTCGGGGATTTTTTTCTGGTGATGTATATGCTCACCCTGCATTTCCTGCAAGAACATTAAATCGGCATCGGCGGCTATCAAAGCATCTTTAATATGATGTAGCACAAATCGCCGGTTGCCTACATTAAAACCTTTATGGATGTTGTAGGTTAATATTCGTAATCCTTTTTCAGTCATATATGTTTCTAATTAGTAAGGCCGCTTTCGAATATGCAACCGGTAAAGAACCGGCGAGATCAATTCCTCAATCAGAAAAAAAAGCGCCACAATCACGATGATGTCGATCAGGCTCAGCGCCAGCGGTTCTTTTAACAAAAATATCGGTAACAACGATTCAGGCACTGTATCGAGACCTCGCGCCCGGCTGCTTTCATTGCATCCCATTCGGCGCTTGATGAAGCTCGCCAGTAAATCGCCGGCCATTGTCAAAACGCCAAATAATAGGCCGGTTAAAGGCTCTATTCCGCTTAAAAAGGCTACCAAGGTTGTACAGAAAATAGCCGAGCATAAGCCGCGCCAGGTTTTGGTGTTGCCAAACAAGCGCCGGCCATCGGACCATTCCAGCTTATTATCCACCGGCCATGTCCAGCGCTTGCCCAATGCTTTATTGATCAACACCGGCGCACCGTTCGCGGCAACTAGCAATGCGATAGCCTGAATCATGCAATATAAACACCACGATAGCGCAGTCATGTATAAATCCTCTAATTCTATTTGACCATAGTTAATAATCTCTGTCGATTTAGGTTATCAGTGATTTAGCCACCGATTGCGGCGAACCGGCACGTGCTAAAACAGGCTGCTTAAAAATGCTGTAAAATGCTGTAAAATGACACCAAGGCGAAATTGCCGTTTACTTTAAAAGCAAGAGAAAACCATGATAGATAAAAAACTGCTCGATATTCTGGCCTGTCCTTTATGCAAGAGTCCGTTGATTTATGACAAGTCTCAGCAGGAGCTTATCTGCAAAGCCGACCGTATTGCTTTCCCTATCCGTGACGATATTCCCGTCATGCTTGAAGATGAGGCCCGCGAATTAACTAACGACGAAATCGACGCCTTATCCAGATGAGTGTGCGTTTCAAAGTCGTCATTCCGGCGAGATACGGCTCAACAAGATTGCCGGGTAAGCCATTATTGAACATTGCAGGCAAACCGATGATTGCCCATGTCTGCGAACGTGCACAAGAAGCCGATGCCGACGAAATCATTGTTGCCACTGACGATGACCGGATTTTTCAAGCGGTCGGCGATTTAGGGTTTAAAGCGGTAATGACCCGCGCCGACCATCAAAGCGGTACTGAAAGAATTGCCGAAGTTGCAAGGCTTTGCGGTTGGGCCGGTGATGATGTCATCGTTAATCTGCAAGGCGATGAACCGCTTATTCCACCGGTTTATATCCGTGATGCCGCTGAGGCATTGGCCGGTCAACAGCTGGCGGGTATCGCGACGCTGGCTGCAAAAATTACCGATCAGGAAGAAATTTTCAATCCGAACGCCGTCAAAGTGGTTTTGAATCATGCCGGTTACGCGCTTTATTTTAGTCGCGCACCCATTCCTTGGGAAAGGGATACGTTTGCCCATTCAGGCGGTAAGCCTTCAGGGAAACTGCCTCATCTCAGGCATATAGGCATGTATGCTTACACGGTTGATTTTTTAAACCGCTATTGCCTATGGGATGCCTCATTGCTTGAGTCGATTGAATTCCTGGAACAACTGAGAATACTGTGGCGTGGCGAGGCCATTAAAGTTCATGTCGTCGATAAAACACCGTCCGCCGGTGTCGATACAAAAGAAGATTTGATACGCGTGGAGCACGTATTGAGTTTGAGTCACTAGCCTCCTGTCCGGGCGCTGTTTCCGTTTGATAGGATATATGTCAACGTAGGCTTTGCCTACATGCGGTTAGGTAAGGGGCGTGAGCACGGTTGCATGGATGCAGGAGGTAGAGCAACGCAGGAAGCGGAAGCTGTTCCTGCACACAGCCAGTTCCGATTTGACATAGCCTATTAAAAACAGTACCTTGGGCAACATTTTTAACTTTCACTTAAACACCGGTTTTTCAAGAGCAGTCAATGGAACAATTTCATAGAATAAGTCGTTTACCCCCTTACGTTTTTAACATTGTCACTGATCTGAAAGCCAAGGCCCGAGCGGCGGGAGAAGATATTATTGATTTTGGCATGGGTAATCCCGATCAGGCCACGCCTGAGCATATCGTAGCCAAATTGGTTGAGTCGGCTCAACGTCCGGATACGCATCGTTATTCGGTTTCCAAGGGCATACCTCGATTAAGAAAAGCCATTTGCACATGGTATAAAAACCGCTTTGATGTTGATTTGGACCCGGAAACCGAGGCCATTGTTACCATAGGTTCAAAAGAAGGTTTGGCACATTTGGCATTGGCGACTTTAGGTCCGGGCGATGTTGTGCTGGTGCCTAATCCTGCTTATCCGATACATCCTTATGGCGTAGTGATTGCGGGTGCCGATCTTAGGCATGTGCCGATGGTTCCGGGCGGCGATTTTTTTGAGGAACTGCACAAAGCCATTATCGATTCATGGCCCAAGCCGAAAATGCTGATTCTTAATTTTCCCGGCAATCCGACCAGTCAGTGCGTGGAACTGGATTTTTTTGAAAAAATTATCGCTGTCGCCAAAGAGCATAACATCTGGGTGGTACAGGATATCGCTTATGCCGACATCGTTTTCGACGGCTATAAAGCGCCGTCGATTCTTCAAGTCGAAGGCGCAAAAGACATTGCAGTCGAGTTTTTCTCGCTGTCGAAAAGTTACAACATGCCTGGGTGGCGTGTTGGGTTTATGTGCGGCAACAAGGAACTGGTTTCCGCTCTGGCTCGCATTAAATCTTATCTGGATTACGGTACCTTTACGCCGATCCAAATTGCCGCGATTGCTGCGTTGGAAGGCCCGCAGGAATGCGTTGCTGAAATTGCCGAGATGTACCGTAAAAGACGCGATGTACTGTGCGATGGCTTAACCGCAGCCGGCTGGCCGGTTGAAAAACCGAAAGCAACTATGTTTGTCTGGGCACGTATTCCCGAAGCGTATCAGCACATGGGTTCGCTTGAGTTTTCCAAAAAGCTGCTGGCGGAAGCCAAAGTGGCGGTTTCGCCGGGGGTTGGCTTCGGCCAACATGGCGATGATCATGTCAGGTTCGGCCTGATTGAGAATGAACACCGTACCCGTCAGGCGGTTCGCGGCATTCGCAATATGATGAAGAAGGATAAGGTTATATAATTCTGTGAGTTCGTTAGATTTGGATTTTAATGGAATACGGATTAAGCGGATTTTTTTATCAGCGTTTGAACCTCCGTCTACTTGAGAAGATCATTAGGAGTGAACATGTCGGACAACATAGAAAATATTGTTTTAGAACATTTACGTCATATTCGAGGCAGAGTTGACCAAATAGCTGATGATATGTCCGATCTTAAACATCGCATGTCCAGTCTTGAGTTATCAATAGTTTCTGTTAAACATGAAGTTGCCCATGGTGACGAAACTGATGCGAGACAGCAAGTTACTCTCGATAAAATTGTTGACCGTATTCAACGTATAGAAAAAAGACTGGAGCTTATTAGTTAAGTGGTGAGTTTTCATTGTTCTCATATAAAACGATGGAACAATAATAATTTTTTAACTGGAGTTTGATTTGAAACCGGTAAAAGTAGGTGTATTAGGATTAGGTACTGTCGGTGGCGGCACCGTCAATGTGTTGAAGCGAAATGCGGCGGAAATCGCTCGCAGGGCAGGTCGTGAAATCATTATCACCCGCGCCTCGGCCAAAGATTTAGATAAGCAACGTATTTGCGATACGCAAGGCATAACCTTAACGACCGATCCTTTTGAAATCATCAATGATCCCGAAATTGAAATCATTCTGGAATTGATCGGCGGGGCTGGGCCAGTCAAAGACATGGTATTAAAAGCCATAGAAAACGGTAAGCATGTCGTTACCGCCAATAAGTCGTTGATTGCGTTGCATGGCAACGAGATTTTCGCCAGAGCCAGCGAAAAAGGCGTCATCGTCGCTTTTGAAGCCGCTGTCGCCGGTGGCATTCCGATTATCAAAGCGATACGCGAAGGCTTAAGCGGCAACCAGATCGAGTGGTTGGCCGGTATTATCAACGGCACCGGCAATTTTATCCTGACTGAAATGCGCGATAAAGGCCGTGACTTTTCTGATGTATTGGCCGAAGCTCAAGCCCTGGGCTACGCAGAAGCCGATCCTACTTTCGATGTGGAAGGCATAGACGCCGGCCATAAATTAACTATTTTGGCTTCGATTGCTTTCGGTATCCCGTTGCAGTTCGACAAAGTTTTTACCGAAGGTATTACCAAAATCACCCGTACCGATGTCGAGTACGCGGAGCAACTGGGTTATCGTATCAAGCATTTGGGCATCGCCCGCAAAACGCCGGAAGGCATCGAATTAAGAGTGCATCCGACCTTGATTCCTGAACGTCGTCTGATTGCCAACGTCAACGGCGTGATGAATGCCATTTTGGTTAAAGGCGATGCAGTCGGCCCTACACTTTATTATGGTGCCGGTGCCGGAGCCGAGCCTACCGCGTCTTCTGTCGTCGCCGATGTGATCGATGTGGTCAGGGCCTTAACCAGCGACCCCGAAAATCGTGTGCCGCATTTAGCTTTCCAGGCCGACGCAATAGTCGACATACCGGTCTTGCCTGCGGACATGTTCCGGACGGCATATTATTTACGGCTTAATGCGGAAGACAAGCCGGGCGTTTTGGCAGAAGTAACCCGGATTCTTGCCGAACATCAAATCAGCATTGAAGCGATCAGCCAGAAAGTACCGCTGCACAATGAAATTTCGGTGCCGATTATCATATTGACTCAAGTCACGCTGGAAAAAGAAATGAACGCGGCTATCGCTGAAATTGAAGCGTTAAAAACCGTTAGCGGTAAAGTCAACCGCATCCGTCTGGAAACTTTAGGATAAATAAAAAATGTCTACGCATAAACACTACACCGGCCTGATTGAACGCTACAGAGACCGCTTGCCGGTTAGCGACACCACCCGCATTATCAGTCTGAACGAAGGCAATACGCCTATGATTCAACTGCAAAACATTCCTCGCTTGATCGGCAAGGGTGTTGATATTTATGTCAAATTTGAAGGCTTGAACCCTACCGGTTCGTTTAAAGATCGCGGTATGACCATGGCGGTCACCAAAGCCGTGGAAGCAGGCAGTCAAGCCATCATCTGCGCCTCAACCGGCAATACCTCGGCTGCCGCCGCAGCGTATGCAGCACGCGCCGGTATTAAAGCTTTCGTGTTGATACCCGACGGTAAAATCGCTTTGGGCAAGCTGGCTCAAACCTTGATGTACGGCGCTGAAATCATTCAGATTAACGGCAACTTCGATAAAGGCATGTCACTGGTTAAAGAAGTCGCCGAACATGCGCCGGTTACTATCGTTAACTCGATCAATCCGTTCAGAATTGACGGACAAAAAACCGCGGCTTTTGAAATTGTCGACGACCTTGGTTTCGCGCCCGACTATCACTGCCTGCCGGTCGGCAACGCCGGAAACATTACCGCCTACTGGAAAGGTTATACCGAATATGCCGCTAGTCGTGTGTGCAGTACGCGCCCGGTCATGTGCGGTTACCAGGCTGCCGGGGCGGCACCGTTTTTAGCCGGTCATATGATCGATGAACCGGAAACCATTGCTACAGCCATACGCATCGGTCACCCGCAATCCTGGGATTTTGCCTGGGCCGCACAAAAAGAGTCCGGCGGCTGGTTTGATAAGTTTACCGACGAACAGATTTTAGCCGCTCACAAAATGCTGTCCCAGTTTGAAGGCATCTTTTGCGAACCGGCTTCGGCAACGTCTTTAGCAGGAGCCTTGCATGACATCGGTTCCGGAAAAATCCCTGAAGGTAGTAAAATTGTTTGCACCTTAACCGGTAACGGCTTGAAAGATCCCGATACCGCTATATCGCAATGCGCCGCTGCACATCCTGTGACGATTGACGCCAGTTTGGATGCGGTTAAACGAGCTATTCTGGATTGTTTATAATCCAGTTTTATGATGCAGCATGAAAGCCACATCATGGCGATGCGTCCACGTTTTTAATAGCACACTGGAAAGGTAATGAAAAATATATGCATAATAGCTTTATTCACAACTGTTCTGCTTACAGCTTGTAGTAAGGATGAGACGCCTAAAGATGAGGTGCCTAAGGTCGAAGACCCGCATAACATTGTTATAGATGGTCAGAAAATGACGCAAGCCAACTTCCTGCAAAAGTATTGCGTCGGCAAAGTAAATAACGAAAATTGCGCGATAGTAGGAAACGCCATGGGGATGGATGCCACTAAAGGCGAAGTGCAAAAGGGTGGTAAGCTATAACTCGCAGTAAGTAGGTTGGGGCAACATCTTTTCGTTGACCAACATTCTTGGCTGACCTATGAAATGGTATTCGTAAATGGTACGTGAATGCTCTCTTATTTTGGTTTAGACTTGATTATAGATAGTTATTTTTCAGGAGATGCTTTATGACGGCTGTAACATTTGATACGCTAAAATTCGTTGAAAAATTAAAATCTGCGGGTGTACCCGAAGAACAAGCCAAAGCGATGTCGGAAGCTTTTCGTGATGCATCCGGTGAAGCTGATTTAGCAACCAAGCGTGATCTTAAAGATACTGAATTAAGGTTAGAGTCACGCATTGACAAGCTTGATACGCGTATTGGAGGGGAGTTGATGCTGGTAAAATGGATGCTTGGCGTTATTATTGCGGCTGAGGCTATGCCGTGGTTTGTTAAGCTATTTACATAGCTAAGCAAAGTTCATTGTGCCTACCTTTTTTAATGGTGGATTTATCGAAGCTCAACCCTCTATCTTTTGGCGCGCATGGCACGCCCTATGTTAAATTTCCAATAAAACCTTTGTGGTTCTTCGGGTCTTCGTGGTGAATTTTTGTAAAATCTAAAGCCGACCAATGTCGGCTTTTTTATTGGAAACCCCATGTATTATCAAGGCGTAAAAAAAACCATCGTTACCCGCCCAGTCCCGAAAAAACGCTCTAACTTGGGTGAAATGCATCCTATATTGGAACGTATCTTTTTAGCTAGGGGCTTAACGTCGGAAGCGGAGCTGGACAGGACACTGGCAAAACTTCCATCACCGTGGCTGCTGTCGGGCATGGATGCGTTGGTCGGGCATTTGATCACTGCGATTAATGAACAACAGCGGATTTGCATTGTGGCCGATTTCGATGCCGATGGCGCAACTAGTTGCGCTGTGGCTATTAAGGGTTTGCAATTATTGGGGGCAGGGCAGGTAACATTCGTCGTGCCCAACCGATTTGAATACGGTTACGGCTTGACGCCTGAAATAGTCGGTCTGGTCAAGCAGCAAAATCCCGATGTGATTATTACCGTTGATAACGGCATATCGAGCATAGACGGAGTTAGGGTAGCCAAAGAGCTGGGTATAAAAGTCCTGATTACCGATCATCATTTGCCCGGTCATGAGTTGCCTGTTGCCGATGCGATAGTCAATCCCAACCTGGGCGATGATAAATTTCCCAGCGGCGCATTGGCCGGTGTGGGCGTTATTTTCTATGTCATGATGGCCTTGAGGAGCCGGTTAAGGGAGCAAAACTGGTTTGAGCAACATCAGGTTCAGGAACCCAATCTCGCCCAGCTGCTCGATTATGTCGCATTGGGCACGGTCGCCGATGTGGTGGCGCTGGATCAAATCAACCGTGTTTTGGTGCATCAAGGCTTATTGAGAATACGCACGGGGCGCTCACATCCTGGAATAAAGGCGCTTATCGAGGTATCCGGCAGAAAGCCAGAGTCTATTTATGCTTCCGATTTGGGCTTTGCGCTCGGGCCAAGGCTGAATGCCGCCGGGCGTATGGATGATATGTCGCTGGGGATTCAGTGCCTGCTTACCGAAGACCCGATTCTGGCAAAAGAAATGGCGTTGCAACTCGACGAGCTGAACAATGACCGGCGGGAAATCGAAGGGCAAATGAAAAACGAAGCGATGGCTTTGTTAAAGGAAATGAAAAAGCTCGATGAACACCATTTGCCTGCGGGTGTCTGCTTGTTCGACGCCAACTGGCATCAAGGTGTTATCGGCATTTTGGCCTCGCGCATTAAAGATCAATTGCATCGTCCGGTTATCGCTTTTGCGCCTGCCGGAAAAGATGAGATAAAAGGTTCTGCGCGCTCAATTCCCGGCGTTCATATTCGTGATGTATTGAGTGATATTGCAGCGCTACATCCTAAATTGCTGAGTAAGTTCGGTGGCCATGCGATGGCCGCAGGCATGAGCATCAAAATGCACGACTATCCGCCTTTTGCATTGGCTTTCGATGCTGTGGTCAGGAAACGTCTGGTTGCTATCGATCTGGAGCAGAAAATCTATTCCGACGGCGAACTGACTGAACAGGAGATGACAATTGAATTTGCCGATTTACTGCAAAATGCCGGAACCTGGGGACAGGAATTTCCCGAACCTGTTTTCGATGGCGTTTTTGATGTGATTCAATCGCGTATTGTCGGGCAGCGACATCTTAAGCTGGTACTGAGAAAACCGTTCGGCGAGCTGTTAATCGATGCGATTGCTTTTTATGTGGATAAGCCGGAAAGCTGGTTAGGTTTACGGCATATTAAGGCCGCTTACAAACTCGACATCAATGAGTTCAGGGGAAATCGAAGTGTGCAGTTTGTAGTGCAATACTTGGAAAAAATTACATAAAAAAGGGCGGATTAACCGCCCTTTTTTGCATAGCGTAGTACTTATTTTTTGGGCTCTGCCGGAGCTGCGGGTGCAGGCTCGGCTGCTTTTGCGGGTTCTTCCACTTTACCAGGTGCTGCCTCGCCTTCAACGGCTTTAGCAGGCTCAGCCGCTGCCGGTGCTTCTTCAGCAGTTGGCGTTGCTGGTTCTGCCGGAGCAGGTGTAGCCTCAGCTTTTGGTTTCTCGTCTGTCAGCGGTATCAATATCTCTACTTTTGCTTGGTTACGCAATGTTTCTATCATGCCTTGAACTTTCTTACGTTGTAAGAAAGGCATAAGTTGCTCTTTAACCGCTTCCAATGGTGGAGGTGTTACCGGGCGAGAATCTTCTTTCAAAATGACATGATAACCAAACTGGGTCTTAACAGGTTCTTTGGTGTATTTGCCTTTTTCCAGTGCGGCGACTGCTTCAGAGAAAGGAGCGACCATTTGTGCTGCAGAAAACCAGCCTAAGTCTCCGCCATTTTGAGATTCTTTAGCATCCAATGAATTCTTGTTGGCTAGCTTTGCAAAATCAGCGCCCTTATCCAATTCGGCAATCAGTTTTTTGGCTTCCGCTTCGGTTTTTACCAGGATATGACGGGCTTTATACTCGGTTCCCTTTTCAGCGGCGACTTTGCTGTCGTATTCGGCTTTGACTTCTGCGTCGGTGACCGGATTGGCTTTGATGAAGTTTTGCAGGTCGGCTTGTGTTAATAATGCCTTTTTAGCGGCGTCAAGCTGTACGACGAATTCAGGCGATTTATCCAGTTGCTTTTGTGCGGCATCCTGAACCAGCAATTCACGTTGAACTAGCTCTTCAATCAGTTTTTCTTTAGGAAAAGTTTGTCCGTGGCTACGTTCGGCAATTTCTTTTTCCAATGACTCAAGATTTGATTTGGAAATATATTGGCCATTTACGACAGCAACAGCATCGGCTTTATCAACTGCGGGTGAAGTCGTGGTTGCTGCAGGAGTGCTGCCTACATCAGTAGCTTTTTGTTGATTACAACCGGCAATTAATGCTGTGCCGACAACAAGTAAGGGGATGAATTTTTTCATTTAGAATCTTCCTTTATTTTCTTCAGAGGGTGAGAGAGCATTAATGCCTAAGGCATGAATTTGTTGTTTCATCATATCGCCCAGCGCTTTATAAATAAGCTGGTGTCGCTGAACTAAAGATTTGCCTTCAAAAATTTCAGCGATAATAGAAACATGATAATGTCCGCCGCCGCTACGTGCACCGGCATGTCCGGCATGAGCCTCGCTATTATCAATAATTTCCAAAAGCTCTGGTTTAAAAGCATCATTTAACAGTTGTCTAATTAATTCGGATGTCGTTGATGTCATTGTGGAAAGACCTTTTTAAATGGTTTAACGGTAACCTTGGCGTAAACCCCGGCATCGATATAAGGATCAACGTCCGCCCATTGCTGGGCGTCGGCCAAACTGTCAAATTCGGCAACTACCAAACTACCGGTAAAACCGGCTGCACCGGGATTGTCACTGTCAATTGATGGGTGGGGGCCTGCCAAGACCAGTCGTCCGGCATCCTGTAATTCCTGTAAGCGCTTGATATGCGCGGGGCGCACTGACAGTCTTTTCTCCAGACTATCCGCTATATCTTCACTGATAATGGCGTATAACACGTTTTATTCCTCTGTATCGGGGATATATTTATATAAAAAAATCATTTGCAGCAAAATAAAGACAACCATTAAAACCGGTACGCCAAATGTTTTAAACGTAACCCAGTCATCAGTATCGTAATTGTACATTACATAAATATTAATGAAGCCTACACTAATGAAAAAGCAGCCCCACATAGTATTTAGCCGTTTCCAGATCAAGGGAGGCAGGGTTAAATTGCCGGACAGCATTTTTTCAATGAAAGGTTTTTTACCAATAAACTGACTACCCAAAAAGGCTATGCCAAACAACCATTCTATAATGGACAGTTTCCATTTAATAAATTGCTCATCCTGTAAATAAAGAGTCGCACCGCCCATTACCAGTATCAACCCCAAGGTAATCCATTGCATGGTTTCTACCTTGCGGTATTTAAACCAGGCATAAGCCACCTGAATAACGGTTGCCACAATGACAACGGCGGTAGCGACATAAATATCGTAAAGTTTAAACGCAATAAAGAATAAAAGAATAGGGAAAAATTCGAAAAGCTGTTTCATAGTTACGGAAAGTAGGGGTGATCAGGCGTAAGCATCTATTCCTGTAATCAATTGAGCACGTTGATCTTGCAGCGGTGCATTGAATGCCTGATTATAGGCAGAAAGTGCTCTTAAGGTTCGTGAATCGGTTGGCTTAATAATATTATCTTGACCTGAAGAATCAATGGTTAAGTTAATATTATCCAGTGCTTTTTTAGCCACTTCAGGTGAAGAAGACGGGTTAATTTTTTTGTTTTGAGCATCCTTTGCAATAGGTTGCTCATTTTCGTTTTTATTTTGCGCACCATTATTCCTGCCAACTTTTTGATTATGGGCTATCGGCGAAAAAGTTAATGATGAACTATGAATTTTCATATATAGAAGCAAGTTGTTACACAAATCTAACTATCGGTTCATTGTAAAATCTTTACTGCGGAATGTACATGCTTGAATAGCCGTTTCTGCTAGAATAGCGATTATTTTGGGAGTAAATCAGTGGATAAAAGCACACAAACAGAATTAGAAGCTGCTGCATTCAGACGCTTAGTCAGTCATTTACAAAAACGTACCGACGTTCAAAACATCGAATTGATGATATTGGCTGATTTCTGCAGAAATTGCCTAGCTAAATGGTATTTGGCGGAAGCGGTAGAGCAGGGCGTAGAGATGGATTATGAGCAAGCCAGGGAAGTTATCTACGGCATGCCTTATAAAGAATGGAAAGATAAATTCCAAACCGAAGCTACAACCGAACAATTGGCCGCTTACGATCGCAAACAACAAGATAAAAATAATGACTGACAAATCACAATACAACGCCCTATTTTCCGGCGTTATCGGACAGGATTATGAACTGCTCAACTTAATCTGCCCCTTAGCAACTCAAATGAGCTGCTTGGTAGGTAGTGCGGCCGGTGAGTATTCCGCGCAAACAACCGATCATTTGACTGTTGTAGAGCTAGGCGGCGGCACCGGTATTACCACCTTATCGCTATTAACTGCGTCAGATAAATTCAATATCTTGAGTATTGATAACGAGCCTGTCATGCAGGATCAGGCTAAAAAACATCTGCATAAATGGGCGACAGAAGGCAAATTGGCATTTTGCGGCGATGATGCATTGACAGCGTTAAATAACATTGCAAACGATAGCGTCGATATAGTGGCTTCAGCCTATACCTTACACAACTTTCTCGATACTTATCGCAAGGAAGTCATACAAGAGATTTTCAGGATTTTAAAACCCGGAGGTCAATTCATTAACGGCGACCGTTATGGCCTGGATGATATTTCCAATCATACGCGCGCCATACAGCAAGAAGTCGGCGGTTATTTCAAAGTATTAACCCAGATTAACAAATTGGACGTACTGGAACACTGGATAGTGCACTTGTTTAACGATGAATCGGAAAACCATGTCATGCGTGAGTCGGTAGCATTAGATCAGCTACGTGATGCTGGGTTTTCAAACATCACTCTTAGTCACAGGCTTGAAGTTAATGCGTTAGTTACAGCCATAAAGCCCGTTTTATAGAATTGCTCAATTAAGGCTTCGCTGTGGACTTGTTGAAATCTGTATTACTTGTTTACAAATTAGTTTTCTTGCTGGTTCCCGTTCATGAAAGTTAATTGGCCTATTTTCCGCTCGTTTTCATCCCACATGACAAGTAATCCATTTTTCCTTCCATCCTTATAATTTGTTTCAATATATTTTTTCTTATTTGAGTGATATGCCTCATGTTTACCGGTGAAAGGTTTATCTTCATTAGGCATATAGGCTAGATCATTTCTCATTTCCAGCTCTTCAGAAGTAACAGTCTCTTTCGGCTTTATAACTTGTTCTTTCGGCTTTATATATTTTAAAACGCGAGTTTTAACCTTAACTTTTTTCTTCGGCTTGTTATTTTTCAATACATGGATTTTAGCTTTGGAATGTGCTTTGGATAGTATTTCGGCTAAAACTCTGGCGTCAGCATGACAATCTGAAATAAAAAAAGCTATAACTAATATAAATATTATATTTTTCATTAAAATAATTTAAATAACCTAGCCTTAAGACTTACATTATTAATGAGAAATTACCAACCAGAATGTAATAAGTCTATCATAGCCATATGTCACTGCGGTACAGCATAATTTAGCTTAAATATTCATAACTCTGAAAGTAAGTCGCAAAGCGTAGTAATATTCAATGGCTTGACCAAGTGATGATCGAAACCCGCCTCCTGCGAACGCGCTAAATCCTCTACCCGCCCATAGCCGCTTAATGCTATCAGCAGCATATCTGCCCCGTTGGGCAGTTGCCTGGTGCGCCGCGCTACCTGATAGCCATCCTCTCCGGGCATTCCGATGTCCAGCAGAACTACATCGGGATGAAATGCGTCGATTAGCGATATGGCGCTCTCGCCGGAATCAGCCATCTTGACTGCATAGCCGTTCAACTCAAGGAGAAGGGCTGTACTCTTCCTGACGTCGGAATCATCGTCTACCACCAGTATCCGCAGGCCTGCGCTAGGGAAGGGTGTTGGTATCTCGCAGGCAGCAAACATATCTGGTTCAGCAATCGTCGGTAAACGGACTCTGAAGCTGGAGCCCATTCCGACACCAGGGCTTGATGCCGTTACTTGTCCGCCGTGTAGTTCCACTAGCTGCTTTACCAAGGTAAGCCCGATACCCAGTCCGCCCTGAGATCGATCCAGGGTACGCGCGCCCTGTTGAAATAGATCGAAAATCGTCGGCAATAGTTCCTCCGAAATACCAGTGCCGTTGTCTCGCACCTGGATCTCAACTTCGGCCTCGAGCAGTTGCACATTAATATCGATTTGACCGCATTCCGGAGTGTATTTACTGGCATTGTCGAGCAGGTTAAGCAACACTTGAGACAGGCGCACGGAATCGCCCTCCAACAATATCGGCTGTTCAGGCAGACAAACATCAAGGCGCTGGTGTTTGGCCAAGATGAAGCCGCGTGCCGTCTCCAAGACTGACTTAATCACTTCTACAAGATCGAGCCGTTCTTTCTTTAGCGAAATCTTGCCACGCACAATACGCGAAACATCCAGTAAATCGTCCACCAAGTGAGTCAGGTGAGTTACTTGCCGCTTAATGATGTCGGTAGCCCAGTTGAGCCGAGGATCTTCCAGCTTCAGCATATCCAAGATATGGGCTGCGTTGTTGATCGGGGTCAGCGGATTTCTCAGTTCGTGAGCCAGCATAGCGAGAAATTCATCTTTACGTTGGTCGGCTTCGTGCAGGGCCATCTTCGCCTGTTTGCTCGCGGAGATATCACGGCTTACGGTGGCGATACCGACGGGCTCACCGGTGCTGTCTTTGATGAAGAACACGTTATAGGTCATCCAGATTCCGGCGCCGCTCTTGAAATGGCGGAACCTGATTTCCACATCGGCGTGCCCCTCATGCACAACGCGCGGCAAGAATTCATCAAGAATGAAGCGCCGGTCTTCGGGGAAGAAAAACTCTTCAACCGGCGTTCGGATGCACTGCTCCAAGTTATCGAGGCCAACCAGACTCATGCCGGCTTGGTTGATGTAGAATGGAATGAAATTCATGTCGCACATGCTGATGAACTCCATGCTGTTGTCGGCCAGCGAAACGAACTTTTGCCGTTCCAGCTCTATGTGCTTGCGTTCGGTAATGTCGCGCAGGGCGATGACATAGCCGGGTTGTCCGTCCCATTCCAGCGGCGCGGAACGCATTTCTGCCCAGGCGAATCCGTCCGGACGGACCAGATTAATATCCTGATAGCTGTTTTTATCAGGATTGATTGGAATCGCCAGCGATTGACCGACCATTGGACTTCGTGCCAGCAGGATTTCGGCAGCCTGGTTGGCATAGAGTACGATGCCTTGGCTATCTACAACTAAAACGCCGTCGGTGATAGTATCCAGGATCAGGTCGAACTTGGGGAGGTCTGTGGTCATGGTCGATAAATTTACTTAGATGATGACGGTTTGTACGCCGATTCCCTTAGCCTGAGTAGTAATGGCTGCGATGACTGAAGGCACCCGAGACAAGTCGCCAAGCAATTTCAACACCGGTTCCGGCACATCGCGCACCAGCATCGGCGTCGCAAACACATCTTTTTCCAGTGCTTTTTCCGGCATGCCCAACACTTCGACAACGTCGAAGACCCATTGTCCGGGATCGTAAAGATTGGCGAGTGCGGTGGTAATCTGCTCGACCAGTCGGCGGGTTTCGGTATTCAACGATACCACATACAAAGTTAGCACCAATTTGTGCTGCATTGAACGCCGGACTTCATGAGGAATGGCGGTTTGGGCGATATTGCGAATTTGTGCCGAAGACAGCGGCTTGCTGGCCAATTCGAACTGAAAGCCTTCCTTATGTATGCTTTTCAATTGCTCCATGTATTCATTGGCAAAGGCGGTAACGATATAAATGTTCAGGGTTTCGTCAATGGCTTTCAAACGACGCAAGGTTTCCACACCATCAATGCCGGGCATCCGCAAATCCAGAAAAATCAAATCGGGACGTTCAGCCTGGGTCATTTCGATACCCTGCGAACCGTTCTCGGCTTCGCAAACCGAGAAACTCTCATCTTCCAGAATCAGTTTGAAGGCAGCGCGCACCGCAGGATCATCGTCTATTACCAGAATTTTACTTACCATATATCATGCCTTTTGAGTGTTGAGATTTAAATGCTTAAACATGGGGAAATCGTAGCAACATGCAGCAGCCGTGTCCTCTTAAATTCTCCACCTGTATAGTGCCTCCGACATCCTGAACCAAGCGACGGACGACCGACAAACCCAAGCCGGTACCTTTTCCGGGAGGCTTGGTGGTAAAAAACGGATCGAAAACTTTGGATTGCACGTCTTGCGGGATGCCGGGGCCGTTATCGGTTATGCTCAATTCCAGTATATCTTGCATGGACCTGACGATGATTTTGATATGTGGTTGCCGACTATTGGCTAGCGCGTCGCGGGCGTTAATGATCAGATTGATCAGAATTTGCTGCAAACTGTCGGCGCTACAGTGAATGGACGGCAAATCCTCGGCCGCATCGACTTCAACGGCTATGCCGTCTTTACTCAATTCGCCTTCCAGCAGCAACAGACTTTGCCTGATGACCTCCGCAACTCGGCAGCTACCGCTTGGGGTCGAGCTGGAGTGGACAAATAGCAGCATATTACTGACAATTTTCTTGATGCGGTGAATTTGTTGCAGTGCCTGATCGAGAATTTCCTTTGATTTTTTATCGGTACTTCTGTCTGCGACGAATTCGACAAAATTCATCACTCCCATCAACGGATTGTTGATCTCATGCGCCACACCGCCGACCAGCGTTCCCAATGCCGAGAGTTTTTCCATTTGCAGCATGTGTTCCTGGTTTTCCTGTAGTTTTGTATAGGCCAGCCGGGTTTGTTCCAGGAGACGGGCGTTTTCCAGGGAAATCGCGGCCTGGGCGGTCAGTAGTTCGGTCATATCGGTCTTTTCGGCGGTAAATACACCTGCCGATAATCGATTTTCCAGATAGAGCAGGCCGATCAGTTCGCTTTGCTTAATGACCGGCAAGCACAACACCGAACGCAGTTTTAGCGCCTGTACTTCCGAAGTATTCTGAAATTCGCCTTCGGACATCGCATCGTGCAGTAATACTTTTTTACGAGTCCGCAACACGTAATTGACGATAGCGCGGCTGATGCCGCTACGGGTCTGCTTAAGATTGAGATGCCGGCGGTTAACGATATGTTTTTTGCCGACATGGCTTTCGGTAGCGACCAGCAGTTCATCCGCCTCCTTGATCAGCAGGTAGCCGTGCTGTGCTCCCGAGCTTTCCAGTACTACGCTCATAATTTTTTGCATGAGCTGGGTCAGATCGACTTCCGCCGACAGGGCCAGCGCCGATTTGATCAGATAATTGAAGTCGAGATTCGGCAGCGTAGCGGGCGTGTCGAAAGCGGCGATTTTTTCGGTACGAATTGCATTGTCGGGATCGATATAAGGATGACGCTGTTGCAATTGTGCGCTTTTGCGATCGGCGCGGCACATCCGGTACATGCGCAAAGCCGCACCGTAGTAAAGTTCGGCATCGCCGAGATTACCGGCTGTCAGCACATCGCCTAGTGCTTCGTATAAATGGCCGGTGAGCAATCCGTAGTTTTGTGCCTGGGCTATTGTGACAGCATCCAGATACAGATGACGGGCTTCACGCATTTGGTTTTTAGCGCGGGCGATCTCGGCATAAATAAAGGCCAGATAGGGTTTCAGCAGCGGTCCGAGGCTAGCCCAATTTTCAAGCTCGGCCAGCAACGGTGCGATTTCGGCTTCAAGCGTCGGCCAGTCGGCACCGTCCGGCCAGCGCAGACGATTAAGGATACGAAAGACATACCAAAGGCGTTTCAGCACGTTATCGGTCAGGCCGTGCAGATAGCGTTCCACTGTTTTCAAGGACACTGCCGCCGCGGCGTAATCGTCCAGAAAATGTTGGGCAAAACCCAGCAGTGCAAAATAACTGCCGGAAGCGGAGACATAATTGTCGGTTTCCCAGCGCACCAACGTTTCGGCCATGTCCACCGGCTGGTAATCGAGTTTCATCGGCGCCACCCAACCGGACAATACGGCTTCGGCGAGGCCGACCGAGAACGATAGCTGATTCTTGCGGGAAAACTGTAAACATTCCTCGGCGGATTCTTCAACCAGCCCCAGGTTTTTGCCTTGCACTTGCAAATTCCACATCAGCGGTCCATAGGACAAGCCGGCGTTATACAAATCGCCGCAATTCTTGCCGCACTGAATGGCTTTATGGCAGTAATCGACGATCTCGGCCGGATGGCTGCGCGAATGCATATTGCACCAGACAATGCCGTTCATGCCGCGGGTAGCGCCGAAAGTATTGGGATGTTTTTCGCACAGGTCGTGGGCCAAGTCCTGGTAAAGGAAAGCTTGTTCGAACTTGCCCTGCTCGCCGAGATTGAGGCCCATGATTGAAAACGAATAAATCACCGATTCGTCCATGCCGCCCTGCAAACAATGCACCGTCGATTGCGCCGCCGATAGATACAACTGCGGCACCAGGCCTGACATGTAAAGGTCGGGGATCAGCTCGCTGTAAAACGCCAGTTCAATCTTGCTTTTGCGGTCCAGGGTAAAAGGCATCTTCAAGATAGTCGTCCAGACATCGCCTTGCTGCTCGATTTCAGCCATTAAGGCCAGCATCCGCTGTCGGGCTGTCTCGGGTTGATCTGGAATTGACTTATCGAAATAGGCCAGACCGCGGTTGGCGGTTTCTATCGCCTTGTTGAAATTCCCGAATGAGGACAGGGACGTAGTCTGTTCCGCCAGCGCTTCGGCTTTGTCCAGATCGCTGACCGCGTGTTCGATCAGATGATTAAGCAGTACTTCCGAGTTTTCGTAACGGCCGCACATCAGCTCAGTCTTGGCCAGACGCTGGTAAATACGGAAAGTCAGGTCGTAAGCCTGATGCCAGCAATCGCCCGGCAGATAGTCGTGGGCTTTCAGGAAAAAATCGTTGGCGGCATCGCCTGCCAACGCATCCAGCGCCTTGTTGCCGGCCTGGAAGTTGATATTGACCAGCCGGTACGCCAGTTCCTGGTCCATGTCCGCCGGGCGGCCCAGGTTGAGGTGGGCGGCGATGGTAAACAAATTATCAAGGGTTTCAAGATCGGTTCCAGCCGGTACTGTTTGCAGCAGACGGTTGCCGATGCGCCAGTGGATAGCGGGTTTGGCTTGATGGGAGACTTGGCGCAGCACCGCTTCCTGAACCCGGTCGTGGACGAACTGTAGATCGGATTTATTTTCCAGTAGCATGCCCAGATTCAGTACCGGCTTCAAATCTTCAAACAGCTGATCAATGCGGATTTCCAGCACCAGCGCCACATCCTCGACGCTGAAACGATTGCCCATGCAGGCGCAATGGTCGAGGATATGCAAGGTTTTGACCGGCAGTTTGCCGACCTTGGAACTGAATAATTCCACTACCGAGGTCGGCATCTGGGTATCGCGAATTCGATTGATGTCCCAGTGCCAGTGTTGCTCGGCGTCGGTATTCAGCAAATCCTCGTTATACAGCCAGGCTAAACTTTCGCTGACGAACAGCGGGTTGCCTTCGGTGAGGTGGGCGATAAATTCCGCCAGATTGACAGTAGCTTCCAGCGAGGAATTAAGGATGTAAGCCACCATTTCGTGGCAATCATCGTCGGTCAATGCTTCTACGCGAATTTCCGCGAACGGGTCGTTGTTTTCCTGAATCTTGCGGATCAGTTTACTGAGCGGATGGCTACCGTCGACTTCGTTATGTCGATAAGCACCCATGAAAAACAGGTAGGGATGCTCCTGATGATTATCGAACAGGTTTTGCAGGAAATCGAAAGTTGCGCTGTCGCACCATTGCAAATCGTCAATAAACAGCACCAGCGGATTGTCCTCGCAGGCCAGGCAGGCCAGAAACCGGCCGAACAAATTGTTAAAACGGTTGCGGGCTTCCACCGGCGGTAGATGTGGCACTTCCGGCTGACGGCCGATGATGAATTCCAACTCCGGCAATACGTCACTGATGACGCTGCCGTTATTTGCCACGACGTCAAGTATTTTGGTTCGCCATTGCTGGACCTGACTATCGCTTTCGGTCAAAAAGATGCGGATCAGGTTGCGTAAGGCCTGAATCAGCGAGCTGTAAGGAATGTTTTTCTGGTATTGGTCGAATTTTCCGGAGGTGAAGTAACCGCGATTTTTGACCAGTGGTTTTTGCAGTTCCTGAATCAGCCGGGTTTTGCCGATGCCGGACAGGCCTGAAATGAATAACGAACGAAACTTGCCGTCGATGACTTCATTGTATTGTTGTTGTATCAGTTGGCTTTCGGTCTGCCTGCCCACCATTTTCGAAATAAAAATGACTCGACGGCTGCGATCGTGCTGACCGATCGTAAATGCCGATACGTTGCCGGTGGCGCTGTATTCTTTCTTGCAGCGGAGCAAGTCGGCCAGCAAACCCGAGGCGCTTTGGTAACGCTTTTCCGGCTGCTTGACGGTGAGCTTGGCAATAATATCGGCCAAAGCTTGGGGAATCAGCGGTTTGAGCCGATTGACTTTAGGCGTTTCTTCAGCCAGATGCGAGTGAATCAGTTCCAGCGGATCACTGGAAAAAAACGGCAGCCGGCCGGTAAGCAGCTCATAAAACACTATCCCCAATGAATATAAATCGGTGGAAAAATCGACCCTGTAGTTGATGCGGCCGGTCTGTTCAGGCGAGGTGTAGGCTAAGGTATGGCGTACGAATTCCGGGTCGTAGATAAAATGGCTGACATCACGAATGTCGAGCGGGGTTATGAAGTCGGTCAGCCGCAGGGTCAACGTCCCCGGTTGCAGCAGAATATTGTGCGGCTTGATGCCGCCGTGGGTAATCCCGGCATCGTGTACCGCTTGCAGCGTATCGGCCAGTGTACAGGCCAGCGTGAAAAAATCGTTAAGATCGAGTTTGTCTTGCTGTTTCGTCCAATAGTTCAGAGGCTTTCCGGCGAACCAGGGTTGAACGATAAATTGCAGGTCGCCGTAAGATTCCAGGGCGAGCGGCGTAGAAACCCTCGGATCGTGCAGCACTTTCAGGCGCTCAATTTTTTGGCGCAGATGCCGGGACTGGTCGTCCAAGCTCGACAGCAGCTTCAGTAGTTTGATAATCAACGGTTGGTCGGGGACGTGTTTGTGGTAGCCTTTGAACACCACGGCCTGCAAGCTTTCTCCTAATTTCTCGGTAACAATGTAGTTGCCCAGTTTCGGTGCGTCTTGCAAGTGATTGTTTTTTATTTTTATATCAGTCACTTGGCAGATACTCAATGGATCTTAAGGTGATACCAAGCAGGATTGTAATAAGGGAGAGACAGATATGTTTCATAAGTTTTATAAGCGATTGCTATTGTGAGTGATGCAAGTAGGCTCTGATTGAATTTTGAGCGCCGCTTTACGCCCAATCTCTACAGGAAGCTCGCTATACTTTGCGAAGTAGCCGTTAGGCATCCGCAGGATTCATGTGCACCTAATGATATTCCCCCATTCTCAAAAATAGAATATCGCAAGCCAATTTACCCGTTCATTGACAAAAATTGAATACCGTCAGAAGAACTCAGTTATTTTTCTTTCCTTAGCATCGGCGATTTTCAAATCGGAATTGTGGGTACGATTCATGGAATATCTGCCAATAAAGCATATGGACGAAACAGCTCGCGCATCATCAAAGGGAATGGTAAGCAACAAGTGATGTTTCAGAATAAATTTAGAAGTCAAATAAATTCCTTCGAGTTAACTAATCTCTAGCGTGATTTTGTTACTTAATGACAGGTGTAGTCGAGGTATCATCATGCTGAACTCGTCAGGATTTGAATTCGCTTCATTTTTACTTCTAACGGTAGTTGATATCGCTGATTATTGTTAAATTATTACAGAGGTTTTTATCGAACAACAAAAGAAAATAGTTTATTAGACCAGAAAGTTAAAACAAAAATAATAAGTATAAATACTTATTAAGCTCATCTCAGAATGAATATTTCTTGCTATTCCTTTCGCCAACTTGATGTATGAGTATTTAAATAATAGTGCCCGTAGGCATCGGTGTAGTAGGGCAGGAGGCAATAGCCTTGCTGATTATCTCGCATCTGGCATGTCGCTGTGACAAATCAACGAACGGCGATAGACTGGGCGCAGCAAATTCGAAGCCTGATTGATGTGCATTACCCTGAGGCTGAGCTTATTACACGTGTTATGGATAATTTAAACACTCACACGGGCGCATCACTCTATAAGGCTTTTCCGCCTGAGAAAACGTGGAGACTATTAGATAAACTGGACATCCACTACACGCCAAAGCACGGCAGTTGGCTGAACATGGCAGAAATCGAATTAAGCATTTTATCTAGGAGCCTGTCGGACTTATCCGCTTGTAAGCCCCATATATTGTAAAATAGCCCTAAGTTCTACAATTTCACTGGCATGATTTTATGAGTCGCTTTATACAATATGATCGTAACCAACAATATTTGCTTCCGGCGTCTGTGGACGAATGGTTGCCGGAAGAACACTTGGCGAGGTTTATCGTTGAGGTGATCGATCAGCTCGATCTGTCAAAGTTGACGCGACGTTATTCCGGGAGTGGTTCAGCGGCTTATCATCCGGCAATGATGTTGGCGTTACTGGTCTACGGCTATGCCAGCGGTACCTTCTCCAGCCGCAAGATCGAGCGGGCGACTTATGATTCGGTAGCGTTCCGGTTCATTGCCGCCACCCATTATCCCGACCACGACACTCTGGCTCATTTTCGCAAGACTTTTCTGGTGGAATTGGAGGACTTGTTCGTACAAGTTCTGACCCTCGCTCAAGCAATGAAACTGGTCAAGCTGGGACAAATTTCGCTGGATGGCACCAAAATCAAGGCGAATGCCTCAAAGCACCAGGCGTTATCCTACGGCCACATCGAAAAACTGGAAGCGCAGCTGCATGATGAAGTGCGGGCTTTGCTTAAAAAAGCGGCAGAGATCGATCAGGAGGAGTTGGCCGACGGCATTGATTTACCGGCCGAAATTATACGTAGGGAAGATCGTTTGAAAGCCTTGACGGAGGCCAAAACCAAGATTACCGAGCGGGTTAAAGAACGCGATGAAGACTATGAAGAAAAACTTGCCCGCCGAGAGGCACTACGCGCTACGGGTAAAAAGCCCCAAGACATCGAGCCGAAGGCTCCCGAAACCGGCCCCAAAGCAAAAGACCAGATCAACCTGACCGACGAAGAATCGCGCATCATGCCGAGCGCCAACGGTTTCGTACGAGGCTAGTGTGTCATGAAGAAAGGCGGAAGCCTTTTATGCTGTATTAAAGATGAGAGTAGGCCTCTCGATTTCGGCGACCAGCCGCTGGAATCAAACCACCCTGTGCGGCATAGGTTAAAAGCCTTTGTCGTGAGCGACAGGGAAAAGGCGGTC
>Ga0208270_100178_pt1 | contig 27270 bp, 26 predicted proteins | sample LakWasM109_LOW13_2_FD_183925 | JGI IMG/M metagenome (GOLD analysis project Ga0208270, IMG submission 183925) | Freshwater sediment methanotrophic microbial communities from Lake Washington under simulated oxygen tension - Sediment Metagenome... | ecosystem: Environmental > Aquatic > Freshwater >...
AAGAAAAAATAGTTTGATTATTGTTTTGTTTGATTTTGACAGATCTAAAAACCCACTCAATTGAGTGGGTTTTTTAGCTATTTGAATCCTAATCGTGTTTTGAGTTTCAAAAACAATAAGGCAATAGAATAAGCATCTTCAGAAGCGGAGTTCTTTTCGCTTTGCGGAATCTTATATAGTTTGCTCAAATCATCCAGGGAAAAAGATTTATTGGTAATATCCAGCAACTTTTGGTGCATGATTTCAATATCTAAGGCTTCATTTTTTAATTTGCCACATTCCATTTTTTCAAGCACTTCATTAATCATTTCAATATCGAAATGGATTCGGTGACCTACTAAAACGGCATTACCAATATAATCAACAAGCGATTGAATGGCTTGTGGTTCGGCCAGTTTTGATAATTTACTGTCAATCAAAAACTCATTAGACAAACCGTTATCGTGAAGGTATTTGTATTGCAGAATTACCACCTCAAAATTATCACCAATTTTAATAATATCGTTTACCACACCAATGGCTCCAAAAGAAAGGATCACATCTTTTTTTGGATTGAGACCAGTAGTTTCGGTACTTAAAATAACGTATCTGTTGGATTTGGTTTCGAACTTGGCTAAATACAATTTCCAAAACTCCGGATATTCTTTATTGATATTTTTAATCCAATCTAGCATATTATGAGAATTGAGTCAGTCTGAATTTATCTTTTATTAATTCTTCCAGTTCTTTCATTGGCCCTAGGGCGTTTTTGAGCTTTTCTTTGTCGGCTTTAGTCAGCTCTTCTACATTGATAAAATCACCGGTACTGTCGTTTTTGAGCCCTTCCAGTGTTCTGAATTTGGACAAAATCAAAAAAGCATCCGCACAATTCAAATAGATTTCAGAGAATTTAGGATCTACCATCGCCAATTGTTTGAATCGCAAATAGGTATTGTTGATTCCGCGCAAATTCAAACTGATGGCAAAAAGACGGGCGCCGTCGACTAATGGCATGATGGCTCTGTTTTTAATATCAAATTTTCCTTTGTGTTCACCTTCTTCTTCCAAATTGAATTTTTTGAAAAAGTTAAGCGGCGGATTTTTGCGCAAAGCATCATTTCCTAAATAATCAAAGAACAAAGCATTGTTTTTGATGTTTTTAAAAATCAAATCGGTAATGGTATCTTCAATTTTTCCTTCGCCAAAGGCAATCTCATAATCAAAAAAGATACTGCTGATGTCGTTGGATTTTTCACCGGGAGTTTTCATCCAGTTGTTGTACTGTTTAATCCAGTCTGTCAATGATTTACACCAAAGCATATTACTGGCCATGTGACCATTCGGACAGAATTCATAGCCCACTTTTTCTAATATAGTAGTCGTTCTTTTGGCTAATTTTAAAAAGTAATCTTTGACATCGCGGTATTTCTCTACAGCAACGTCTTCAAAAATCAATATGCTGTCCTGATCGGTTAATAAAAGCTGCTCTTTTCTGCCTTGGCTTCCTATGCTTAACCAGGCAAATCGGGCAGGAGGCGAACCTAAATCGAGGATTGCCAGTTCAACAGATCTTTTTACAATAGCCGTAATGATTTCACCGGAAATATTATAGATATGTGGTAATGGAATATTTTTGACGATGGAAGTCTGAATCAAATCGGTTAGTTTTTCACGAACTTGTTTTAATTCTTTCGGCGTGAGTGATCGTTTTATTTCTTTTATCAAAACGCCAGGGTTGTTGGCTTGAGCCACAATTAAGTCGTGTTCCGATATAATTCCTTTCACATCTGATTTATCGGAACCATCGGTAGTTACACACAAATGACTGACATTATATTTCAATAACAAAAGTTGAGCTTCTGCCACTGAAACGTTCTCAGGAACCGTAATAACAGGGGAAGACATGATTTTATCAACCGTATTGGTAATCGGAAATCTTCCGTTGGCTATCTTACTTCTGAAATCAGTATCGGTAACAATCCCAATAGGATAGTTTTGTTCAGTAACTATGGCGCTGTCAATCAAATTCTCTGTCATTAATTGCGCAGTGTCTTTGATTACAGTAGAAGCAGCAATCTTAATCGGGGTTTTGTTGTAAGCCAATGATTGAAAATACTGAATCTCATTAGCCTGATTTTCAGTATAAACATTGTCGGTAATCAGCTTTCCACGGTTTTCTTTGTCAAAAGGATTGCGGGTATTGGTAGCAAAACTTTCTAATAAGAAGTCGAGCACTTGTGGATTCTGTGCCACAAAAGGTTTGAAAACATTAATAGGAATAGCATAAACAATACTGTCTTCGCGGGCTTTGGCCGTCATCATGTAGTTGTTTTTGGCAAAAAACGGACGCAAACCAAAAACATCACCGGCGTAGCACTTGTTTAATAACGTTTCTTCAGCATCGGCAATTACAGAAAGATTGATAACTCCGGAAGCCACTACGTAAAAACTGTCGTGCAATTTATCGTCAATTTGAAACAAGATTTTATGTTTGTCTAAATTAACAACACCAATGCTGGTTGCAACTTGAATTAATTCATCATAACTCAAATAATCAAATGGCGGATAGTCTTTTAAAAAATTGGCAATATTTTCAGCTATTGAATTACTCATGATTTAAGTTTAATATGAATTCAATTTATATTAGGGACAAAAATAAGAAAGCTTTATCCAAGTTAGGGGTAATTGTTAAAAAGATTTGAAAACTAATAACCACAAGGTATAGGTAGGTTTTAAAAAATACTATTTTACATAATATAAATTATAGTGCAATTTTGTTTATATTTTAAAAATTAAATTTAAAATCATAAAAAGCTTATTTATAAGAATATAAACTACCTCTAATAAAGTGATTTATCTAAAGATTAAGCTCTCTGAATTTTTTTCCAATGGCTAAGCTTAACTTAGTTTTATAATCTTCAATTAACCATTCGCGATAATTCTTGCTGGTTTTACCAAGGCATTTTACAAATCGTTTTACGCGACTTTCGATATCATCCGATAATAATTTGGACAGCATTCTGGCGCCATATAAATCCTTTGAATTCTCCACACACATTAAAGCATGTTGCAGTATAGATTTTTCCAGAACTTCTTTAGAGCGCAAATTCAAAGCGGTTATTCTTTTAAATTCTTCTTCAATGTCAATGGTAATATCAGCCGTTTTAGCAAACATTTTTCTGGTTGCCTCAGGCATTACATATTTGAAGTTGTTTTCAATTTCAGCATCATCACGAAGGCTTTCTAAGTAATACTCTGGAGATTTAAAGATATGCTGCCAATCCACAGGATCATTCCACAAACCAAACCGCAAGGCATTGTTTCCTAAATCAATAACCGTAAAATCATCTTTATGCGGCAATTTTCGGGAACCACGACCAATCATCTGGAAATACAATGTCAATGATTTAGTGGCGCGGTTTAGAATAATGCTTTCTACCGTGGGTTCATCAAAACCGGTAGTCAAGATTCCCACCGAAGTCAAAATAGCATCCGGAGTCTTTTTAAACCAATGCAAAATGTCTTTTCGGTCTTCGGCTGTTGTAGTGTTATCTAAGTGTTTAATCGTATAACCAGCTTCTCTAAAGGTTTCATATACATACAACGATGTATTGATTCCATTATTGAAAATCAAAGTTTTCTTGCCCAGTGATTTCTCGGTATAAGCATGCAGTAATTTTTCCTGCATCACCATATTCATATACAAATCATCGGAAGATTTTACCGTATAATCACCGTTAATTCCAACTTTCAAAGAGGTTAAACCAACATCGTAACTGTATGTAGTGGCTTTCGCCAAAAACCCTTTATCTATAAGGGATTGTATAGTATCGCCTACGATTAATTCATCGTAATTCTGATGCATCGGCAACTTAATATTCGAGCTCAAAGGCGTTGCGGTGACCCCAAGAATAAAGGATTTCTTGAATTGGCTGAATAATTTTCGGAACGAATTATAATGGGCTTCATCAATAATTACCAAACCAACATTATCAATCATCAGTTTTTCATCATTCAAACGGTTTTTCAGCGTTTCTACCATCGCCACAAAACAGGAATATTCATCCTGATCGGGCAATTCTTTGATGTTACTGTTGATGATTTTGTTTTTGACGTCAAAGCCTTTCAGCATTTTGGAAGTCTGCTTGCAAAGCTCAATTCGATGCGTTAACACTACAACTTTCTTGTCGTGTTGCGACAAATAACGGCGGACAATCTCTGAAAAAATTACTGTTTTCCCACCACCGGTTGGCAATTGATAAAGTAAATGATGATCGCTTGGCGCATTGTCTAATCGGTCAAAAATTTTGTCAATATCGCCCTTCTGGTAACCGTAAAGTTCCTTTTTTTCTTCAATTTCGACATTAAAATCTTTATTAGACATATGAATTTGTACAATTTTGCAAAAGTACAGCTAAAAAAAACTTCTCACCAAAATTAAATTGCTTATTTACAAAAATTTAATATTCGAACCGCTCTACGATGGCATTAAACTCATAGGCATTTATCCAGTTTTGGCTGATAGTTTCTTCTTTTATGGCCACTACTCTACTTTGAAATTCATTCAAAATGCCGTTTTCAATCAAAAAACTAATGACTTGTTGGAAAGAAGTAAGCATGCTTTTGAAAAACAACTCTTGTTTAATCGTTTTTTCAGATGAGAAAGCTTGAGCAATTTCGATGTTATACAACATAATATCAGCGATGATAAAAACATCAACACCAAGTGTTATATAGTGTTTGATGAATTTTTGAGCCACGGAACGCCGCATTTTAGCTTTCTTGCTTTTGACGGGGAAATACTCGTTGGAAATTTTAAACTTGGCTTCACGAACCAGCTTGTCCTCATTGGGATTAAAGACAAAATTGTAATAAACTTTTACATCACTGAACTTCTCGTACATCTCTATAAATTGCTCTTCAAGCTGTTCTTTGCTCAGTTCTTGAAGGTATTTTTTTAAATCGCGCTTGCTCATGAATTGATTTTAGGAATACAAAAGTAAATTACTTTCCGGTTCTTGACTGCTCAAATCGATGATATTACTTATTTTTGTGGGATAAAAGTAAACTTATGCTCCGTTATTTTAAAATTATCGCTTTCCTGGAAGGAATTTCATTGCTACTATTGTTTTTCTTCGCCATGCCTTTGAAGTATGTTTTTGACAATCCAAGTTATATCAGACCGTTTGGAATGGCGCACGGTTTGTTGTTTATTGGGTATATTATTATAGCCATCATGATGAAATATGAAGACAATTGGACTGGCAAGAAATTCGGTATAATCGCTGTAGCTTCTGTAATTCCTTTTGGCACTTTTTATATCGAGAAAAAATACCTGCGCAATGCATAAACTCGTCGAGAAAATATTTGGCTGGAGTTATCATCTTTTCAAAAAATGGGATTTTGGAGAGACGCTTTCTTCGTACCTAAGTTTAGCCATTAACATCATTGTTTTAGCGGTTTTATCGTATATCATTTATTTGATTTTCCGATTTGTATTGGTTAGAACCATGATAATTGTGGCCCGAAGAACCAAAACCAAATTTGACGATTTATTGGTTTCGAACAAAACGGCTAAATATATAGCGCACTTAATTCCGCTGCTTTTCATTTACAAATGTGTTCCAATTATTCTGGAAAATTTTGTGTATTGGGAATCTGTTTTTGGGAAATTAGTCGCGATATATATCGTATTGCTAAGCATTTGGATTATCAAGACCATTTTACAGGCATTGCGGGATCATTTAAAATCAAATCCGTCCTACAGCGACAAACCTATCGACAGTTACATTCAGGTAATCATGATCGTGCTCTGGATTTTTGCTTTTATTTTTATTGTATCCAAAGTTTTTGACATCAGTACCGTAACCATGATGGGAACTTTTGGAGCCATTTCGGCAATTGTCTTGTTGATTTTTAGGGATATTATTTTGGGATTTGTAGCCAGTGTGCAAGTTTCCCTAAATGATATGGTTCGGATTGGCGACTGGATTACGTTTGATAAATTTGGTGCCGATGGCGATGTAATTGAAATCAATTTGGCGACCGTGAAAGTTCGAAATTTTGACAACACTACTACCACTATTCCGACCTATAGCATGATTTCAGATTCTTTCCGAAACTGGCGCGGTATGCTGAATTCAGATGGAAGACGAATAAAAAGACACATTTTAATCAAAGCCAACAGCATTCGGTTTTTAGGAGAAAACGAACTGCAGGAATTGAAAAAAATTCAATTGGTTAGCAGTTATATTGAACTTCGCCAAACCGAAATTGACAAATACAACAAAACCCATCAGGTAGATAAATCGGTATTAATCAACGGAAGAAACATGACCAATTTTGGTTTGTTCCGAAAGTACATTACCCAATATTTGAGCCAATATCCGGGTTTGAATAAAGAAATGATTTTGCTTTGCCGCCAACTCCAACCTACGCCACAAGGGATTCCGTTAGAAATTTATACGTTTTCGAATGACAAACGCTTTGAGAATTACGAATACATTATGGCTGACATTTTTGACCACGTGTTTGCGTCCATTCCATTTTTCGATTTAGAAATTTATGAAATGCCTTCCGGCAAAAGTGATTTTGTAGATTAGTATCCCGTCAATCGGTCTTGAATATATTCAATTTGAGTTTTGCCGTGGGGTTTTGGTTTTCCATCCGGACCAAGACTTACCATGGTAATAGTGTCAATCGTGATGATGATTTCACGGGTCATCATGTTGCGTACCTGGCAAGTGAGTGTTAAAGAAGAGGTTCCGAATTTTACCGCATCAATCCCAATTTCAACAATGTCACCTTGCTTGGCTGAGCTCCTGAAATTGATTTCCGACATGTGTTTGGTAACTATCTTAGGGTTTTCGAGTTGGATAATAGCATATAAAGCTAATTCTTCGTCAATCCAGGCTAATAATCTACCTCCGAACAAAGTACTGTTAGGATTTAAGTCTTCGGGTTTTACCCATTTTCTGGTATGGAATCTCATTTGATGTCAATTTTTTGTAAAGCAAAATTAATGATTTCGTCATGGTCAAAGGCCAATTTTGGCAAATCATTAACCGAAAACCATTTCGCTTCTTTAGCATCATCAGCAGCAACTGGTTTTACATTTTCAGCTACAAAACCATAATAAGCAATTGAAACCACATGGCTTCTTGGATCTCTGAAAGGTTTCCCAAAAGCTTTTAACTGCGTTAACGTTTCGATGTTGATTTGAGTTTCTTCGAGCAATTCTCTTTTTGCTGCTTCATCAATATCTTCGTGTTCATCTACGAACCCTCCTGGCAGTGCCCAAGCATTTTGAAATGGCTCATTTTTTCTTTTTATTAACAGTAACTCAAGTTTATTGTTAATAGTTTTAAAAACAACAGCATCAACCGTCAGGAATGTCTTGGAAACTCTCATTTTTTTGATTGATTTTGGATAGTAAATCACCCGCCGTTTTAGGCACTCAATAATAGTCAAAAAAGTTGGTTATTTGGTGGAAACCTTTATATTTGCAATGATTTTAACATTTTATTAAATATCTATAAATCGTACCATATGAAGAATTACCTACTATTATTAATACCAATCCTTGGTCTTTCATTAGCTACCTATGCCCAGGATGGCGATAAAAAGAAAGAAGACGACAAGAAATTTATATCTGTTGAACCAGACAAAGAAGTTGCTACCGATAGCTATAACCGCTGGTCGGTAGAAGTTAATTTTGGACAAAGCAGAGGAGTTAAACCTTACGCTGACGGTTATTATTCAAGTAATCCTGATAAACTATTTGGTCGTTTTGAATTAAATAATTTTGGTATTGGTGCCCGGTATATGATTAATCCAAAATTTGGAGTAAAAGTAGATTTTAATTACGATAAGCTTACTAACGATCCGAGTACGGACAGCCCTGATTTCGAAATGAAACAATTCCGTTTAGGTTTTCAAGGAGTTATCAATGCCATTCGTTTGTTCAATATAGAAGAAGCTTCCGGAAGATTTGGATTATTACTTCATGGTGGTATTCAGATTGCTGCTATGACACCTAAAAATGTTGATCCATTGAGAGTTTATGTTATTAGAGAATCAACAGAGTATAATGGAGGAATTGTTTTTGGTTTTACACCACAATACAGAATTACTAAAAACCTTGCCATTGATGCCGATTTTAGTATCCTAAACAGTTTCAGACAACATTACAATTGGGATGGTTCTTATTCTAATAGAGATAATAACTTAGCAGGTCAAATGATAGCTACAACACTGGGATTATCCTATTCATTCGGTAACCAAAAAATACACGGTGACTGGGCTATTATTCAAGATAAGAAAGATAAAGAAATCAATGACTTGAACAATAGAATTGGTGAAATTGAAACCTTAATGAATGACTCTGATAAAGACGGTGTACCGGATTATTTAGATGCCGAAAATAATTCAATTGCCGGTGTTGCAGTAGATACTAAAGGAAGAATGGTTGATAAAAACAACAACGGTGTTCCTGATGAGTTAGAAAAATACATCGACAAAACCATCACAACCAACAACAGTACTAACAGTGCGGCCATTTCAAACGGAATGTTAGAGCAATTGATTAACGATGGTTATGTGGCGGCTTACTTTGATCCTAACAGATCGCAACCTACCAGCGCCTCATCGGATAACATAGGATTTATTTTGAATTACCTAAAAAACAATCCTGAAAAATCAATTGAAATCACTGGTTATGCAGATGAACTAGGAAGTACAGCTTATAACAATAAATTATCGGCTGAAAGAGCCCAAAACATTAAAACGATCTTAACTAAAGCAGGTATCAATCCTTCAAGATTAACGATAGTAGGAAATGGAATTGACAGCTCTGTAGATAAAAACTCAGATTATGCCCGACGTTTAGTTCGTAAAGTTGTATTCAAAATCAAATAATAATTAACAACTAATTATTAATAACTAAAAAAAAGCCTCTGTTTTTCAACAGAGGTTTTTTTTTAACTTTAAAAGAAAAAATGGAAGCCAGAGACATCCATGTTCTTGAATTAAGAGGCGAAGCCTTAGGAACAATCAACCAACAATCCTCATTGGAAGAAGCTTTTCAAAATAAAACCCTGCGTCCTATTCTGAAAATACAAAACGACTTATTCATTGCCGTTTTTATCAATTACGCCATCAAGCAAAAAAATGTCTTTTTCAGCCTTACACCAGAGAAGAAAATGGCATACATAGAAAATGTCATCCAGCGCGATATCAAATTCAGAAACTCCTTAAAAGGAATCATTATTGGCTTGTTTACCGTGGACGAATACAACGAATACATTCAAAACTCATCCAACTTGAACAAAAGAATGATGAACATGCTAATTGAAAGACTCAAAAGTCAGATTCAACTATTAGAGCAAGACCTTTAAATTCAGGCTGTTTCAGGTTGTTAATCCTGTTTTTTTCAGGAGTACATTAACGTAAAGCTAATGACTGCTTATCGGGTTTCTTGACGATAATTAAATTCAGCTAATAGATTGTGTGCTTTTTTTGGATATTTTTCAAAAACTAAATAGCTATAAATAGTTTATCACAATAATGTCTTAAATTCAAATTTTTATAGATTTCACAACGATTTTTTCATTATAATTGTTAAAACTAATAACAATTTATGAGAGAAGAATATTTTAAATGGTATTCGCCTAATTTGAGCCGTGAAATTGAAATGCTTGTTTTTGGTCATTCCGGATATCCGGTTATCCTCTTCCCTACTTCTATGGGAAGTTTTCATGAAAATAAAGATCAAGGTTTAATCGAAAGCGCCCGTTGGTACATTGATCAAGGTTTGATTCAAATCTTTTGTCCCAACAGCATTGACAAAGATAGTTTCTATAATAAAAAAATTCACCCGGTTCATCGCATTCAAAACCACGTTTGGTATGACAAAATGATTTGTCACGAAATTGTAGAACGTGTGAAAAACAATACCCACGCCGGAAAAGTAGCTGTGGCCGGTTGCAGTTTTGGAGGCTATCATGCAGCCAATTTTGCCTTCCGTCACCCCGGTTATGTAAGCCACATGTTCTCAATGGGTGGCGCCTTTTCTATCAAAAGCTTTATGGATGGGCATTGGGATGATGATGTGTTTTACAATAGCCCTGAAGATTATATATTCGGATTAAACGATCCGGAACTTTGGAATATGGATATTATACTGGGAACCTCTAATTGGGACATTTGCTTTGATGCCAACCTGAAGCTGAGCAAAGTCCTATCACAAAGAGACATTCCGCATTGGCTGGATATTCGTCAGGACAGAGAACACGACTGGCCGGTATGGAAAGAAATGTTTCCGCATTATTTATCCAGAATTAAGTTTTTCTAAAAAATCAAACACTAAGATCTAAAACAATACAAAATGAAAAAGATTGGAATTTTATTTGGAATGGAAGATACCTTTCCACATGCTTTTATCGAAAGAGTAAATTCAAAAAACGAAAAAGGAATTATAGCCGAAGCGGTTTCTATTGATAAAGTGGTGCAAAACAAAGGTGGCGAATATGCCGTGATAATTGATAGAATTTCGCAAGACGTGCCTTTTTATCGTGCTTATCTGAAGAATGCCGCGCTAACCGGAACCAATGTCATCAACAATCCGTTTTGGTGGAGTGCCGATGATAAGTTCTTCAACAACTGTTTGGCAGATACTTTGGGCGTACCACTTCCGAATACCGTAATTCTGCCTTCTGCTGAACATCCGACAGACACCACTTCAAAATCATTCCGAAACCTGAAATATCCAATGGATTGGGAAGGTATTTTTGATTACATCGGTTTTCCGGCTTATATGAAACCGTATGCCGGTGGCGGATGGAAAAACGTATACCGATTAGAGAACAAAGAAGAATTTTGGCAAAAACATCAGGAAACCGGCCAACTGGTTATGTTATTGCAAGAAGAAATTGTCTTTACCGAATATTTCAGAGTGTATTGTTTGGGCAGAAAAGATGTCCACATCATGCAATACGAACCCAGAAATCCGCATCATTTGCGTTATGTAATCGATGGACCGCCGGTAGATAAAAAACTATTGGCCACCGTTAAGGATTACACTTTAAGACTTTGCAAAGGCTTAGGCTATGATTTCAATACCGTAGAATTTGCTGTGCGTGACGGGATTCCGTATGCGATTGATTTTGGAAATCCGGCTCCCGATGCTGAATTGACTTCTGTCGGGGCTGATAATTTCGAATGGGTAGTAGAACACGCCGCCAAAATGGCCATTGCCGCTGCCAAAAAACAAAAGCCGGGGCAAATGAATTTGACTTGGGGAACCTTTATAGCTGATGCTGCCGCACAGAAATAAGCAGTTCTTTAAATAGTAATTAAGACGCATGATGATGAAAAAATTACCTGTTTTTACTTTAGGAGTTGAAGAAGAATACCAAATTATAGATCCGCAAACCCGTGATTTACGCTCACATTTATCCAAAATTGTCGATGGAGCCAAAATCATTTTGAATGAGCAGGTCAAAGCCGAAATGCACCAGTCGGTGGTAGAAGTCGGGACCAATATTTGCAAAAATGTAAAAGAAGCCAAAGACGAGATTCGTTTTTTACGCGGTAAAATTGTCGAGTTGGCCCACAAACAAAAATTAGTGGTTGGTGGTGCCGGAACCCATCCGTTTTCCCGGTGGCAGGACCAGCCTATAACGGACGATCCAAGATACCATCACATTGTTAACGAATTGCAGGATGCAGCGCGTTCCAATTTGATTTTCGGGATGCATTGCCACGTTGGTATTGAGAATCGGGAAATTGGGCTGCAATTAATGAATCAGGCTTGCTATTTCTTGCCTCATATTTTTGCGCTATCGACGAATTCTCCTTTTTGGGAAGGAAGAAATACCGGTTACAAGTCTTTCCGCACCAAGGTATTCGACAAATTTCCTCGAACCGGTTTGCCGGAGTATTTTGACAGTGTTCAATCGTATGATAACTATTTAGATACTTTGGTGAAAACCAAATGCATCGACAATCCAAAGAAAATCTGGTGGGATTTACGCCTGCATCCGTTCTATGACACGATTGAATTTCGCATTTGCGATATGAGTTTGACTGTTGATGAAGCCATGTGCATTGTGGCCATCATTCAGGCGATTGTGGCCAAATTGTATAAATTAACCATATCCAATACCAGTTTTAATATTTATCGAATTGCCTTGATTAAAGAAAATAAATTCCGGGCAGCGCGCTATGGGATTGACAATCACATGATTGATTTCGGACTCAAAGAAGAAGTCGAAACCAAAATGTTAATTCACGAATTATTAGAGTTTATTGACGATGTGGTGGATGAACTGGGCAGTCGTGACGAGATTAATTATGTACACACCATTTTAAAAGAAGGCACCGGAGCAGATAAGCAACTGCGCGTTTTTGAAGAAACTCAGGATTTAACCAAAGTGGTGGACATGATTACCTGTGAATTTACCCGCGGATTATAGTCTATTGTTAATGAAATGTTTGATAACTGATTTTGAAAAAATAAGTGTCTGTTTTTAAAAAGTTATATTTGCATAACCAAATTGTAAAAAAATGAGCCACCAAATTAGAATAGCGGTACTTGACATGTACAACGGAGAGCCCAATCAAGGGATGCGTTGTATCATTGACATTATCAATAGATTCAATCAAATCGTTACGTTCCAGATTTTTGATGTTCGCGGTAAATGCGAATTCCCGAAGATTGAAAAATTCGATATTTACATCTCTACCGGTGGGCCGGGAAATCCTTTAGAAGGCGATGGCAACTGGGATTTAAAATACTACGATTTCATAGATCAGTTAACTGATTGGAACAAAGAACAAAAGATAAAAAAACACGTGCTGTTTATTTGTCATTCGTTTCAAATGGCCTGCAAACACTTTGGTTTGGCCGAAATCACCAAACGCAGAGAAACTTCTTTTGGCGTAATGAAAGTACACAAAACCGCCGATGGACAAATCGATCCTTTATACGAAGGCTTGTCAGATCCATTCTACGCTGTTGATTCCCGCGACTATCAAGTGGTACAACCTAAGTTGAGCATGTTTGCCAAAAAAGGCGCGAAAATTATTTCCCTTGAAAAAATCCGGGACCATGTACAATATGAAAGAGCTATTATGGCAGTTCGTTTTTCGGAATATTTTGTCGGAACCCAATTCCATCCCGAAGCGGATCCGTTGAGTTTTATTGCCAACATGAAAAACAAGGAAAGACGCGAGAAAATCATTGATATGAAAGGGAAACAAAAATTCCGCGATATGCTCGAAGATTTGTTAGACGAAGACAAAATCTACAAAACCAATGAAACCATTATTCCGAATTTCCTACGCATTGCCATAAACGATTTGATGAAACACCGAAAAGCATTGTCAAACTAGTCTCTTTCAGTAATGAAAAAAATTGTAATTATCCTTTTTATAGTCTTTTCCCAAGCTATTTTCTCTCAAGAAAAAACAGTAGATTCAAAATTGTTTGGCAGTTGGTCCGGAACCGAAAAAGACAATCAAAAAATTGGTATGACCAAAAACTGGATTATGCATCGCTTTGAAGATGGTAATTTTGTTTTATTGTTTACGATTGTTGAAGACGGCGAAGTCACTAATTTTGCTGAAAACGGGAAATGGTGGATTGAAAATAATACGTTTTATGAATACCACAATAATTCAAAAGAAACGGATGTTTATACGTATCAGGTTTTAGATGAAACTCACGTTAAGTTTAAAATGAAAAGCACCCAAATTGACTATGCCAATGAAAACTATGAATTCATTGATACCAAGTTAGAAAATAATTTTTAAGGATTAGAAAATGAATCCAAAGTATCGCCAACTCTTTAACGATAATTTTTCAACAGCCAAATACAATGATTTTATCAACGATATAACCGCTGATTTTGATTATAAAGTTACGTTCCGAATTGGTGAAACGCCATTTTTCATTACCAAAGAATTAAAAGCGCAACTACTCGAAGGTTGTCAGGAAGTGATTGATTTCATTCAAAAAGACGATTTCAAAACCCTTACCAACAGAGCATTGGAGCTGAACCGAAAAGTTCCTAACGAAGACCATCACACCACTTTTTTGGCGATTGACTTTGGCATTTGTGAAGAAGATGGTGAAATTGTTCCCAAGCTGATTGAAGTGCAGGGATTCCCGTCGTTGTTCAATTTTCAAAATCATTTGTCCCAAAAATTTGTCAACCACTACCCTTTTCTTTCAGAGTTGACACCTTTTCTCAACGGACTGAATCAGCAAAGTTATCTGAAATTAATCGAAGAGGTGATTTGTAATGATTTGCCAAAAGAAAATGTAATTCTATTAGAAGTTGAACCCGAAAAACAAAACACCAAGATTGATTTCTATTACTGCAAACGCGATATTGGTATTCCTGTGGTTTGTGTTACTGAATTGGTTCAAAAAGGAAAACAATTATTCTATCACAATGAAAAAGGAGTGGCAATACAAGTGAAACGCATCTACAATCGCGTAATTTTTGATGAATTGGATTTGCGTACCGATTTGCAATTAAACTTTGATTTTTCATCTGATTTGGAGGTAGAATGGGCCGGTCATCCGAATTGGTTTTTCCGAATCAGTAAATTCATTTTGCCTTATCTGAAAGGAAAATATTTCATAGAAACCACACTCCTATCCGATTTAAAAGAAATCCCCACTGATTTGGAAAACTATGTTTTGAAACCGTTGTTCTCCTTCTCAGGAAGCGGCGTTATCTTTCACATACAACCTGGAGACATTGAAGCGATTAAGGAAAAAGACTTATACATTCTTCAGAAAAAAGTAAACTACAAACCCATCATTCAATCACCTGACGGTAAAGTAAAAGCAGAAGTTCGTTTGCTGGCGGTTTGGAAAAAAAATGACCCTGCTCCTACTTTAGTCACCAATTTGGTTAGACTAAGTCGCGGAGAAATGATAGGCGTGAAATTCAATAAAGACAAAGACTGGGTTGGTGGAACGGTTGGGATGTTTGAAAAAGACTAGTTCAAATACCGTTTCTTAATTTCCAGAAAGGATTTCTCGGAATCGATTAATTCTTTTACAACTTCTTTTCTCAAAATTGTCAAATCGTCAAACTGTAAATACTTTGCCCAATCGGTTTCGGTAAAGACTTCTTTAATTATCCGGATGATTTTAGCCGTTTCTTTTGCGTTGCGCAATATTACTTTTGCAGAGTCGGAAGCAGTAAGTTTGTGGTAAAAATTAACTTCCTGAGTTTCCCAATTGACTTTGATGAAAAACAACTTTGACGTGTCATCATTAGCATAAAAATCAATCCATTTGGCGAAAGCCACCGTGTTGTTTTGGTTTTTGAATTCCGTCATAGGAATCAGCCGCCAATGACAATCCGCTACTCTTCCCCAATGATTTGAAATGCGATACAAGCCGTTCTCGGTAAAAATGTATTGACTTCCGGACTGACTGGTATAATTGATTTTTAATTCCTTTATGGCATCAAAAGATACTTCGTTCCAAATACAAAAGGTACGAGTGTGAAAATTACGCCTGGTGTAATTCTTAACCAAAATCTAATGTAATTTTTTAACGGCTTCCTGTTGCGCTACAGTAGCAAAATCACTGATCAATCGTTCAGCATAATCATCAAGCAATTCTCGGACTCTGGTGTGATTTTCACTTTTCACCACTAATCCTGCATGGTACTCTAATGGCACTCGGAAGCAAACTTCCCCATCATCAAACCCTGATAAATCGGGATGCTCAAACTTGGAAAGTGTCAATACAATTCCGGCAAAACCTTTACGGGTTTTAGGTAGTTTATAGATTTTTCCTTTTACCAAAGCATCTTCAATAGCGGCCCATTCTTTCCACAGATTAATATCAGAAGCAGCTTCCACCATTTCGGCTAAATGCGCTCCTCCCACCCGACTGGCGGTTTCCAAAAAGTAAATTTTGCCATCATCATTGCATTTGATAAATTCAGTATGATTGGCTCCGTGCTGCATGCCAAAAGCTTTCAATACCGCTTCATTCATTTTTTTGATGGCTTTGTCATCTTCAGAATCATACGCAATATTGGCGCTTCTGAAAATTCCCCCACCTTGCGAAATCTCCATTGGTGTGGCCAAATATTGTGAAGTGATAGAAAACAAGGTTTTACCATGCCAATTCAATCCGTCACAGTGATACACGGCACCGGGCTTGAATTGTTCTACCAAATATTTGATGCGATTATCACCTAATCCGTGTACTTTTTCCCAAAGCTCTTCTTTTGAATGTACTTTCATAATCCCGGAAGCCGAAGCTTCTGAGCGGGGTTTCAACACCCAAGGAGGCGAAACCGTATCGGCAAATTCATTAATTTCTTCATCATTAAACAAAGAACTGAACGCAGGAATAGCAATGCCGGCATCTTTGGCTCTCATGCGCATGGCCAACTTGTCGCGGAAATACCTTCCGGTGGTTTGTCCCATACCAGCCAATCTTAAATTTTCTCGCAAATAAGCTGCTTTTTCCACATCAAAATCATCTAAAGCAACAATACCGTCAATTTTTCTATGACGCATTAAGCCAGCAACTCCCGCCAATAAATCTTCCAGGTTCCAATCGATGTCCTGACCGGGCATAAAGTGAATTTCATCAATATAATCAAAGGCCCAAGGCTTATCCCGAAGCTTTTCAGAGGTAATAAGATAGACTCGGTTGCCTAATTTTTTTAGATTAATCAGGAAATCATTTCCTTTAAAATAATTGGAAATGCAAATGAAATTTTTGATTGGACTTTCCATACGCTATAGATTTTCAATAAACTTAGTAATTAAATGCACACCATAAGCGGTGGCATGTTTGGTTTTGGCAAATTCATCATCGCCAAAAGCCACTCCGGCAATATCTAAATGAGCCCAGGATTTATGCTCATCAGTAAAAAACTCTAAAAACTTAGCGGCCGAAATCGCTCCGGCTACCGGTTTTCCGGAATAGTTTTTTACATCGGCAATTTCACTTTCAATATCCGGTTTGTAGGCATCCCATAAGGGCAACTGCCACATTCTTTCCCCTATAGCATCACCCGATTGTTGCAGATTTTTAGCCAAAGTATCATTGTTGGTAAATAAAGCAGCACATTCATAGCCAAAAGTCCCTACAGCGCTTCCGGTTAAGGTGGCTAAATCAATCACAGTTTCGGGTTTGTAATTCTTGATTAAATACGATAAACCGTCAGCCAGGACAAGCCTTCCCTCAGCATCAGTATCAATGATTTCTATGGAATGACCAGCATAACTTTGAATTACATCACTCGGCATAAACGAATGCGCATCCACCGAATTCTCACAAGCCGGCACAATCGCAGTTACACGATAAGGCAACTGCAAATCCGCTACCAATTGCATCGTTCCTAAAACCGCTGCGGCTCCGGCCATATCGCATTTCATCTGCACCATTCCGGCTGTTTTGATGTTCAATCCTCCTGTGTCAAAAGTGATTCCTTTTCCCACCAAACCAATGTGTTTCTTAGTGTTGCCCGGATTATAATCCATGATGATGAATTGCGGTTCATTGGCACTGCCTTTTCCAACGGAAAGAAACGAATGCAAGCCCACGGCATGGGATTTTTCTTTGCCAAAAACAGTCACATCAAAACCATATTGTTTGCCGGTTTCGCTGGCCCAATTCGCCAAATATTTTGGATTGACTTTATTGGGAGGTAAATCCACTAGATTGAACGTTTCTAGTTGTGCTTTGGCAATTTTTATGCCTTTGGCAATAGCGTCTTCAACATCATTTTTTGAAATAAATTGCAGCTCAAAATCAGCGTTCAGAAAAGGATGCTCTTCACTTTTCTTGTAATGTCCCAGATTGTAAGTCCCTAAAACCAATCCGGAAAGGGTAGCTTCCACCTGATTACTGTCAAATTCCTGAGGAACTACCAGCGCTACTGAAGTTGTGAAAATATCTTTTTGCTTGGCAGCGATTCTTCTGAAAATGGTCTTGAGTGATTTATAATCCATTTCTTTTCCCAAACCAATGAACACATGCGTGCAATCGTATTTTTCGACTAAATAATGTGTGTCTTTTTTTCCGTAAAAAACTTTGGAAGAAACCGTTGTTCCGTGAAATTCTATCGGAACTATGCTTTTGGCATTGGTTTCAAAAACAGGAATCAGTATCGTTCCGGTAAAGCCATCGAGGTTTTGTATTTTTTTTGTTTTCATACTTATTCGTCTTTAGTGCTAAAATACAGCCATTCAATAGCTTTCGGGAATTCATCACTCCAAAACACTTCGTTGTGTTTCCCTTCCATATTGATGCTTAAACGCACTTTCATTTTATCGGCATAGCCGTCTTTTTTTAATAATCGTTTTTTGAATTGCTTCACATGGTCAATCATCGTAGCGCTTTCATCACCACCGGCATAGAGGTAAATTCTTGTATCTTGTGGTTCATCGGTATCAAGAAATGACAATTTGATTTTGGGCACGACCCAAAGCGATGGTGAAAAAATCATCAGTTTGCCAAAGATTTCCGGATACATAATTCCTGAAAAGATACTGACTAATCCTCCCATAGAACTACCGCCAATTCCAGTATATTCTCTATCGGGTTTGGTTCTGAAATTACTGTCGATAAAGGGCTTCAGCGTTTCGGTCAGAAAGCGAATGTATTTTTTTCCCTGCCCGTTACCGAGAACGGTATTCCCCACATTGTATTCTTTGATTCTCTCTTTTTCGGCGTGTTCAACAGCTACAATAATGATTTTACCAATCTTGTATTCGGCCATTACAGCCAGTTTTTTATCGATTTCCCAATTGCCGTATTTGGCTTTTTCGTTGAATAAATTCTGAGCATCCTGCAAATACAAAACCGGATAAGTTTCTGTTGATTTATCATAATCATGTGGCAATAAAGCCCAAACTCTGCGGGTTTTATTCAGTTGTGGGATTTCAAATTCTTCGGAAATCAAATGTACTTTCGGCAAAAACTTGGACTTGAACGGAAGCCAATTGTGACGCCATTTAGCCACGTGCTCTTTGCGGACGCCATTGTGCTGTTTGCAGGAACGGTTTTCGGTTCTATTGCCGTATTTGTCAATCTCTACTTCGCTCCAATCGCCACGCGTAAATTTGTATAACAGCTCTTCGGGATAAACAAAATCAGACTCAAACTTAAAATGATACAAGCCTTGTCCAACTTTCTCCATTTCAAATTTTTTATCCTGTGTTACCCAATTATTAAAGTTCCCTGAAATATATACCGGACGATCATCATCTTCATCGGTAGTCAAAAGAATATTGAGTTGGGGTTCAATGATTTTTTTAACTTCTAAGTCGTCAGTCATGCTGTCTTCTGCTTTATTCATAGTGGTAATATGGTATTCTATTCCCGTAAAAATAACTTTTTGCATTTGGATGACAAAGCCTTTCAGTGAAATATATGGATATTTCAGCGGAATAGAAATGTTGTTACAGAAAAGCCTTTTTAAAACTATTTTTTTGAGAAAACAGCATAAAAAAAAGAGACCTAACTGCAGGAACAATTAGGTCTCGGTGCTATTACATCTTTTAAAAATCATTAGTCTTCAAAATTATTCTCAGATTTAGTGGGTGTAAAACCATTTCTAATTTCGGTGTGACGAATCTCACCGCCGGAAGTACCTACTTGTTGTGCCAAAAAGACACCAACCGCTGCAATGACCAGCGCCAAAAAGGAAATCAAAGATGCTTTGCTATGATTTTTGAGATTAGTATATAAACCAAGCAATGAAACAACGCCTAGTACATATAAAACCAAAGCCAATTTCTCAGCAATTTCTTCATGGGTATGAATAATTTGTTTGCCAATGTCGGGCATGTTTTTCACGACATGTTCAGCATCTTCTCCTGTTGCCATGCTTAGCGCTGCGAATACCGCTGACACTATAAACAGTACATAGGAAACATTCTTAACGGTATTGCTTTTAAAAAAGATTCCGGCTAATAAAATCCCGAACCCGAAAATTGTCCCGATGATAGGGAAATGGTTGACTACTAAGTGATAATGTGCGTCGGTCATAGTATGTTGTTTTTAGAATTCACCCAAAGTTAGTTTATTTTATGAATAACAAAGATGATAAAAATCATCCTTATGTTTATTTAGTAAAACCTAGTATCACTTTGGTTCCTTCGTTTTCTTTACTCTCAATCTGCAAATCTATTTGGAGTAAGAGACAAAGTCTTTTTACAATCGATAATCCTAAGCCTGTTCCTTTAATTTCAGGATGCTGATTGGATTTGGAGCGGTAAAACTGGTCGAATATCTTTTGCAGATCTTCCTGAGCAATTCCGATGCCGTGATCAGAAATCGAACAAACTAATTTGTCCTCGAGTTCAAGAATGTCAAAGTGTATAGTACTGTTGTTTTTGGAATATTTGACAGCATTGGTCAAGATATTATTGACAATGATGCAGAGTAAATAGGAATCGGTAGTAACATAGAAATCTTTGGCAAAATGCGCTACACAGTTGATTTTCTTTTCACTGATCAGCGTTGCGTTTCGGGAAATGACATCCAGAAAAATAGCGTTTAAGGAAACCCTTTCCATTTTCAGGGTTTGTTTTTGATCTTCGAAACGCGCCAATAAAAGCAATTCGTCTACCAAATGATTCAAGCGATTGACTTCGTTAATACAGAAATCAATTTTTTCCTTATACTCCTCAGGATTACGTGGTTTACGTACCAAAACTTCTAAAGTTCCTTTAATTACAGCCAACGGTGTTCGCAGCTCGTGAGAAGCATCGGAAGTGAATTGTTTTTCGCGTTCGATGGCATTCTCGACTCTATCCAATAAGTTATTAATGGTTTTGGACAAAGTAAACAACTCATCCCGATTTTGAGGCAACGGAATTCTCGATTTTAAATTGTCTTTGGTAATAACATTCGAAGTCTGAATAATGGAACTTATCGGTTTGATACTTTTTCCGGCAATGAATCGGGCAATGAGAAACAGCACCAACAGAATTAGCGGATAAGCAACTATTAATATAAAAAACAAGTTGTTCAATACCATTTTGGAATCTTCCAGCGACATGGCTACCATTAGAAATCCTATAATTTTAGTGCCTTGATACAAAGGAACCTGAATTTGACGCACCGAAATATTATCCAGTTTACCGTCAAACAGTTCGTTGTTAATGGCTTCCGGATAGTATTTTAAGCGCTTTTGTTTTAAGTTAGGGGATTTATTAACCAACGCGCCTAATTCATCCACAAACTGAATGAAAGCCGGGCTGACATCTACTTTGTTGAACTGTATGGCTTTCCATTGTTCTTCACGAACCAGGAGGACACAGTTTTCTTTGACTTCAATTTCTTTTAAGTGCTTGGCGACTTCGGTTTGAATGTCGTTATTGACTTTGATATACACACTAAACCGAACAATGGAGTATATCACGAAGAAGACCACAAAAATCAATAAAGCAGTGGTGATAATATAATTGGAAGCGATTCTGTTTTTAAACGAAAGTTGTTGCATTGGTCTTATTCATTAGCGATATATCCCACGCCACGGATGGTTTTGATATAATCTTCGTCTACTTTTAAATTCAGTTTTTTTCGGATGGCATTCATAAAAACATCAATCACACCGGTGTCATATTCAAAGTGAATGTCCCATACATCCTGAATGATTTGCGTGCGCGAACATACATTGCCTTTATTTTTGACCAAATAGCAAAGCAGATCGAACTCTTTTTGTGTCAATGACACTTCGTTTTTATCAACGGTAACCTGGTGTTTTTGAAGGTTGATTTCTATAGGGCCTAAAGTCAGAATATCTTGCTCGCTTTTGTCGCGCAGCTGTACTTTGATGCGTTCCACCAATTCATCAAAACTAAAAGGTTTTTTGATATAATCATTGGCTCCTGTTTTTAGCCCTTCTACGGTTTCCTGCACGGTATCTTTAGCGGTGAGGAAGATGATGGGTATTTTGGTGTTTTGTTGTCGGATGGCCTGGCACAATTGTACACCGGTCATTTTGGGAAGCATCCAGTCTAACAGCACTAAGTCAAACTTTCCGTTTTGAAATAACGCTAATCCTTCCGCACCGTCATTGGCCGAGGAAATTTGGTATCCTTCTTCTTCTAATCCCTGCGTCAGAAATTGTACAATTCCTTCTTCATCTTCGACTATCAGTATGTGCTTCATTATAATCTTACTTTTCTTTTGATAAAGATAAATTAAAATTAAAGTGTTCCAAATGACAGCCCTGCTTTTTAATCAAAATTTAATTAATAAACAGGCGAAGTATAGCATTATGAAAACACATGAAGACTATTTCCGGTAAGGGTAGTATTGTATTGTTGTAAATTACTGGAGGCAGGGCCTTGGGTTACTACGCCGGTACTGCTGAATTGAGCGCCATGATTGGGGCATATAAATTTATTCCCGGCGGCATTGTAGTTAACGTTTGTTCCTTGATGTGTGCAAGAAGCAGAAACCGCTAAAAATTCTCCGGTATTGGTACGGGCCACTACGATGCCGTTATGCACTAAAAAGCCGCCGTTTGTTGCTAGCGATCCGGTGCTGATGTCTAAAGTAAAGTCAACATTGGTGGGAGCTGGTGTTGGAGAACCCTCGCTTTCACTGGAACAACTTGTTGCTATTCCTGCAATGCAGGAAGGAACTAATAAGGTGGCGGCGCCAAAACCTACTCGGGCAAAAAAATCTTTACGTGTCATAATGCTGTTGTTTTAATTGTTTACTAGTTGCAGTAAGTAGGTAACATCAGCATGTCGGTTTACCCTAATCCATCTTAGCTAAAGTATGCTTAAGATTTATTGTTGTGAGATTCTGTATTTATTTTTTAGGCTTACTTCTATTCAACTGCATTGTTTTCCTATTTTTGTAGAAACATTCGAACTATGCACTTTTTCAAGAAATCCTCGCCTTTCATTAACTTGCTGTTGCTCTATATTTTAGCCAATTTTATACTTAGAATTGTGCTTATCTTCCATCCTATTACCCAATCGAGTTTTGGAGTAATTGAGCTTGCAAAGCTGTTCTGCTTAGGATTCTTGTCGGATGTGTTTGTATTTACTGTGGCCAGTGCCTTATTGTGGCTGTATTTACTGTTTTTATCCAATTCAAAGTACTACAAACCATGGGGGTATATCATTTTCGGCTGTTTAGTGGTCTTATTGCTGTATGTTACTTTTGGCAATACGATTCTAAACGAATACGGAGGTTCCCTACCGGAAATTGGCACTAGCTTTATCACTATTAAAACGGTTTTGTTCGGACTGTTATTGTTTTTACCGAAATACAGGAAGACCATTCGCTTTTGGTTATACTCGATTACGATTTTTATTTTCGTTTTGGTTATTATTCAAAACAGCATTAGTGAATTCTTTTTCTGGAATGAATTTGGGGTGCGTTACAATTTTATTGCGGTCGATTATTTGGTTTACACCAATACAGTAATAGGAAATATTATGGAATCCTATCCCGTAGTACCATTGTTTATTGGCGTAGGATTGATTGCCGGTTTCTTCACTTTTATTGTGGTCAAACGATCCAAACCCTTCCTGGAGAATCTGCCTTCGTTTAGTGAAAAACTAAAGAATCTGGGAGTTTATGTGGTGCTGTTTATGATTTCGTTGTTGGCAATCCCCTTTTTGGCTAAGCAGGAGAATTCGAGCAATGTGTTTACCAATGAACTGCAAGCTGACGGACTTTATAAATTCTACGTGGCGTTCATGAACAATGAACTCGATTTTGATACATTTTACAAAACGATGCCTAATAAAGAAGCCTTTGCCTTATTGCAAAAGCAATTGCCGGGAATAGCCGGTGAAAGTAGCTTGCACAAAACAATTAGCGATTCAGCTGAAGTGCATAAAAACGTGGTGCTAATTACCATTGAGAGTTACAGTGCCGAGTATATGAAGGCTTATGGCAATGAAGATAATATTACACCTTTCCTCGATTCGTTATCGGCCAAGAGTATGCAGTTCACCAATTTGTATGCTGTGGGAAACAGAACGGTTCGTGGTCTAGAAGCCGTGACTTTATGCTTGCCGCCAAGTGCTGCTGAAAGTGTGGTGAAACGCAAAGACAACAAAAACAAATTCTCTACCGGAAGTATCTTTAAGCAAAAAGGCTACAACGTGAAATACATGTATGGTGGCGATGCCTTTTTTGACAATATGGGTGATTTCTTTGGTGGCAATGGCTATGATATTGTCGATAAGAAAACCTTTGCTCCCGAGGAGATTACTTTCTCTAATATTTGGGGTGTTTGCGATGAAGATATGTATAACAAAGCCATTAAGGTGATGAATAGTGAAGCTAAGGAAAACAAGCCTTTCTTCAACCATATCATGACCGTAAGCAATCACAGACCGTTTACGTATCCGGAAGGGAAAATAGACATTTCGGGCAAAGCCAAGTCGCGTAAAGGCGGTGTGAAATATACGGATTATGCTTTGCGTCAATTCTTTGCCATGGCGCAAAAACAACCTTGGTTTAAGAATACGGTGTTTGTAATTCTGGCCGATCATTGTGCTTCGAGTTCAGGAAAGACAGAGTTGCCTATGGATAAGTACCGCATTCCGGCGTTTATTTATGCTCCGGGTTTTGTTCCGGCTAAGGAAGTGAATACTTTGATGTCACAAATAGACATGATGCCTACCTTGTTTGGCCTGTTGCATTTCAATTATGACAGTAAGTTCTTTGGGCAGGATGTATTCAATAGTAATTATGTGCCCCGTGCTTTTGTGGCTACTTATCAGGATTTAGGTTTGATCAAAAACAATGTGCTGACTATCATTTCACCAGTGAAACAAACAAAACAATTCCAATTGATTCCACAACCGAATCCTAAAGTCGGAGCTAATTTTCAGTTGTATTTTGATGAAAAACCGATGACTACGCTGCAAGAAGATTTGGTAAACGAAACGATATCTTTTTACCAAACTTCGGCTTATTTGCTGAAGCATAAAAAATACCAAAAGTAATATTTTGAACCTACTAGGGATTTGGAGCTTATACCTGTTCTATAACTATTACAGGCCATACTCATATTTTATAAATGACTACACTAAACTCTCTTAAAAGAAAAGCGTCTTTACTATTACTGCTTTTTGTTGGTTTTTCTAATGCCTCGGCACAAGTTGCCAGTAGTATTGATACCACTAACTTTGCTGCTTCGAAGGCTTTAAAATTTAATTATAAACAACTGATTTTGCCTGTAGCTTTGATTGGTTATGGTGTTGTTGGTTTACAAAGTGATTATTTAAAAGATTTGAACTTAGATATTAGAGACGAAGTAGTTGAAGATATTGATAAAAAACTAACCATAGATGATTTTCTGCAATATACTCCTGCCCTTTCGGTATATGCTTTGAATGCTTTGGGCATCAAAGGGAAAAATAATTTAAAGGATCGTTCGGTTATACTGGCAACCTCTTTGGTATTTGTAGCCACTTCGGTTACAATTCTGAAAAAAACCACAAAAGAAGAACGTCCGGATGGTTCAGATGCCAATTCTTTTCCTTCGGGGCATACAGCTTTTGCTTTTGCCGGCGCAGAGTTTTTGTACCAAGAATACAAAGATGTTTCTATTTGGTACGGTATTTCAGGATATGTTGTAGCTACCGCTACCGGAGCTTTCCGCATTTATAATAACAAACATTGGCTTACTGATGTAGCTGCCGGTGCGGGCTTTGGCATCTTGAGTACCAAAGCGGCTTATTGGCTTGCCCCCTATTTGAACAAACACATTTTTCCTTCCATGACCGGTAAAACTACCGCTATGTTTGCACCAACATATGATGGTAAGCAACTTGGTGGCGCTTTTGTAATGTCGTTTTAAGGCAATAATATTGTTGTAAGTAATTCCTTTTGTTTTATTTGTTTTTATTCAAAATAAATAGTAATTTTAGCTTTTTATTTACAATTATATGTCTATCACCATCAAAAAGATATGGCATCGGGAAGCTTTTAGGATTGGTATTTTTTTTGACTATGATGCTGAAAAGATAAAAATACTAAAAGCAATCGGCGGACAATTCAGCAAGACACATGCTTGTTGGTATATTGATTATGATGTGACATCGTATGCCAAATTGAAACAGCAATTCCGTTCTTTTACTATTGAATCACCAAAAGATTTCACAACAACACCATCGGTGACCGGCATGAGCCGTGACCTTTCACCCATAGCACTAAGCGAAAGTCAGTTAGATTTGTCCAAAACAAATAATCCTGAACATAAAACGGATATAGATTCGTTTATCCCAAATTTGAAGTTGGAATTATTGGAAAACATTGGTAAGTACTGGGTTTTTAAAATGCGGTATCATCAAGGCACCAGTAAAGCATTATTGACGATTAAAGGCGTCTATTGGAATCCCAATTATCGTTGTTATATGGCTTTACGAAATCCAAAAGTTAAGGAAGCTGTTGAACATGTCCTAAAAAGACCTTCTTTCTTGAGCGATGATTTTGTGTCAAAAGACACCAGCTACAGAGGAGCTTGCATTAGCATTCATCCGCACCATGAGGATTTATCCTGGATGGAAATTCATGTCCCGAAACTTGTAGCGATTCACGAAAAGTTGAAACGATTTTCGATGGTTCGTTACAGCAAAACGAAAGACTGTTATCTGTTACCGGCCGCGCCAATAGTGTATGAAAGTATTCAATTGCAAATGGAACCTTTGGAAGTGGAAATCAACAATGAATTGCCTTTGGAGTATTTGCAAAAAAAACATTTGCCCAATAAAAAACGGTTAGATTTATCCAAAACCAAGCAAAGTTTGCTCGAACAAATCCCGGAAACAGGACGTAACTATGTCATGAATATGATAGATAATTTGTTGGCTTTGAATTACAGCAACGCCACGATGCGTACCTATACGAATGCTTTCATTCAGTTTTTGCGCCATTTTAATTATAGAGATCCCGAAACCATCACACCACAAGAAATTGTTCGGTTTTTAGGCTCCTTAATGCAACGTGGACTTACAGCCAGTACCGGACATAGTATGGTTAACAGTTTACATTTTTATTATCAGCAGGTTCTGCACAAAAGCGAATATGACTTTAAGTTGCCTCGTCCAAAGAAAGAAAAGAAATTGCCTGTAGTGTTAACTATGAATGAGTGTCTGCTAATATTTCAGGTAGTCGACAATCCTAAGCATAAATTATTACTATTAATAGGCTATGGCGCCGGACTTCGGGTTAGTGAAATAGTAACACTACAATGGCGTGATATTTTGTTTGAAGAATATAAAATCCATATTAAGAATGCCAAAGGCAAAAAG
>Ga0208270_100181_pt1 | contig 26655 bp, 26 predicted proteins | sample LakWasM109_LOW13_2_FD_183925 | JGI IMG/M metagenome (GOLD analysis project Ga0208270, IMG submission 183925) | Freshwater sediment methanotrophic microbial communities from Lake Washington under simulated oxygen tension - Sediment Metagenome... | ecosystem: Environmental > Aquatic > Freshwater >...
ACCGGTTTCCTATGAATTTCTCTGGCAGTCGGTAGGTATAACACCGTAGGTAAGCCGTCTACATCAATGGATATCCATAAGCATTTGCTAATTTTTACCTTTTCGAGGGGATGGGCAAAAATAGCCTGAGTAGAGCGTGACTGCGGCACAAACAACGTCCCGATAAAAAACGGATGATCGGGATGCTCAATGACGCGAACTTTACCCTCGGCATCGGAACCAGAAATATTCAACGGTCCGTGCTTCAAATCGTCAATATAATCGGGATTGACTCCAAAATCGCAATAATAGCTCTCTTCGGCTGACAACTCGCCGTAGATGGCCGCTACCCGAGATCCCGGCACAAAATTAAGCTGCATCTTGCGACCTGCCAACGAACAAGCCAATTGCGAAATGAACAGATTTGAAGCATAGGGATCATATTCGGCATGTTGCGCATCCCTGAAACCAAGGGCGTTCCGGGCATACTCGATCATCATATGCTGAAATCCGCCACAAGTGCCGAAACAGGGAATATATTGTTTTCCCTGGCATAGCGAATGGCCCATAGCGTAAGCTCCATGCTTTTATAGGGGCTTCCCGGCGCAATCCATATGCCCGAATAATATTCAAGCAACTTTGAGTCTATGTCTTCAGTTGAAACCCAGTCAGCCGTCAATTCCGCATTCAGCTAATTTTGAGCATGTTTGATGGCCGCATTAGTCAAAATATGCGGTAGGAAGGTTGGCGTATATTCACCGAGCAAAGCAATTGACTTAATCATAGCGTTTATTTCCTTGGACGGCCTAATCAGACTGTTTTTTGTTATCAGCAGCAACTGTCAAAATTGACGATTCTACTGCTTTTAATCGAGCCTATCGAAAACTAAAAATAAAATAAGTGCAGACAGTGTATTTTTTATGTTATTAAAAACACACTCATTCCAAAGCAAAGCTGTCTCGGATAATGGCAGACAATCACGCATTGATGCCATTTTAAAGTGACATACTATTTTAACCAACTATGACGGATACTATGAAACACCCTGAATTCCCCTTGACCGACAAATTAATTTATCTCAATCATGCCGCCGTGGGCCCTTGGCCTAAAAGAACCGGCGAAGCGGTAATCAAGTTTGCCGAACAAAACACGCATTACGGCTCGCACTTTTATCCGGACTGGCTAAACAAGGAAGTGGAATTACGCACACAATTGCAGGCTTTATTAAATGCCCCATCCGCTGATGATATTGCCTTGGTTAAAAACACATCGGAAGCCGTATCCTTTGTCGCTTACGGTTTAACCTGGCAGCGCGGCGACAATATTGTATCCAGCAACGAGGAATTTCCTTCCAACAGGCTGCCTTGGGAATCCTTGTCCGACCAAGGCGTAGAGTTTCGTCAAGCCGACCTATACAGCGCAGATACGCCTGAGGATGCTTTATTTGCTCTGGTCGACGGCAATACGCGGTTATTGACGATCAGTTCCATACAATTTGCTTCGGGGCTACGTATGAACCTGGAAAGAATCGGCGAATTCTGCAAACAACGCGGTATTTTATTTTGCATCGACGCAATCCAGAGTCTGGGCGCAGTGCAGTTTGATGTACAGGCTTATCAGGCCGATTTTGTGATGGCCGACGGTCATAAGTGGATGTTCGGTCCCGAAGGTTTAGGCGTTTTTTACACCACGCCCCAAGCCAGAGACAAACTAAAGCTGACCCAGTACGGCTGGCACATGATGAAAGACATCCATAATTACGAAAACAAGCCGTGGGAAGTTCATCCCACGGCCCGTCGCTTTGAATGCGGCAGCCCCAATATGCTGGGCATCCATGCTTTTTCCGCCAGCTTGTCTTTGTTACTGGAAACGGACATGGCCGCAATCGAAGAACAGGTCTTAAAAAAATCCGATTATGTAAAGGATGCGATTACTAAAAACGGGCAATTAGTTTTATTGTCCGCCAAACAAAGCACGCTTAAATCAGGCATTGTTATCTTTAAACACCGGACGGTTCCAAACGAGACGTTATATCAACATCTGCAGAAAAACGGCGTTGTTTGTGCTTTGCGCGGCGGCGGCATACGCTTCTCGCCGCATTTTTATAATACCTTTGAGGAAGTCGACCGGGCGTTTGAACTAGTTGGCTCGCTGTAGGTAATGACTTAAGCCCGGATTGATGATGCCGGTATTTCCGGTCTTTAATACCTGATCATCCGGGCTGCTGTTTGTCAATACGCAATCAACCCAACTTGCGCTTCACTAAAACTGCCGACATCATGATGCCAGCTGAAAGTCATGATCCTATGGCAAAATCCAAGTAATCCGATTACTATGGAATCATACGATTATTTAAAAACCGGATAGTTATGCGAAACCTAACCAAACAATACCTGATATTTGATTTATTTTTTGCGCTATTACTGGGATTAATATCGACCACTCAAGTAATCGCCGATGATTTGCAGCCCCCCCAGCAAATCATCCAAAGTGTTTCGACACAATTGCAAAAAAAACTACAGGATAAAACCTTTACCCAGAATTTTGCTCAAGTTACGCAATTCGTCAATGGCGTTATTTCTTTGCATACCGATTTCGATAGAATCGCTCCGTTAGTTCTGGGTAAATACTGGAAAACAGCAACAACTGCAGAACAGGATCGCTTTAAACGTGAGTTTCAGACACTGATAGTAAGAACCTATTCCAGAGCGTTTGTTGAGTATAACAATTGGACCCTACATTTCATGCCGCTTGAAATGTCAAACGAAGCAACAAAAGTCGTCGTAAAAACAGAGGTTCTGCAACCCGGCCTTCAACCTGTTAACGTAAACTACCGGATGTTCCTGAATAACGGCGAATGGAAAGTCTACGATATTATGATTGAAGGCGTCAGTCTGGTGACTAATTACCGTTCAACCTTTAACGAAGAAATTCAAACCAAAGGCTCATTAAGCGCTGTTATTGATGGGCTGGCTAAACGTAATGCCGAAGCGCTTTCAGCAAAAGATTCCTAATGACAGAATTTAACCACAAACTAAAAAACTTCGTTCATACGTTGGCGCTTTTTCTATGCATGGGCGTCATTTTGTCATTGGTCGGTTTTATTTTGGCAGGGGTCGACGGCATTTTATGGGCGGCGTTTTTAGGTGTCCTGATACTGGTCATCAGCCCGAACATATCGCCGGCGTTCATTTTTTCCATGTACGGGGGCAGATTGCTATCGGCAGGTAATGCGCCGGGCCTTTACCAGATTACACAAGAGCTGTCCGCTCGCGCCGACTTACCGAAACCACCCGAGCTTTACTACTTGCCCAGTCGGCTTATGAATGCGTTCTCCGTGGGCACGTCGAAAAATTCGGCAATCGGTCTTAGCGATGCGTTGCTGAATACGCTGACTACGCGGGAAGTTATGGCGGTACTGGCGCATGAAATCAGTCATATCCAACATCATGATGTGCGTGTAATGACTTATGCCGATGTCCTGAACCGGATCACAAACACTTTGTCTTTAACTGGTTTTTTGTTAACTTTTTTAAATTTGCCGTTATATTTTCTGGGCTTGGTTACGATTTCCTGGCTTGCCTTAGGCGTATTGATTGTGGCCCCTACAATTATGAGTTTCCTGCAACTTTCATTATCCCGGATGAAAGAGTTTAATGCCGACCGCCAAGCCGTCCTGTTAACCGGCGATCCTGAAGGTTTGGCAATGGCATTAGCCAAACTGGACGTTTATGAATCTTCAATTCTCGACATTCTATTTGGACGAGGTCATAAAGGATCGATTCCGTCAGTCCTGAGAACGCACCCGAGTACCGAAGAAAGAATAAAACAGCTGCTAAGTTTAAAAGAATCCTCGATACAAACTCTGAAACATTCAAATCATGACAGATTTGACATACCTGTCCATTATCAGGAATCGATTAGAAATCCCCGTCGGCATTTGGGCGGGTTTTGGTATTGACGGATATCATTCAAATTACATAATGTGAAAGGCCTTTCTTCAGCGATAAAAATATGCTGAGGCCTGAAATACCCGGCTGACCTGATCAAGTCAGGGGACCACCAACTGCCACAGACCTAACAGACGAATATAAAAAACCGTAATTTAATCAATCGGTTTTATCTTCAAACTCTTTCTTAATCTTGGTAAATTGCAATAACTGGGCTTCAACCTGAGCGTTAAACGATTCCGGCTGATAACTGCCCTGCTCGTTGACAGTTCCTGCCTCCATTCCGGTCAGCAACTCAAGCGCGTCATCAACGGTTGTTACGGCATAGATGCTGAACTGGCCTGACTGGGCGGCGTGCACCACATCCCAACGCAACATCAAATGTTTAATATTGGTGGCGGGAATGATCACGCCCTGAGTGCCGGTTAAACCTTTTTGAGCGCAAATATCGAAAAAGCCTTCAATTTTTTCATTAACCCCGCCTATCGGCTGCACATTGCCCAGCTGATTGACTGAGCCGGTGATAGCCAAATCCTGCCGTAACGGCACCTGGGCAAGCGACGATAAAATAACGCAAAGCTCGGCCAGGGAGGCGCTGTCACCCTCGACATGGCCATAGGATTGCTCAAACACCAAACTGGCCGCTACCGAGAATGACGTTTTTCGGGAATAGCGGGCGCCAATAAAACTCGATAATATCAATACGCCTTTTGAATGAATGGCTCCGCCTAATTTGGTTTCACGTTCAATATCCATGACTTTTCCGCTGCCTAAACGAGTCGTTGCGGTAATCCGGGAAGGCTGGCCAAAACTAAATTCGCCCAACTGCAATACCGAAAGACCGTTGACCTGGCCGACAACCTTTCCTTCAGTATCGATTAACACCGTGCCTCGCTCGATATTCTCATACAACTTTTCCCTGAGTTTATCCAGCCGGTGCGTTTTATGATCAATGGCTTGCTGCACATCGCTGTTGGCAATTTGCTCGTGTCCGTTGTTTTCCGCCCAATAGTCCGATTCTGTTAGCAAGTCCTTGATACTACGCAGATGAGTCAGCAGTTTTTCCGCATCGCCGATCATTCTGGAGCTGTGTTCTATAACCCTGGCGACTGCGTTTTGGCTTAGCGGACGCAATTTTTCTCGGCGGGCAATAGTCGCCAGCAAGCGCGCGTAGTCATGATCGTTGTCTTTCCTGGAAACCGATTCATCAAAATCGGCTGCGATTTTAAACAAATCGTGAAACTCCGGGTCATATTCGCTCAGCAAATAATAAATCAGCGGCTCGCCCATCAAAATTAATTTTAAATTAAGCGGTATGGGTTCCGGCTCCAGCGAGGTGGTGCTAACCAGACTGAGTGCCCGTTCCAGCGATTCAATGCGGATGTCACCGGACTGTAAGGTCCTTTTAAGGGTATCCCAGGCGTAAGGTTGAGACAGCAGTTTTCGGGCATCGATAATCAAGTAACCGCCGTTGGCTTTATGCAATGCGCCGGGTTTGACCATGGTGAAATCGGTGACGAGCGACCCCATATAAGCCTGATGATCGATACGGCCAACGAGATTACTGTAATTCGGATGATCTTCATAAATGACAGGAGCCGATTTCTTGTCGCTAAAGTCCACCATCAGGTTCACGGAATAACGTTTAAGCGGATTGGATTCCTGCGCTAACTCCATAAACGGAAACATCTTTTCGCTGCGAGGAAGAAAATCCAGCACATGCTCGATAATATCTTTTTGAGCATTGTTCAGATAGCTCAGGACAGCTTCCTGCTTGGCGTATTTTTCGATCAGATCATCTATGGAATGATTAACGGCTTGCTCCGCAACTTCGCGGTTAAGCGCTTGCAATTTGCGCTTGGTTTCCTTACGCCAGATGGGGAAGTTTTTCAACAACTTTGCCAAGCGTTCCTGCAAATCGAAAATGGTTTTCTGGATTTCATGCTGTTTGTCTTTATCAAACTTATTAAACTGCTCGGGGCTGATAGTTTCGTTATTTTCATCTGCCGGGGAGAATGCGTAACCGGTCGCAGTTTCCGTAAGAAGAATATGAGCGTTAGCGGCATCTTCACGTAACCGGCTGAGTTCGTTTATTTCCCGTTGACGCGATTCGCTTTCAAGTTCACCTGCCCTGGATCGGTATTCGTCACCGTCAAACGCCGCCGGTATGGCTATGCTCAGCTCGTCAATCAGCTGCGCCATATCATGCTTGAAAACCTTGCCTTGTCCCGGTATGAATTTAATGGCTTTCGGTTTGGCCGGCTGACTGAAATTGTTTACATAACACCAGTCCGAAGGAATGTCTTGCCGACTGGCTTCGTGTTCGACCAATTGCCTGACGGTCGTCAGTTTGCCGGTGCCGGAAGGCGCCATTGCGAAGATGTTGTATCCGTTTTTATGCATGCGGATACCCAATTTGACGGCATCTACGGCGCGTTGCTGCCCTACAGTAATATCAATATCCTCAAGTTCGTCGGTAGAGCTGAATTTTAACTGTTCAACATTGCATGGCTTATAGAGCTGAGAAGGGACCAACGGTGTATTTTTCATGAGCTATATACTCTCAGTTTATTAATGTGGCAGCGTTAAATATACGCCACCTATCCTTGATGTAAAAAACCATGCCCTATAATAATTGATTATGATTAATTTTGAATTATTTTAAATATGGCACTTAAAAAAACATTAATGCAGAGCAATTTAAAAATTGATGTACATCTAAGTATTTACACTAATTCTTTTATCAATTTTTTTTTGTTTCAATGTCCACAGTTAAATTTTTTCTATACCTGATTAATAAAACCTTAGACCAATCTAGCAACTGAGCTATAAGTGAAGTGAAAAATGAGTAGACCTGCCAACAGCTCTGATTCAAGCACAACAGCGTCTTTTACGCCTATAAATCTCCCGGATTGTTACACAAAAATTGCTGAACTTGCTTTCTACAAGGCAGAAAGCAGGGGTTTTGAACCTGGTCATGAATTTGATGACTGGGTCGAGGCAGAACGAGAATATAAAGAAATAGTTGCTAAAACAATCCCTCACTAGACCCTCATTAAGTTAAAGATGTTAAATATATTTTTATACGACCGGAGATACTATGGCTACTTAATAAACTATGCAAAATAAACAGCGTTAACTATTTTATTAATAGCTAACATTTACCGAAAATAAAAATTAAGTAACATACTCATTACTTAATTGAAACAAATCTATTCTTTGGGATTCTAATTATGTCTACACAAACAAATACCGGTACAGTTAAATGGTTTAATGCAAGCAAAGGCTTTGGTTTCATCGAACAAGAAAAAGGTCCTGATGTTTTCGTACATTACAGCAATATTACCAGCACAGGGTTTAAGTCATTATCCGATGGACAAAAAGTAAAATTCAATGTAACGCAGGGAAAAAAAGGTCCGCAAGCTGAAGATCTAATTATTCTCTGATGCTGCAAAAAGCAGATAAGTCATTCTCGTATTTAGCCTCAATAAGGTAACTGATATGCAAATCCCATTACAAATTACTTTCCGTGGGATCCCTCATTCTGATGCTGTAGAGGCTAAAATCCGTGACAAAGCAAGTAAACTGGATAAGTTTCATTCACATATCATGAGTTGCAGGGTTGCGGTGGAGGCCGAGCACCAACGCCATCATCAAGGTAATCAATACCATATTCGTATTGATATCACAACGCCGCATAAAGAGTTGGTTACCAGCCGGGAGCATCACGATAAACAAGCTCATGAAGATATTTATGTAGCTATACGTGATGCCTTTAACGCAGCGGCAAGGCAACTGGAAGACTATGCACGAATTCAGCAAGGTAAAGTTAAAACCCATAACTTGCAAAGCACCGGAACGATAATCCGTATATTGCCGGAAAAAAATCACGGCTTTATTGAGGCTGAAGACGGGCATGAAATTTATTTCCACCGAAACAGTGTGACAGGAAGTGGATTTGATGCGCTACTTGTTGGCGATAAAATTCGTTATATTGAAGAAATTGAAGATCTAGGCCCACAAGCCAGTATTGTTTATCCCTAAAATAGATACTGGCCTTTAATACCCGACATTTTAATTGTCAATATGCTGGAGATAACCCCGGCATGACTTGATTTTATTTTATATCTTTAAAATCATGTCGGGTTTTTTCAATTTTAACTCGATATGTTTCGGCATCGCCATAATCAATAAATTTCTGATAACGGCTGTGTAAACTTTTAATACGTTTAGCATGTTTTATTGGGCACCAAAACTGCTCTGTGCGACCGGCTATTTCTTGAAAATAACCAAACAGTCCATTGGCATAACTACAATAAAAGCAATTTATTTTTTCTATAATATTAAGATAATTTAGATATTGCCTGTCGAAAACAACATAATCCTGCCGTTTTACTTTAGGAATACCGTAAATAGGAAAACATATTTCCTGATATAAGCTGATAGTTATATCCATTAATACTATAGGTACAATACATATCCATATAAAAGGTACGCTGAGTATATGTTTTATTTTTGCATCAGATATATAGCTAAATAATTGTTTGACATGCCGCTTATGCCTAGCAATAACTTTTTCTTCAAAATAAATACGTCTTTTAGAAATTTCATAGGAAAACTCTTCCTGTTGCTTTTGCAACTCATCGACCAATTCATCTTCCAGGTTTTTTATTTTATCCAGTAATATTTCAATTTGTGTTGGCATAGTTAATTCCGGCTCAAAGAAGAAGTGGCGTGTAAGATTAAATAATATATAAAAAATCAGCCAATTAGCGCTGATATTTAACCATATTCCTGACCATAAGAATTATTAATTTCACTATCCGCTAATGCATAAGCATAGGCTCAATTTAATGCCAAATATCTACCCGATTGCTAGTAACAATATTTTCTCTGTAATTCTTGATACTGATAAATACAATACTTTCAATTACTTAAAAAAGAGCATTTAAAACCCAAGTATCAGTAAATAAATTAATACCCATCAAAATCACCAGTACCCTTCCTATACTTTCTTCCTGGATAATTGCATGTTCAATTTGTATTGACCACCAGAAACCATACGACTTGATTGTGTAGGAGCGGCCGCGTTTATTATAAAAACCAAAATATGCTAAAATGCCTGTTGTTGATAAAGTCCCTCGCCCGACATATCCATCCCGGCGGATAGTAATCTGATTGCTACCCTGCTACAGCTTCCGCCTTAAGAACAATTTCTTCGGAGTTTTTTATGATTATTCTCGGTATTAATGATGGTTGCCATCATAATTCCGCCGCTTCAATTTTAGTTGATGGCAAATTGGTTGCGTCTGTCGAGCTGGAACGTATTTCCAGGATTAAAAATGACGGCTCGTTTCCCCATGCTGCAATTGATGAAGCTTTAGCCATTGCGGGGTTGACGGCTGAAGATATTGATATAGTCGCCAAAGCTAATTTATCGCGCTGGCAACAAATCCCTTACCTTAATCGTTATTATCAGCATATAGCCAAGGCGGGAAAAACCGATACTCTAATCAGAAATTTTTTCTGGAAAAAACAATTTGAGCGTTATCGTCGCGTACTGCATCGACGCAAGCAACCCTTGGGCATTCTGGCGCAAAAGCCTTATCAAACGGTTGAACATCATTTGGCTCATGCGGCTTCTGCTTATTATGCCTCGCCTTTTGGCAATGAACGTGTAGGAGTGATTACCCTGGACGGCGTTGGAGATTTTTCCTGGGGCTCCGTTTGGATAGGCGAACACGGAAAACTACAGCATGTAGACCATCTACATCAGGTCAACAGTATAGGTTTATTGTACTCCGCGATTACTATTTACCTGGGCTTTAAGGCCAACAGGCATGAAGGCAAAGTATTAGGTCTGGCCGCTTTCGGTAATCCTGAGCCATTGTTATCGCGTCTACTTGCTCATACCAATAGTGAAAATTGGGATGATCTTTTTAATCCTGAATTAGTACGGGTTGCTTTAAAATTCGGAGCGAGTCTCGGGCAATCGGTTATCCGGGAATTGTGTGCCGATCTGTCCCGCGAAGATATAGCAGCCGGAATCCAGGCCTATACTGAAAAATTGATTTGCAAGTGGGTACAAGATCGGGTCAAAGAATTAAAGGTCACTAAATTAGCTTTGGCCGGCGGCGTATTTTCGAATGTAAAATTAAATCAGCTTATTTTGGCATTACCGGAAATTGAAACTATTTATGTACACCCGAATATGGGTGACGGCGGCTTGGCAACCGGTGCCGCATTTGAAGTTTATTCACGCTTAAATCACGGCTTGGAACCGCAGTTTAATCAGCAGGTTTATCTGGGCACCGAAATTAACCGCGACACTGCGTTAGCCGCGCTTGAAAAACAGGGAATCACTTACGAAGAACCCGAAAACCTTGCGTTAACCGTTGCAAGGTTATTGGCTGACAGCAAAGTTATTGCGCGTGCAGACGGCAAAATGGAATACGGCCCTCGCGCCTTGGGTAACCGCACCGTGATGGCGGCTTGTAATGACCCGACCATTAACGATTGGTTGAATAAAAAGTTCGACCGCACCGAATTTATGCCTTTTGCCCCGGTTATTCTTCAGGAACATGCGAAAGAATATTTTCCGGAATGGAAGGAAAATCATATTACCGCGCGTTTTATGACGTTGACCTACACTGTTTCCGATATAGCAAAAAGAAACATTCCCGCCGCCGTGCATATCGATAATACTGCACGTCCCCAAGTGCTACGCAGAGAAGATAACCCGGACTATTACGATATTATTAAAGAATATTATGACGTTACCGGCGTACCCAGCGTCATTAACACCAGTTTTAATATGCACGAAGAGCCTATTGTTCGTACTGCCGACGAGGCTATTCGGGCCTTTCAGGCTGCCGATCTGGATGCGTTGGTTTTAGGGCCTTTTTTAATTAGAAAAGTAAGCGCGGTTCAGTAAAAGGCAGTTAAAAAGCTTTATTCACCACGAACGACTGCATGGATGCAGGAGGTAGAGCAATGCAGGAGCAATTGCCGAGACACGAAGCTTATATTTTTCTTCGTGTTTTCGCGGTGTTCTTTTATACGATAATTTCCCGCAACACCGATGTGGCGTAGCTACCAGCCGGTAATGTAAAACAAAGCTCCAACATCCCGTCATCAATAAACCGCCATTGTAAATCCTGCACATTTATCCTTAATGCGCGTCTGTCCCGGTCAACGCCACTCGCGATCAAGCCCTGAGCCAGTTGCCGATACTCGTCGATAACAGTTTGCTCAATAGCGAGCGCATCCGCTGACACATCGGCATCTCCCCTACCCCACAATACGCCGGTAGGATGAATTTCTCTGGCGGCCAATCGCCGGATAATTTCATCGTCCGGCTGATCCGACTGAAAACAGCTGTGCGACAGGTCGAATTGATAGGTATCGCCTGCAATCGGCTGATTCCAGTTATTATGCATTACCCGATAAGCCAAAATCCGGTTGAACAGATAAGACCTGACCGCCGACAAATAAATGCTGCGTTGCTCCCGGCCCACTTTTGCTCCCTCAAACATTGCCAAAGCCTTGCTGACATTTTGCCCCTCATTACCAAAGCGTTGCGAGCCGAAATAATTGGCGATGCCGTTGGCTTTAATCAGTTCCAATTGTTGGACGGTTTTTACTTGGTCTCCCTGCCAATCACGGATAACTAATATAAAGCTGTTGCCGGACAACACGCCGCGCTTGAGTTTTCTGGCATGACGAACGGCGTGCAGGACTTTCATGCTGTCCGATTCAAACTCCGTCCAGTCTGGATCGGCTTTACCGGGCAACCAAACACTGAACCATTGAGTCGTAACCGCGTACCGGTCTTTCAGCCCTGCGTAACTGACATCGCGTTGCCTGACATTGGCAAACCTGGACAATTGCCTGGCCACATATTCGGTATTTTCGCCTTTTTTTTCTATCTGCAAAAAGGCATGTTCGCCGGCCCCTGACGGTTCAAAGGACAGGTTTTCCTTCACGATAAAGTCTTCGGGTAAAGTGCGGATTTTGCCGGAGCCGGATGGCCCACCATAAACATAAGGCCAAACAGGGATTTCAATATTTTGCATAAACTTAAGTTGCAGTTATTAATTTGGATGAGGTGGGAGCGGCTTTAGCCGCGTTCTTCGTTCTCGCGCGGCTAAAGCGCCGCTCCCACAAGGTTAGACACATCTTCAAGCCTACTTCACCAACTCCATCAACTTGCCGTAGCTGTCCACCACATCATATTTAACTTGCCCGGAAGTGATTTTGTTAAAGAATTTCTTCGCACATTTGATCTTACATTGCTCTATTTCTCTTAATTCCATCGCTGACATCGAGCCTTTGGTTTCGGCGATAAAGTAGATATGTTTTACCTCGCCCTTTTTGAATGAAATAGCCCAGTCCGGGTTGTAGTCACCTACAGGGGTTGGGATGAAAAAGCCCCGCGGCAGTTTGGCATAGACAACCACTTCTTTACTGGTATCCAGCTCTTTAACGAAATTGCGCTCAATATTAGAGTCGGTAAAAACGTAATCGTAAATATGGCGATAAGGTCTCGTTAATGTCGGTATCGAAACAGGCGGCCAGCGCGTTGCTGTCGACGAACAACACGGTAAGACCTGCGATGTTTTCCTGGGTGATCGGCAGCGTTAAATCCACGCCCCAATCCAGCAGCACCTGGAACAGCAAGTCTTCGGCAGTGCGGCCTTCGCGGATATTATCGACCTGGTCGGCAAGATCGCCTTGCTGCACCGCGTCGGGCGTGTAGTAAACGTCCTTCATGTTGGAGCTGTCTATTTTCAGTACGCGGAAGCCGATGTCGATAGTGGGTGTGGAAGAGGCTGTGGGAGAGGCTTTAGCCTCGACTAGCTCTTCTTTCTCTGCTCCAGTCGAGGCTAAAGCCTCTCCCACCTGCTTGATTTTTTGCCCGGCGCGACGAATGCGTTCTTTGCCGATTTCGGCAATGGTCTTATAGCCTGCTTTGTAAGCTTCGCTTTTTTCGTCGCAGGCTTCGGGCAATTGCACCATAATGAATTTGCGCTTGCCGTTGTCTTCGGCGTTGAGCTGCATCACTGCGTGTGCGGTAGTGGCGGAGCCGGAGAAGAAGTCGAGAATTAAAGCATCTTTATCAGTAGAAATTTGCATAACCCGCTGAATAAGACGAGTTGGCTTGGGCGTATCGAAAGGACGACCTCCGTCAAAAAGTTCTTTTATTTCAGAATTGGCGTTTCGGGTACTTCCAGCAAATTCGTAAGGCCACCATGTTTGATTTACAACCCCTTCTTTTGCTTCTGATAAAAATTTCTTTTCCATTGGAAAAGTTGATGCACCAGATTTTCCCCACCAAATACGGTTTTCAGCAACCAGTTTATCGAGAACATCTCTTGGACGCCGCCAGCAAGTGCCGTTTGGTGGTAATACATCCTGTCCCGCTAAATTCCTGAGCGGGTAATAATCACGCTCTCGATATTCGCTTCGAGTTAGAGGTGTTGCTAACCAAGGCCCTCTTGAATCATTATCAGGATTTTTATAATTCGAAATTTGTTTGTCACTTCTTACTAATAAATTTGGTCGAAAACTCCCAGATTTTGTAAAAGCAACAATATGATTATGTGTTTCAGCAACAGAAAATGAGTCATTTCCAGGGGTATCTTTAGATTGCCAAACGAAATTAGCTAATAAATTGGCTTCCCCAAAAACCTCATCACACAGCCGCTTAAGATTCGCCTGCTCATTATCATCAATCGAAATAAAAATAACCCCATCGTCCCGCAACAGGTTCCGCGCCAGCTTTAAACGCGGATACATCATGCTCAGCCAATCGGAATGGAAGCGGCCATTGGTTTCGGTGTTGGCGACCATGCGCTGTCCGGCTTCGTCTTTCTGGTTGGAACGCTGGAAATAACTTTGGGTGTCTTCACTAAAATCGTCGTCGTAGATGAATTCCTTGCCGGTGTTGTACGGCGGGTCGATGTAGATCATCTTGACTTTGCCCAGATAGGTTTCCTGTAACAGTTTCAGCGCATCCAGATTATCGCCTTCGATAAACAGGTTTTGCGTCGTATCGAAATCGACGCTTTCTTCCCGGCAAGGCCGCAAGGTTTTGGCAATCGGCGCGTTAGCGGTCAACAAGGCTTCGCGCTTGCCCGGCCAGTTCAGTTGATAACGCTCTTGCGGCCCTTCAACAACAGATGTGGAAAGCTCTTGCCGCAGTTGGTCGAAGTCGATGGATTTCTTCAAGGTTCCGTCGGATTCACGGGCCTCGGTCACACAGTTGGGGAACAGTTCGGCCAGTTTGGCAATATTGGCTTGCGTGAAATCGGAGCTGTGCAGGTTCAGTTTTTGCATGTTTTAGGTCGTAACTATTTTGTGGGAGAGGCTTTAGCCTCGATTTTAACACATCAATATTTTGTGCATGGGTTGTCGTCGTGGCTGAAGCCACTCCCACAACTTCTTCCACAAACTCACCCGCTTCACAACCACACCGCATCCCACAAAGGATAGTCGCCTATCTTATCGACTAATCCCGCTCTTAATGGATTTGCCACTATATAACGGGCAATCTGTTGTAAATCTTCTTCTTTTCTTAATGCGCGGTCATGATAGCCCTCTTGCCACAAGGATTGGTGTAAATGTATCGCACCGCATTCTCGACGATTTTTTTGTATCAGGTAGGATGAAGAGCCTTTAACATGCTTCATGACCTCTGCCAAAGTGTTATCGTTTTGCAAGGTGAATAACCAATGCAAGTGATCCGGCATCAACACAAACGCCAGACTATGGACATTTCCTTGTTGGTGCTGATGACGCAAAGCTTGTACAACGATTCTACCCAAGCAAAAGTCAGCAAACACCCTTTGCCTTTGATAAGTGACTGTTGTGGCTAAATAGGTCTGATTATGTTGGGAATATCTGCCCTTTCTTAAATCTTTGCTATGAGGCGATTGTCCATAAATCATAAAATTCAGCAGAATGAATAACCATGTATATAAAATTGCTTTCTTGTGGGAGCGGCTTTAGCCGCGATTATCGCGGCTAAAGCCGCTCCCACAACACCCATTTTTTAATTATCGTTTCTCAATGCCTGAAAATCGTTGTTAATTTCAGTGTCTGACCGCTGACCGACGGGCAAGCTTTGTATAAATTCAAGTGCTTCGTCGTTTTGGTTATCCTTGGCGATCACATCCGGTTTCGTTTCAAGGAATTCGACAAAATGTAATACTTCAATGGCCTTAGCCATAGGCATGCTTTTAACGTGTTGATAGATGGTTTGGGCGATATTCATAGTTACTTACCTCTGGCTACCTATTGATTCATTGTTCATTGCCGCCATGCCTTAGCGCGTATAGATTCCTGACTGATGTCGTCACGGTTTTCCCAAATGCCCGCACAGTTAAAAAAATCAGCTTCTGACGTTGATTCACTAGCTGATATTTCTGTTACGCCAGGGCTGGCTTCATCTAACAAAATAACTTTAATTTTCTTACCGTTCCATGATTGTTGATTGCTGGGTAAGGTAATCACTCCGTTATGGACGGTCGTTTGAAACTCAACTGCGTTCATTTTTTTGCCTTTATTCGTTGGTGATTAATGACGTTACGTGTACTTTACACAAAATCAGCTTGATTTACATGAGATTCGCTAATTCAAGCTTCAGTTGGCGCAATTGTGCATTGAGTTCCACTTTGCGGTTGAATTGCTTTTCTTTATTGAGGCGGGCTTCCATTTTGCGGCATTCTTTTTGTTTAATGCAAATCTGTCCCAGCCGCTCCACTTGGGCTTTGAGAGTTTCCCCCGCTCGCGACGGCAGCGGCAGGAGCCGTCTTAACATTTGTTCGTAAAGCCCGGCCAACTCCAGTGCAATCGGCAACTCGGAGCGCTCTATATCGCTGGGTTGCCAGTCGGTTTCGAAGTAGCCGTCGACTACCCATTTTCCAGTGTCGGCCTCGTTGGGCCGTTTGTAGGCAGCCTTTGTTTTAATGCGGCCTTCAAAAGTGAGCTGGTAAAAAATCGGAATAGACCTGCATGTTGCGTCCGTCTTCTGTGATGCAGTTAAACAACCGACAAACATTGGAGATAGGCTGACTTTGACCTTTGCAGACGTTACGCACTAAGTCCAGCAGGCGTTTGACTTCGGTGTGATCGGTAATCACCGTCGCCATTTTGGCCGATATAAACCAAGCAATGCAGCAATCTTTAGCTTTGAGTTTGGCTTGACAGTTTGCTTCAGGTTATCACCGAGCAGGTGATTTATGTTGGCGATGATTTCCATGCTTTCATTGGGCTGGTGAACTGCTGTTGATATTTTTCTTGTCCTCAAGATTGAATAATCTGAAAGCTTAGAAATCACGAAAAACATCAACTTGAATGCTTAAGAAAAAAGCATAGACTGAGAGAGATTATTTTTCGATCAGGACAATCGCCTGTACCGCAATCCCTTCTTTACGTCCCTCAAAACCCAGCTTTTCGGTGGTGGTCGCTTTAACATTGACGCAGTCGATCTCCACATGCAGATCATCGGCAATATTGCGGCACATGGCGGCGGTATGAGGCGACATTTTCGGCGCTTGGGCTATGATGGTAATATCCGCATTGACCAGCTTGTAACCTTTTTCCTGCACAATTTTGTAAACATGGCGCAATAAAACACGGCTGTCGGCGCCTTTAAATTCGGGATCGGTATCGGGAAAATGCTTGCCTATATCGCCCAAGGCTGCCGCGCCTAATATCGCGTCACACAACGCATGCAAAACTACGTCGCCGTCGGAATGCGCTTCCAGACCTTGTTCGTAATCTATTTTTACGCCGCCTAGTATTACATCGCCGCCATCTTTGAAACGGTGTACATCGTAACCTTGCCCTACTCTAATCATTGTTGCTCCATATAAAATTGCGCCAGCGCCAGGTCTTCCGGACGGGTGATCTTGATATTGTCGGGACGGCCTTCGACGATTTTCGGCTGCAAGCCTTGTAATTCCAGAGCACTGGCATCGTCAGTAATCGCCGGATTGCCTTGAGACTGTTCCAGTGCGGTTTTTAGCATACCGTAACGAAACATCTGCGGCGTCAATGCCCGCCAGATATGGCTTCTATCCAGCGTTCCGATGATGCTATTGCCTTGTACCTGTTTTAAGGTATCCGGCGAAGCCAAAGCCAGAATTCCACCTACATCATCGTCAACCAGCAAGTCGATCAGGTAATGAATGTCGGCCGCTGTAATACAGGGCCTAGCTGCATCATGCACCAATATCCAGTCATCATCGGAGGCTTGCTCCCTGATGGTCTTTAACCCGGAAAGCACGGAATCCGCCCGCTCTTTTCCGCCCGGAGCGGTAATGATATTTTTATGTTGTGATATTGCCAGATCGGGCCAGTAGGGATCTTCTTCGGAAACCGCAACGGCAATCGCAGTAAAAACATCAGCCTGCAACAAGCGTAACAGCGTGTGTTCGATAACCGTTTTACCGGCAAGTTCCAAATATTGTTTGGGCCGATCGGCCTGCATGCGTTTGCCGACACCGGCAGCCGGGACGATAGCCCAGAATTTTATTGAATGGGTCATTAGTCAAAAAAGCTAAAGACAAAGGGCGAAAGGCAAAAGATGAAAAACGCCACCTTTTGCCTTTCGTCCTTCGCCTAATTACTCAAGCACATGAAAAAACGTTTCATCTTCCTTAATCATCCCTAATTCGTCCCGAGCCCGTTCCTCAATCGCTTCCTGTCCTTTACGCAAATCCAGCACTTCAGCGTAAAGCGCTTCGTTACGCTCTCTTTTTTCTTCAGCTTGTTTTTTCAGATCATCAAGACGCAGTTGATAGGCATCGATCTCTGCAATACTGCCGTCGCCAATCCATATCCGGTATTGGAAATGGATAATTAACAGAATAATAAGGGCAATAAGGATTTTCATGGACTTAGGATCAAAAGCTAAGGCTCAAGACTTTCACCTTGAGCCTTAGTTTAATTTTTATAGCATTTTAAACGCGCTACGACCTGCATAAACCGCCAAATCGCCTAATTCTTCTTCAATTTTCATCAGACGGTTGTATTTGGCGACGCGGTCAGAACGGCTTAAAGAACCGGTCTTGATTTGTCCTGTGCCTGTCGCTACGGCTAAATCAGCAATGGTAGTGTCTTCAGTCTCGCCTGAACGATGCGACACAACCGCTGTATAACCTGCCGCGTGCGCAGTATTAATCGCTTCTAGGGTTTCGGTCAAGGTACCGATTTGGTTTACTTTAATCAGGATTGAGTTAGCAATGCCTTTTTCAATACCTTCTTTTAAAGTAGCGGGGTTGGTCACGAATAAATCGTCGCCGACCAATTGGATTTTGCTGCCCAATTTTTCGGTTTGATCTTTCCAGCCGGTCCAGTCGTTTTGATCCAAGCCGTCTTCGATAGAAATAATCGGGTATTTATTGACCCATTCAACAAAGAAATCATTCATTTCAACTGAATTGAAGCTTCTGCCTTCTGCCGATAACTCATAACGGCCGTCTTTATAGTATTCGGAGCTGGCTGCGTCCATACCTAAGAAAATATCGACGCCGGCTTTGTAACCCGCTTTTTCGATCGCTTCTAAAATGACTTCGATAGCTTCTTCGTTGGAAGACAAGTTAGGTGCAAAACCGCCTTCGTCACCCACAGTCGTTGCCAAGCCTCTGCCTTTTAAAACTTTCGCCAAGTTATGGAAAACTTCCGCGCCGTAACGGATTGCTTCACGGAAAGTCGGTGCGCCAACAGGCAAAATCATGAACTCTTGCAGGTCAACGCTGTTATCGGCATGTGAGCCGCCGTTGATGATGTTCATCATCGGTACCGGCATAACGAATTTGCCGCTGGTGTTCAGGTGACGATATAAAGGTACGCCCGCTTCTTTAGCTGCTGCATGAGCCGCAGCCAAAGATACCGCCAAAATAGCGTTAGCGCCTAAACGGCCTTTGTTTTCAGTACCGTCCAGTGCGATCATTTTTTTGTCGATACCTTCTTGGTCGGCAACGTCCATGCCGACAATCGCAGCGCGAAGTTCTGTATTAACATTGTTAACCGCTGTTAATACGCCTTTGCCTAAATAACGACCTTTATCGTTGTCGCGCAATTCTATCGCTTCGCGTTCACCGGTCGATGCGCCGGATGGCACCATAGCGCTGCCGGTCACGCCTGATGCTAAAATCACGTCCGCTTCCAGAGTCGGGTTGCCGCGTGAATCTAAAATTTCTCTTGCACGAATATCTACTATTGCAGTCATTATTTTTCCTTATTTAGAGAGTTGTTTCGATCAGGCTGGTCGCTTTTACAGCCTGATCGATAGTTAATAAAATTTCCAGTAATTCTTTCATTCTATGTAAGGGCCAGGAGTTAGGGCCGTCACTTTTTGCTTCCGCAGGGTTCGGATGGGTTTCCATAAACAGTCCGGCAATGCCGGCTGCAACGGCGGCTCTGGCTAATACGGGTACGAATTCGCGTTGTCCGCCCGATACTGTGCCTTGCCCGCCGGGCAGTTGCACCGAGTGCGTTGCGTCAAAAACGACCGGACAACCGGTGTCGCGCATGACCGCCAATGAGCGCATGTCGGAAACCAGGTTGTTGTAACCGAACGATACGCCGCGCTCGCAGACCATAATTTGCTCGTTTCCGGTTGCCTTGGCTTTATTGGCGACATGCACCATATCCCAAGGCGCCAGGAACTGGCCTTTTTTGATATTGACAGGGATGCCATAAGAAGCAACCTGCTGAATAAAATTGGTTTGCCGACACAAAAACGCAGGCGTTTGCATGACATCAACCACTGCTGCGACTTCGGCTAATGGCGTATCTTCATGCACATCAGTCAACACCGGTACGCCGATTTGTTGTTTGACTTTTTCCAGTATTTTAAGCCCCTGCTCTACGCCGGGACCGCGATAACTTTCGTGCGATGAGCGGTTGGCTTTATCGAACGACGACTTGTAGATAAAGGGGATATTTAATGCTGCTGTTAACTCTTTTAAGGTACCCGCAGTATCCAGCGCTAACTGTTCACTTTCAATAACACAAGGACCGGCTATCAAAAAAAACGGCTGATCCAGGCCTGCTTCAAATCCACATAATTTCATTTTACTGTTCCTTTTTTCGGCAATTGCTCCTGCATTGCTCTATCTCCTGCGTCCTTGCAGGCGATGTTCAAAAGCCGCAACTACAAATCCAGAAAACAACGGATGGCCTTTTCTGGGTGTTGAGGTAAATTCCGGATGAAACTGGCAAGCCAAAAACCAGGGATGGTCTGGTATTTCTATCACTTCAACCAAACGCCCATCAATAGACTTACCGGAAAAACGCATGCCGGACTGTTCCAGTTTTTCCAGATATTGGCTGTTAAATTCATAACGATGACGATGTCTTTCGGTAATGACATCTTTCTGATAAAGCCGAAAAGCCAGCGATTCGGATTGTAACCGGCAGTGTTGTCCGCCCAAGCGCATGGAGCCGCCTAAGTCGGAATTTTCGTCGCGGATTTCCAACTGGCCGCTGTCCGCCATCCATTCGGTGATTAAACCAATAACGGGATGCGGAGACTTGGGCAGGAATTCGGTGCTGTGCGCGCCTTCCAAACCGGCCACATCACGGGCAAATTCAATAACGGCAACCTGCATGCCCAGACAAATACCCAGATAAGGAATTTTATTTTCCCGCGCATATTTAACCGTGGCAATTTTGCCTTCCACGCCGCGTTCGCCAAAACCGCCCGGCACTAGAATCGCATCGACGCCTTTTAGCTTGGCAACACCTTCATCCTCTATTATTTCCGAGTCGATATAGACGATGTTAACCTTGGTGCGGGTACGAATACCGGCATGAATCAAGGCTTCATTCAACGATTTATAGGCATCGGAGTGATCAACATATTTGCCGACAATAGCGATAGTCGCTTCGTTGACCGAATTCTCCAACGCTTCAACAACAGCTTCCCATTCGGCCAAATCTGCCGGAGGCACATCCAGCCGCAGTTTGTTAACGACAATGTCATCCAGGCCTTGATCATGCAGTAACAATGGAATCTTGTAGATAGAACTGGCGTCAACCGCAGAAATAACCGCTTTTTCTTCGACATTGGTAAACAAGGCGATTTTGCGGCGCTCACTGTGCGGGATCGGTTGCTCGGATCGGCAAATTAAAATATCCGGCTGTATACCGATGCTCCGTAGTTCCTTAACCGAATGCTGGGTCGGTTTGGTTTTTATTTCACCGGCCGAACGAATATACGGCACCAGCGTCAAATGAATAAACAGCGACCGATCGGAACCCAGTTCGAAACGCATCTGCCGGATAGCTTCAAGGAAAGGCAGAGACTCAATATCACCTACCGTGCCGCCGACTTCAATCAACGCAACATCGACACCTTCGGCGCTTTCATAAACACGACGTTTAATTTCATCGGTAATATGCGGAATAACCTGAACCGTCGCGCCTAAATACTCACCTTTACGCTCTTTGCGCAAAACGCTTTCGTAGACCTGTCCCGTTGAAAAGCTGTTCTTTTTAGCCATAGTGGTTTTAAGAAACCGCTCATAATGGCCTAAGTCGAGATCGGTCTCGGTGCCGTCTTCAGTAACAAATACCTCTCCATGTTGAAAAGGGCTCATAGTGCCCGGATCGACATTGATATAAGGATCAAGCTTGGTCATAGTGACTTTGAGACCGCGAGACTCAAGAATAGCGGCAAGTGAAGATGCAGCAATGCCTTTGCCAAGAGACGAAACAACGCCTCCGGTAATGAAAATGTATTTTGTCATGTAGGAATCTTAGACTTCAGTGATAACTGATGAAGTTAGGTAAAACTAATGTATTTTAATCGACAATGCGTTTTTCGTCATTGTCTTTTGGGTTTAATTCTTAACTTTGCAGGACCAAGCTGATGCAGCCTTGTGTTTTCTCACTGTAAAATGCCGCGCTGATCCAAAGATCGCCGACGGCTGCGAGCGTATCATTCAGGTAAATCAACGGCATCACATCCCTTTCCCAAGGAGGAATGCCCGCTTCCTGAAACAGGTTTTTCAACGAATGATGCCCATCGCGCCCCGGCAAGCAGATTTTTTCACCGCCCCTGCGAAATTTTATTTCGACCTTAGCATGCTGCCACTGCTCACGACATATTCCCTTTGAAGAAAGCACATAAGACAATACCCGGTCTTGACCTATCTTTATCGACGATTGCCCCGGCCAAATAATGATTTGCGGTGATGATTGGGACTCGTCTGGCTTTCCTGCCTGACGCCCTTCGGGCAAATGCAAATCTGTTCCAGACATGGTCAGGCAATACAGCTTATCCCGATAACGACGAATGCTGTAGCCCTGCCCCGACAATATCGGATCACGATGCCCGGCTGCTGCAACCACTTGGCTTAGAATCCGTTCGACCTTAGCCTGTGAAGGCATTTTCAATCCCCTATGCCGAAACCAATGCCTGATAATAAGTTGCTGCGGATGGCTGCGATGCTCAGATAGCCGACTAATACATAAAGTCTTATCTACCGGATTAAAAACTGCGTCAAATAACTCATCGGCAACTTCATCAACCAGCACCTGGGCATCCGCACAATGCTTTGCCGAGCGCGCCACTGTTTTATCGATTGCCGACCAACGTTGTTTTAGCAACGGCACAACCGCATTACGCAGGAAATTGCGGTCGTAATCATTGCTCTGATTGCTGGGATCTTCAACCCAGCTCAATTGATGCGCATCGGCGTAATCGCTGATTGCCTGTTTGGGCGTATCCAGAAAAGGCCTGAGCATCACACCGGCTCCGAAAACGATACGTTCCGGCATTCCTGAAAGCCCGCGCAGGCCGCTGCCGCGAAACAGTTGCAACAACACCGTTTCCAGCTGATCTTCCCTGTGTTGGGCAAGCAGCAACGCATCATTGGTTTTAATTAACGATTTTAAGGCCGCGTACCGGGCATTTCTGGCGGCTTCTTCAGGGCTTTCTCCCGGCGTGGCCTTAGCATTAACCCGAAGAGTTAAAAACTCGATGCCCAATTCTCTAGCCGTTTTTTCACAATGCTTGGCCCAAAATTCAGCCTCTGCCTGCAAACCGTGGTGTATGTAGACAGCAGTAAGTTTATCTTTGAGTTGGGTTATTGAAGCGCAACAATGCAGCAAAACATGAGAATCCACGCCGCCGCTGTAGGCGACATAGAACTTTTGTCGCTCGATCCCGAGATCGGAATCCTGCTTGAGAATGCTGTTCACGTAGAGGCGCATGCGATGCGCCCCGTCCTTATCCGCTTCTATGCTACGTGAACATTCCACCCTGAACCGGCGTTTACTTTCCGCCTTCCTCGGCAAAAACCCCAAAATCCATAATCCGTTGGTAGCGTCTCTCCATTAACTTATCAACAGGTTGCCGCATCAAGTCGTTCATATGACGAACCAAAGCGTCCTTTAAGTTGAAAGCAATGGCTTTAAAATCTCTATGCCCGCCGCCTAAAGGCTCCCTGACGACTTCATCCAGGAATCCCTGTTCGCGGATACGGTCCGAAGTAATCCCCATAGCCTCGGCTGCCAATTGCGATTTATCGGCGCTTTTCCACAGAATGGATGCGCAGCCTTCCGGGGAAATAACAGAATAAGTGCTGTATTCCAGCATGATTAAACGGTCGCCTACACCGATCGCCAATGCACCGCCGGAACCGCCTTCTCCGATAATAGTGCAGATAATCGGCGTTTTCAGTCTGGCCATCTCAAACAGGTTTCTGGCGATAGCTTCGCTCTGACCGCGTTCTTCCGCACCGATGCCCGGATAAGCTCCCGGTGTGTCAATCAGGCAAATAACCGGCATTTTGAAACGCTCAGCCATTTTCATCATGCGCAACGCTTTGCGATAGCCTTCAGGACGCGGCATACCGAAGTTGCGATAAATCTTTTCCTTGGTATCGCGCCCCTTTTGGTGACCGATCACCATAACCGGCTGCCCCTCAAGACGAGCCAAACCGCAAATCACCGCGGGATCATCGGCATAAGCCCGATCACCATGCAACTCATGGAAATCGGTAAAAATATGTTCCACATAATCCAGCGTATAAGGACGCCCAGGATGACGGGATAACTGGGAAATCTGCCAATCGGATAAATTAGTAAAAATCGACTCGGTCAGCGCCTGACTCCGATCTTCCAGTTGTTTAATCGCATCGGAAATATTAATGTTATTGTCAAACTCCACATTGCGGAGTTCTTCAATTTTCGCTTCTAGTTCAGCGATGGGTTGTTCGAAATCGAGAAATTTTAGGTCCATGTAGACGTGATCTGAAGAGTTGTTACAGTAATCAGTGATTTTATAGAAATTCAGCAATTTTTTCTAAATAAATTACCGACTCGAATTGACCTAAAAACCGCAGTTTATCTACAAAAGACAGGAAAGGCACGCAAGATCAGCATGTTGCGCTTAACTGGCTACTCCCCCGCTCCCTTTTCATGGCTGTTGCGTTCACTGCTATTAAGCAAGATCAAGATGAACTGAGTACAATTGCACCCAACTGCCCCCCACTAACAAACAGGATAAAAAAATGACTGAAAACCTACCAGCAACAAACAAAATTACCTACTGGCAACCGTCGGCAGGCGAAACAATTGCCGGCGTCATTCAAGGTAACGGCACTTTTAAAAACTCACTCTATGACGAGCAGAAAACCATGCTTTTACAGAATGATAACGGCTCGTTTGTGAGTGTTGCTCTAAATCGTTATTTGATACACAGCTTGAAACAACATAACGCCGCATTGGGGGATTTAGTCACAGTGACTTTTCACGGCAAAGAGCAGAAAAACAACGGGCGTTCTTTCAATCGATATACTTTGCGAGTTGATAAGATTACTGGCTCAGTATAAAAACACAAAAGGGGTTACTTTTTATCGGTAATGCAACCTGTCTCCTTTTCCGCGTCGTAAAGCGCAATACCAAATTACGCTCAGAATTTCAGCGAACAATGTAAAGGATGTTTTATTATCAACCGATAATAAAACCAATAAATCCTAATCAGTGGCTACTTTTCTCGAATTCTACCAAAGCTTGGATGTTGACCCTTTAAAGCGGGGCAAGCAATTTGAACACTTTACTAAATGGTTTCTCAAAAATGATCCCGAATGGTCAACGCAGGTTGATCAAATATGGCTATGGGAAGAATACCCCAAGCGCTGGGGTATCGATTGCGGTGTCGATCTTGTTTTTCAGCATAAGAATGGCGAAACGTGGGCAGTACAGACTAAGTGCTACTCACATAAACAGGACATCACCAAACAAGATGTAGACAAATTCCTCAGCGAGTCCAACCGCACGGGTATCGACAAGCGCCTGCTGATTGCCACCACGGACCGGATCGGCAAGAATGCAAACAGGTCTGCGAATCCCAAGAGAAAACTGTAGTCAGGTTCCTGCTTTCAGACTTCGAACATTCAGAGCTTGAATACCTATCACGCTACGATGACCTTCATAGCGGTAAGCGCAAGGAGGCTCCCAAACCGCGCTCACACCAGCTTGAGGCAATCGCCACGGTAGCGGATAATTTTCAAAATGCCGAGCGCTGTCAACTGATCTCATGGCTTGTGGAACAGGCAAGACCTTCACCACACTTTGGATCAAAGAAGAACTTGCGTCCAAACGGACGCTCGTGCTGTTGCCATATTTAAGCTTGTTGTCACAAACCCTCAGAGAATGGACATTTGCCACAACTCAGCCATTCGATGTGATTTGTGTATGTTCAGACGAAACCGTTGGAAAACGAGGAGAGGATGAAGCCATCCATTCTGTTTCCGACTTGGCTTTTCCTGTCACTTCAGATGTAGAGTAAATCAGACGATTCATAAAAGGGGATGGAACCAAGGTCATCTTCTCCACCTATCAATCCTCGCCAATAGTAGCCGATGCGCAAGCCGGTGATTCCACCCTGGCATTCGACCTAGGAGTCTGTCGGACAGGACTCGGTATTTCTGATCATAGCTTAGCCAATAAGTATTTTTGGCGGCATTAATTCTTTGGTTCGTTAATCGATTATTTTTGTTTTACATTGAAATGGTTGACTTTATCTCTGTTCTGCCCAATCAAGAATAATTTCGGGGTATTTCTCCACTATCCTGCCGCCAACACATGCATCCGCTTTAAATTGAAGGCCATCGTCACCAACTTCCACTCATCCGTGACTGCTTCGAGACCTCTCAGCGAGAATTGGCGAAAGCCCAACACCTGTTTAATGATTCCAAACACTGGCTCGACCGTGCTTTTGCGCTTACCATAAAGCACACGACCACTCTGGGTTTTGAGTTTCCAGGCCATTTTGACTAACGGATCAGCCGTTTGCAGGTTCCGGCTCATCAGGCATAAGACGTTGCTCCAGTGGCAGGTGATGGGCTTCTCTGCCCACGGCAATGAGCGGTGTAATCTTCTGCTTCACACAGGCCTGGATATTATTGTTACTGAAGTAGCCGTTGTCGGCCAGTAGTGTTTCCGGCTTGCCGAAGTTGTCTTGCAAAGCCTCAGTTCACTCAATATCGGCTCAACTTGCTGCTTGTCGTTGGTGTGTTGGGTGAGTGTAGTGGCGACTACCAGCATACTGTCGACATCTACGGCAGCTTAAGCGTTGGTCGAGTAGCCCCAAGGAACTGCCCCTTGAGGCTCTCACAGAACCGGACGTGAAACTCTCGCTTCATCCGGCTCTTATCATTCAACCTTAAGCCTACCAATGGGCAAACGCCCTTGGATTTCTTGA
>Ga0208270_100183_pt1 | contig 26481 bp, 23 predicted proteins | sample LakWasM109_LOW13_2_FD_183925 | JGI IMG/M metagenome (GOLD analysis project Ga0208270, IMG submission 183925) | Freshwater sediment methanotrophic microbial communities from Lake Washington under simulated oxygen tension - Sediment Metagenome... | ecosystem: Environmental > Aquatic > Freshwater >...
GATGGTACTGCAGTTATGTGGGAGAGTATGTCGCTGCCTTTTTTTAGAAACCCTATTCATTTATTTGGATAGGGTTTTTTGTTTTATATGGTTTTGGGAAGCTGGGTTTATATTTTGAAATGACCGCGTGAGGGATGGGAGTGGCTACCGTGTAGCCCGGACAGCCCGGCCCGTAGGGACACGCCATAATTATATAAATCATACGCATAGTTCTGTAAGAAGGGTTAGAAGCTTTATGGCGAAATTTACACAGTTATTATTCTTTAAAACAGAAAATAAATGACCCTGAATTTTACCTATAACTTTAAATTAGTAGAACTATGAAAAGAGTAATTTTAGTAATCGCAATGATTACGCTATCAACGACGGGTGTTTTGGCACAAACAGATGAGAAGACGGGAACGGATAAACGTTCCGATTTATCTTTGGGAATTAAAGGAGGCGTTAATTTATCGAATGTTTATGATTCGGAAGGTGAAAATTTTGTAGCGGATTCAAAATTTGGTTTTGTAGCGGGTGGTTTTATTACTATACCTATAGGGAAATTTTTCGGAATACAACCAGAGTTGTTATTCTCGCAAAAAGGATTCAAATCAACAGGAGTGTTTTTAGGAAGTACCTACGAGATGACCAGAACAACTGATTATATTGATGTGCCGCTTTTGGTTTCTTTCAAACCGGTAGAAAGTGTTTCACTTTTATTTGGGCCGCAGTTTTCTTATTTGTTAAAACAAAAAGATGATTTTAAAGGCGGTACCATTTCATCAACGCAAGAGGATGAGTTTAGCAATGATAATATTCGTAAAAATACGTTTTGTTTAACTGGTGGTGCTGATTTTAACATGGATCATTTGGTGTTAGGTTTAAGAGCGGGTTGGGATGTAAAGAATAATAATGGTGATGGCACTTCGACCACGCCGCGTTATAAAAATATGTGGTATCAGGCAACTATTGGGTATCGATTTTAGAAATGATATTGTTTATAAAAGTAAAAAGCTCCTGAATTTCAGGAGCTTTTTGTTATTTGTGTATCAGGATATTTTTTAAAATGAAGCCTAATAATTTTAATTCTGCAACAATTAGTACAATATAAATTAATAATCTTAAGCCAAAATCCCATTTCTTATAGTCGCTGCCAAAAGCTCCATACAAGCCATGAGTTAAATAACCAATCACAAGAAAAGGCATTACAGTGTTAGAGAAATAGCATAAGAATACCAATGGAGCTACAAATTCAAAGAAATCCATAAGATTGCTGAACAATGTAAGGATGATGATTCCCAAATACATCATTCCGAAAATAATCAAATGTTCGCTGTAAAATAGTTTCCTTTTGTTGAATAAAATAAAACTATTCATTGAAAAGGCAGGAATGGCTAAGGCAAGAAAGAACTTAATGTATTTTGAAATAAAATTTAAAGCAACTGAACTGGGTTCTGATATTGCATCGGGTGCAGCATAGGAAGTATAATGTTTTAAAGAATAGAGGTATTGATTTTCAATAAAAATCCCCAACCCAACTAGTAACAGGATTAAATAGAAAACATTGTAATAACGAATTCTTTTTCCTGCTATGTAATCTAATGCTGCCTTTCCGGGCCTTACTAAAGCTTCTTTGGCGGTAAACAAAATCCCTTTTTCAAAATGCCAAACACCGTGTAGAATGTCATGAAATATAAAGTGCCTGAAAGTAATTCTATGTGTATCGGCCTTTTGACCACAATTGGCACAGAATTTCCCAGCTATTGGAACTTCACAATTTAAACAGTTAGCGGAATGGCTCATAGCAATATTTAGTTTTAGCAATACTACAAAAAAAGTGCTTTGTCAGAAAGCACTTTTATAATTTTAATTATTGTTTTCTATCCACAATCGGGCATTGACAAAGGCTTCATACCACGGAGAAACTTCCTCTTTTTTATCATTTGGATAATGCGCCCAGTTCCAAGGGAAAGTAGAACGCTCAATATGAGGCATCATCACCAAATGTCTTCCGGTAGTATCACACATCATGGCGGTGTTATAGTCAGAACCGTTTGGATTAGCTGGGTAACCTTCGTAAGCATATTTGGCCACAATATTATATTGATTTTCATCGTAAGGCAGTTTGAATTTTCCTTCTCCATGGGATACCCAAACACCCAATGTAGTTCCGGCTAAGGTTTTTAGCATTACCGAATGGTTTTCCTGCACTTTGACCGAAGTAAAAATACTTTCGTGCTTGTGACTATCGTTATGCTGCATTTTGCCGTGAATCGCATGCTCCGGATTCACTAATTCCAATTCCATAAACAATTGACAACCGTTGCAAATTCCAACCGATAAGGTGTCCTCTCTTTTGAAGAAATTCTTTAGAGCTTGGTTTGCTTTTTCGTTGTATTTGAAGGCGCCGGCCCAACCTTTAGCAGAACCTAAAACATCCGAATTCGAGAATCCACCGACAGCTCCGATGAACTGAATGTCTTCCAACGTTTCACGTCCCGAAATTAAATCGGTCATGTGCACGTCTTTGACATCAAATCCGGCTAAGTACATCGCATTGGCCATTTCCCGTTCAGAATTGCTTCCTTTTTCACGGATGATGGCGGCTTTCGGACGTGGTTTTGTCGTGTCAAGTATTGGTTTTAAACCTGTAAAATGAGTTGGGAATTGATATTGTAAAGGTTGATTTTTATAATTGTCAAAACGTTCCCGGGCTTTGTTGTTTTTGGTTTGTTTTTGGTCTAACAAATAGGAAGTTTCAAACCAAACATCCCGCAAAGTCGAAATGTCGAAAGTCAAAAATCCCAAGTCTAATGATGCTGATGCCGTAACATTTCCAATTTTGAAATATTCAATTCCGTCTAATGCTTTTTCAAATGCAGCATCGTCTTTGGCTTGAAGTACCAATCCGATATTTTCAGCAAATAAAATCTTCACTAAATCTTTTTCTTTGAATGAACTAAAATCGATTTTAGCTCCCAAATGAGTATCTGCAAAACACATTTCCAATAAAGTGGTAATCAAACCACCACTTCCAATGTCATGTCCGGCCACGATTTGTCGGTCTTTGATTAAATTTTGAATTGTATTAAATGCTTTTTTAAAGAAAGCAGCATCTTTAATCGTTGGCGCATCGTTTCCGATTTTGTTTAAAACCTGAGCAAAGGAACTTCCTCCCAATTTAAAATCGTCTTGCGACAAATTGATATAATAAATCGAACCACCGTTTCTTTGTAAAACCGGTTCTACCACTTTAGTTATATTGGAGCAATTTCCGGCCGCCGAAATAATCACCGTTCCCGGCGCAATCACTTCATCATTTGGATATTTTTGCTTCATGGAAAGCGAGTCTTTCCCGGTAGGAATGTTGATGCCTAATTCGATAGCAAAATCAGAACAAGCCTGAACCGCTTCGTATAAACGGGCATCTTCGCCTTCATTTTTACAAGCCCACATCCAGTTGGCAGAAAGCGAAACGCTTTTTAAATTCTCTTTTAGCGGAGCAAAAACAAGATTGGATAACGCTTCGGCAATTGCATTTCTACTACCTGCAGTAGGATTGATTAAAGCAGAAATTGGTGAATGCCCAATAGATGTGGCAATTCCTTCTTTTCCATTATAATCCAAAGCCATGACGCCCACGTTATTCAAAGGCAATTGTAATGGTCCGGCACATTGTTGTTTGGCAACTTTTCCACCTACACAACGGTCGACTTTATTGGTCAACCAATCTTTACAGGCTACAGCTTCCAAACGCAATACCTGTTCTAAATAAGTTGGAATGTTGTCTTGTGTATATTGTAAATCGGTATACTTTCTTTTAATGGTTTTGTCTGCCATGATGGTTTTTGGCGAACTGCCGAACATGTCTTCTAAAGCAAAATCCATTGGCTTGGCACCTGTTGTTTTGCTTTCAAAAGTAAAGCGACTATTATTGGTGACATCTCCCACCTGATACATTGGAGAGCGCTCTCTGTCTGCGATTCTTTGTAAAGTGTCGATATCTTTTTGACCAATCACTAGGCCCATTCTTTCCTGGGATTCGTTTCCAATGATTTCTTTGGCAGAAAGTGTTGGATCGCCCACAGGCAGCTTATCTAAATTAATCAAACCTCCGGTTTCCTCTACCAATTCCGAAAGACAGTTCAAATGCCCACCGGCACCATGATCGTGAATGGAAACAATTGGGTTTTCATCGCTTTCCACCATGCCACGAATGGCATTGGCTGCGCGTTTTTGCATTTCGGGATTCGAACGTTGGATGGCGTTTAATTCAATTCCGGAACCAAAAGCACCAGTATCGGCTGAGGAAACAGCAGCACCGCCCATACCGATTCGGTAATTTTCACCACCCAAGATGACAATTTTATCACCGGCTGTTGGTTTCTTTTTGATGGATTGGTCAAGTTTTCCATAACCAATACCACCGGCTTGCATGATGACTTTATCGTATCCTAATTTTCTGTTTTCTTCTTCGTGTTCAAAGGTTAAGATTGAACCGGTAATTAGCGGCTGTCCAAATTTATTTCCAAAATCCGAAGCGCCGTTAGACGCTTTGATTAAAATATCCATTGGCGTTTGATACAACCATTTTCTTTCGTTCATGCCTTTTTCCCAAGTTCTGTCATTTTTCAAACGAGAATAGGAAGTCATGTAAACTGCCGTTCCGGCTAAGGGTAGAGAACCTTGTCCGCCGGCAAGTCTATCGCGAATTTCTCCACCGGAACCCGTTGCAGCACCATTAAAAGGCTCAACCGTTGTTGGGAAATTGTGTGTTTCTGCTTTCAATGAAATGACAGAATCGAATTCTTGGGTTTGATAGAAATCAGGTTTGTCGGCACTTTTGGGAGCGAATTGTGTCACTCTTGGGCCTTTGATAAAAGCCACATTGTCTTTATAAGCCGAAACAATATCGTTAGGGTTTTCGGCTGATGTTTTCTTGATAAGTTTGAAAAGAGAGGTTTCTTTTTCTTCACCGTCAATAACAAAAGTTCCGTTGAAAATTTTGTGACGACAGTGTTCTGAATTGACTTGCGAGAAACCGAAGACTTCTGAATCGGTTAACTTTCTGCCAATCTTTTTAGAAACATTATTCAAGTACTCAACTTCTTCAGTACTTAATGCTAATCCTTCCTGTTGGTTGTAAGTGGCAATGTCTTCAATTTTCAGAATGGGTTCCGGTTGGATGTTGATGGTGAAAATGTCCTGATGTAGTTCGTTATACTTTTGCAAGAGCATCGGATCGAAATCGTTGAAATCAGTGGTAGTGTTTTGAAATTCTTCGATTCGGATGATGCCTTCAATCCCCATATTTTGGGTGATTTCTACAGCATTGGTACTCCAGGGTGTTACCATAGCGGCACGTGGGCCAATAAAAAAATCCGTCAGGACGGATTTTTCTATTTTATTTGCGTTGCCAAAAAGCCAGTTTAATTTTGAGATAGTTTCTGCCGAAAGTTCGTTTTGCGATTGTACGGCAAAAACAGTAGCACTTTCGTTTCCGAAGAAATGAATCATTGTATTATTTTTAGTTGTTGTTGTAGTTGCAAATTTAGGGTAAATAAACGAAACCTAAAATCAGTTTTTTAAAATTAATTACTAGTCGGAAACGTAATATGCTGATACGCTCCTAAATCAATGTTTGGCAAAACACGAGGTGTACCAATTAAATCATTGGAAACCCCAACATCATTGCCAAAACCATTGCCGGCCGAATCATCGCCAATCATCAATTTATTGGTGTAAATGTCAAGAAAATCAACAGTGCCGTTTTTGATAATGTTGGTAGCATCATTCAAGAAAGTATAATCAGTATTATTGGTATACGAATTATTGCTGTTGTTGAATTTGATTTGGCATTTACTGAAAACCGGAGCCGTCCAATTGGTTTCAGGACTGATAGTGCTCTTTTTGAAAAGCAGCTCAATTTGATTGGAACCAAAAATGATACAGTTGTAGAAATTAGCTTGTTCTAAATGGTATGCCATTTGTTGGTTGGTAGTACTATCAGTATAATAATTATCAATAAGCACAGCCAATTGACTCGAACTCGACCAATTGTTATTGAATGTACATTGCTTGAACTCATAATTTCCGCCAAGAGTACAAGCCAATGAGGCCACACCGGCAGTATTGATTACTATATTTTCGCCTTTTATCTTAGCCGTTTTGGCATAAATTCCCATTTGAGAACTATCATAAATTTGGGTGTTTTTGATAGTAGTAGTGGTTCCGTCATTGTTATCAATTAATAATCCTACCGTGGCATTTTTCAATGTCAAATGATCAATTTCATTATTGGTACTGCCATCCGTTAACCAAATGGTTCCCCATTGTCCGGGAATATCCGAGAAGTCTGGTTCTAATCGGTCGCCTTCAATTATGACTTCGTTTTCTAAAGCAGCCGTTGTAGAAGCTTGGCCATTAATTTTTAAAGTTCCGCCATTGCCTACAATCAAACCGGAATCGGCATGAAAATGTATCCGCGCGCCCTTATGAATGTTTAAGGTTTTGCCACTTGGGACTGCGGCATAGCCATAAATAACATAAGGTTTGTCGTTACCCCATTCGTATTCATTGCCGTTTATAGGATCGTTGTTATCGAGGTAAAAGCCATAAATATTTTGATCACCAATAGGCAGCGTTTCAGTTGAGCCATCATCAAATCGTTTTGGATAAAGAAAATAAGCATCCTGAATCAACGTTACCAGTTCTACTTTTTGAAAATTAGCACCGCTGTCAAATTGAATTTGGTCGGTATATAAGAAATCAGTTGGATTGGCTTGAGCTACATCGGCAGTTACTTCAATAAAAATATACAAACTGTCTTTGGCCAACAATTCTACATCGTGAAAAATTCGGTTATTGTCTCCGGTCATGCCATCTACGGTCATTCGGTATTTCGAATTTTGTCCTTTGCCTAATTGTATCGTTGGAATTTTGATGTCTTTATCACTGTGGTTGTAAACTTTCAAAGTATAAGTACTCGAGCCAATATTGGTGAAAACAGTGTCCAAATAAACAGTATCTCTTGAAAACGATAAATCGCCCTTGCTGGCTTCAAATACAAAATCCTGACGACAGGAACTCAGGGTAATGGCTAAACCAATAAAAAATAGAATAATGAATTTACGCATTGGTATCTTGAATTTTGGTAAATGTAAGTATTAATTTGAAAATTTGGAAATGTGCCAATTTGAAAATGGTTTCATTTTGGGAATTCTCTTTATGGATAACGGAAAAATTGTCGTTTTAGTATTCCGGATGGCTCAAAGCGACTTTTTATTTCGTTTGCCAATGCCAAATAAATAGTATTTTTACAAAAAAAAAAGCTATGTCCTTTGATAAAGATAAAATACTCCAACTTTGTAACGAGTGGAGTAGAAACACCCTAATGCAGACTTTAGAAATTGAATACATCGATGCGGGTGAAGATTTTTTAACTGCCAAAATGCCGGTCAACTCGAGAGTGCATCAGCCTATGGGCTTGTTGCATGGTGGCGCCACAGTGGCTTTGGCCGAAAGCGTGGGGAGTGCTGCTTCGCTACTGTTTATCAATCACGAAAAACAAGAAGTTCGCGGTATTGAAATCTCTGCCAACCATTTGAAAAGCAAACGGGAAGGCACCGTTTTTTGTACGGCCAGAATTATTCATCAGGGAAGAAGCATTCATCTTTGGGAAATAAAAATCACCGATGAAAACGATAAACTGATTTCACTTTGCAAACTCACCAACATGATTTTATCACGCCGCTCATGACCGATTTGTTTCTAAAAGTCAAAATTCAGCAAGAGCAGCAATTGCCCTTTGTGTTGTTTTGTAAACCAAATTCGGATAAAATGGTAGGGCTTTTTCAAAAGAACGACCATCTCTATTTTTTGGAAAATTTTCAGGAAACCGGCTTTGTTTTTGCTCCGTTTGATGGCGTTGCCATTCCTTATATTCCTCAAAAATATTCGGATGTAATGGTGGAAAAAGTAGCAGCAGCCGATTTTTATTTTGAGAAAGTTGCTTCAGAGAGTACAGATGAAAAAGCAAAAGCTGCTTTCGAAAACTTGGTGCAAAAAGGAATTGAAGCTATTGAATCAAAAGAATTCCAAAAAGTGGTTTTGTCACGAAAGGAAATCATCAGTCTCGATGCGTTTTCTTTGGAAACCGTTTTTAAAAAACTGATTCAGAGTTATCCAACCGCTTTCAAATATTGTTTTGTTCATCCGAAAATAGGCCTGTGGATGGGAGCTACGCCAGAGCAGTTTCTGAAAATAAACGATAAAAATATCCAAACCGTAGCTTTAGCAGGAACACAAACTGCAGCAAGTTCAGCTCAAGTCATTTGGCACGAAAAGGAAAAAACAGAACAGCAATTGGTTACCGATTTTATTTTAGAAGGGTTAAAAGGTTTGGTAAGCGAGCTTACTTTTTCAAGTCCGTATTCTGTCCAAGCGGGCAATATTTGGCATATTAAAACCGATATTTTGGCGAAAGCCAAATCCAAAAAAGCAATTCCGGAAATCATCACAGCACTCCATCCAACATCGGCTGTTTGTGGTTTACCAAAGGCATCAGCTAAAGAATTTATTTTGGAAAACGAAAACTACAATCGGGAGTATTATTCTGGGTTTTTGGGCGAATTGAATATTGATTTAGCTACATTCCGAACGCAACAATCCGATTTGTTTGTCAATTTGCGCTGCATGAAAATTGTGGGCGAAACAGCAGAACTTTTCGTGGGTTGTGGCATTACCAAAGACAGCATTCCTGCCGATGAGTTTACAGAAACCGTGAATAAATCGATGACAATGAAAAAATGTATTGGCTAAGTTGTATTTTTGTCACATCAAACTGGTATTATGAAATTAGATATATTAGCTTTCGGCGCGCATCCCGATGATGTGGAATTAGGGTGTAGCGGGACTATTGCTAAAGAAATTTCCTTAGGAAAAAAAGTGGGGATTATTGACTTAACCCGTGGCGAATTAGGTACTCGCGGTTCGGCTGAAATCAGAGATTCAGAAGCGTTATTGGCGGCAGAGATTTTAGGAATTGCTGTTCGTGAAAACCTAAATATGCGTGATGGTTTTTTTGTGAATGACGAAAAGCACCAACTCGAAGTGATTAAAATGATTCGGAAATACCGTCCGGAAATTGTGATTTGCAATGCGGTTGATGACCGACATATTGACCACGGTAAAGGAAGCAAACTCGTTTCGGATGCTTGTTTTTTATCGGGTTTGCGAAGAATAGAAACTTCGTTAAACGGACAATCTCAGGAAGCCTGGCGCCCAAAAGTAGTTTACCATTATATTCAATGGAAAAACATTGAACCTGATTTTGTGGTGGACATCTCTGATTTTATTGCCAAAAAGGAAGCCGCTATTCTGGCTTACAGTTCTCAGTTCTATTCTGAAAATTCAAAAGAACCCGTAACGCCGATTGCTACCAAAAATTTTCTGGAAAGTATTCACTACCGCACTCAGGATTTTGGGAGATTGGTAGGGGTGGAATATGCCGAAGGTTTTACGGTTGAAAGGTATTTGGCTGTCAATAGCTTAAGCGATTTGAGATAAAAAATTAAAAATAATCTTTGCAAAAGAAAAGAATTGTAATATATTTGCACTCGTTAAAAATGGTGGTTGTAGCTCAGCTGGTTAGAGTATTGGTTTGTGGTGCCGAGGGTCGCCGGTTCGAACCCGGTCAGCCACCCAGAAACGCAAAAGTCCCGAGAAATCGGGACTTTTTTTGTTTTTATAGAAATCTTAAATTATTGTCCATCCGTTTTATCCACTACCAATCGGTCTTTTCGGTTGGCAATTTCCCAGGCAATGGCAAAACCCAATTGCGCTCTTTTGGTTAAAGCGTCAAATTCTATTTTGTTGACTTTATCGGTGGGTTTGTGGTAATCTTCGTGAGTTCCGTTGAACAGGAATACCGAAGGAATGCCGTTTTTGGCAAAGTTGTAATGATCTGAGCGATAGTAAAAACGATTAGGATCTTTCTTGTCGTTGTATTTATAATCAAGGTCAAGATGAATGAATTCCTTATTTACGCTTTCGCAAATGGTGTACAAATCGGATGATAAATAATCGGAACCAATAACATAAACATAATTGCTGGAATCTTTATGGAAGCTATCTCTTCGGCCAATCATGTCAATGTTGATATCGGCAACCGTATTGGCTAATGGAAACAAAGGATTCTCAGAATAGTAGCGCGAACCGTGTAAGCCATGTTCTTCGCCGGTCATGTGTAAAATCAGGATGGAACGTTTTGGTCCGTGGCCTTCATTTTTAGCTTTTTGAAAGGCTGCTGCAATTTCCATAATGGCTACTGTTCCCGAGCCATCATCATCAGCACCGTTATGGATTTCCCCATTTTTTATGCCAAGATGATCGTAATGTGCTGAAATGACTACTATTTCATTAGGTTTTTCAGAGCCTTCAATAAAGGCCCAAATGTTTTCTGAATCGGGCAGGTTCTCGTTGTATTTAGCATTTAGAAACGCCGCCGGGATGTGTTGGTAATAATCACTGGCACCTTTTGGAAAGCCAACACCATGACTTTTGTAAAAATCAATTATATAGCGACCGGCTTTTTTTTGTCCTTCGCTTCCGGTGTCGCGCCCTTGCATCTCATCAGAAGCAATTTTGGTCAAATTGGCCCGCAAGCTTTCAATGGATATAGCATCGAGATAATTAGTATTCGAAGTGGCTACACTTTTTGATGTAACTGTGGTTTTTTGAGTAGCACAATTAGTAAAAAGAACAGTCAGGATAAACAACAGTGTTGCTTTTTTGAGTAAGGCCACAAGATTTGATTTCATAATTAATGGATATTAATGAAAGTGTAAATGATAAAAACCAGAAGCAAAATTCCCATCAGAATCGAATTAATAACAAACATAGCCAAACTTTTCAGGAATGATATCGCTCGGGTTTCGCCATAAAAACGATGGTGTGCCGGGAAGAAATAATACAACATCCAAAAATAACCTACACCAACTCCAAGATAAGTAATGCATTGGGTAAACGTATTTTCGACAAAGCAGTTCATTATTTTTCTGAAAAAGAAAATCAAGAGCGCAGAGAGCAATAAAAAGGAGAAGTAATGCAAGGTAAAGATACCGTGATCAAAATAGAACCAACGTTTTTTGCCATGGAATAGCCACAGCACAAAAGCAAACAACGGCATGTAAATAAACAACGCTTTGGGGAAGTTGTGTCGGGCTTCTTCCAAAAATTTCTCCATCATTTCCTCTTTGGTGTTTTTGGCTTTTACCAATAACGTTTTTTTGGTAATCATGTATTCAAAATCATTTAACCTATCCTCAGCCGGACCGTATTTTTGCAAGGAATCCAATTCCTTTAGGTTTTTATACCCAAAATTTATAAAGTTTTCATTTAGTTGGGCATTGGTGAGATGTTTCTCTTTTTTGGCTTTTTCATCGGCTTTTAAAATCTCAGAAAATTTCATGGCTTTTTTTGAAATGACACTGTCTTTGGTAACCCCATTTTTATCTTTTACGGGAACTGTAGTCGTTTGATCTGTTTTGACCAATTCATCTTTATTGGTTGGAAAAATAGCGGTCAGAAAGAACGTTATAAAACTGATGAAAATATACAAACGCACCGGAGCCAGATAGGAAAGACGCTTGCCCGAAAGATATTCTTTGGTCAGCGATGCCGGTTTGAAGAATAAGTTTTTGATGGTTTTCCAAAAAGCATTTTCATAATGCGTTAAATCCTCAAAAAAGTGGATGAACAAATGATGAAACGTTTTACGGGTATCCGTGTTTTCCTGCCCACAGTTGGGACAAAATCGGTTATCAACAACGTATCTACAGTTTAAACAGGTTTTATCTTGGCGCAGCGGACTTTTGGACATAACGTTGTAATAAAATTCGATACGTAAATCTATTAAATTTATTTCTATTTTTGAGGAACAAAATCCAAAACCATGCAATCCAAAGCGCAAACTCCGCAAGAGTACTTAAACGAATTACCTGCAGATAGAAAAGAAGCCGTTGAAAAACTTCGAGAGGTGATACTCAAAAATTTGCCCGAAGGATTTCAGGAAGTAATGTCTTATGGGATGCTAGGGTATGTGGTTCCTCACAGTATTTACCCCAACGGTTATCATTGTGATCCTAAGTTACCGCTGGCGTTTATGAATGTAGCTTTGCAAAAAAACTTTGTGGCGCTGTATCATATGGGAATTTATGGCAGTAAGGATTTGCTGGATTGGTTTGTGGCCGAATATCCAAAACATTCCAAAGCCAAGCTAGATATGGGGAAAAGCTGCATTCGATTTAAAAAGATGAATGACATTCCGTATGAATTGATTGCCGAATTGACCCGAAAAATCTCAGTGCAGGATTGGATTAATTGTTATGAAAAAATATTGAGAAGAGAAAAAGCATGATACATATTGAAAAAAACACAGATGATAATTTTGCTGCTATCAGAGCTATTGCCAAAGAAGTGTGGCCGGTGGCTTACGGTGCGATTTTAAGCGAAGCCCAATTAGACTATATGATGGATATGATGTATAGTATTCCGGCATTGCAGTTGCAGGCTGGTGACAAAAAGCATCGTTTTATTTTGGCCAAAGAAGAGGATCGCATTTTGGGCTTTGCCGCTTTTGAATTCAATTATGCCAAAAAACCTAAAACAAAAATCCACAAAATCTATATTTTAACCACAGCACAGGGGAAAGGTATCGGAAAGCAACTCATAGATTTTATTGCCAATGAAGCCAAGCAACGTCATCAAAAAGGGTTGATTTTAAATGTAAATAAGAATAATAAAGCGATTCGCTTTTACGAAAGCATAGGTTTTTCGATTAGCTTTGAAGAAGTTATCGATATTGGCAACGGCTATGTAATGGACGATTATGTGATGGAAAAATCAATTTAAAAGAACAACAATTCATGGCGTTTTTAAAAAAAATAAACAGCAAAGCCAAGGCAGATGCCAACACAGGATTTGGAACCAATGCTTCCAGTTATGGTGGCCGATTTATTAATAAAAGCGGTAATGCCAATATAAAAAAGTCGGGAATTGGTCTTTTTGACAGCATTAGTTGGTATCATACGATGCTCAATATTCCGCGTTGGAAATTCATGGTGATTATTGTGGTTTTCTATTTTTCGGTCAATTTTATTTTTGCCAGTATTTACTATGGTATTGGTGTAGAACATTTAAACGGAGTTGTAGCAACGTCGACCATAGATAAATTTGGGCAGGCCTTTTTCTTTAGCATCCAAACGTTTACCACTGTTGGTTACGGACATATCAGTCCGAGTGGCTTTTTAACAAGTTTTACTGCTGCTGTTGAGGCTTTGTTTGGTTTGTTGAGTTTTGCTATTGCTACGGGTTTGTTTTACGGAAGATTTAGTAAACCCAAAGCATTCATTCGCTTTTCGCACAACGCTTTGATAGCCCCTTATGGAACCGGAACCGGATTAATGCTGAGAATGACGCCCTACAAAAATGCGAATCTTACGGATGCAGAAGTAAAAGTGACTTTGGGAATGGTACTGGATGAAGGAGGGAAGCTGGTGAACAAGTTTTATACATTGGATTTAGAATTAGCCAAAATCAACTCTTTAACTTTGAGCTGGACATTGGTGCATCCTATTACTGAAAGCAGTCCGTTGTATAATTTTACCAAAGAAGATTATGAAAATATCAATGGAGAAATTCTGGTTTTTCTAAAGGTTTTTGACGACATGTTTAGTACTACTGTGGCCAAGCGAACTTCCTATTCTTTTTCAGAGATTGTGTATGGTGCTAAATTCATTCCAATGTATTTTAGAAGTAATGATGAAAACAAAACCGTTCTGCATATTGATAAACTGAATGCTTTTGAAAAAGTAGAACTATAAAAAAAAGTCCCGAGCAATCGGGACTTTTTTATAACTATGAATACGATTTTATTCTTTTATGAATTTTTGAGAATAATCTTTTCCTTGTGCATCTCTTAACAATAAGATGTAAGTTCCAATGGCTAATTTATCCACATTTATACTGTGATTTGTTATTTCAGACTCCAGTACCATACGACCATTTAAGTCATATACCTGAGCTGTTTTTAAATCAATGGAACTGGTGTTGTTCATCGCAATGTTGATAGTGTTTTTAACCGGATTTGGATACAATCTAAAGGCAGTATTGTTGAAAGAGTTCACTGCGAGAGTAGAACCTTCAACCACTGTAAGCATTTGGTTTGGTGTAACATTATTAATAGTGTCTACAATTCCCGAAGGCCATTTGATGACCACTTTAGTAATACTGGTAGCCTGACCAAGACCAAAATGGGCATTCAATGAACTCATGTATTTAAATCCTTCTCCACTTCGGATGTCTCTTATTTGTTTACCCCATGAACCATAAATTTCAATACGGGTACCAATTCCGTTACTGTTGCTTTGAATACCGTTTAAAGCTACCGTTAACCAGTTATTTCCATTAGGTACCGCGTAACGAATAGTTGATCCGCTTTGGATATCCAGAAACCCATCGTTATTTAAATCGCCAATGGCACCCACACTAATTCCACCGTATGCAACACCTGAAAAAGTACTGTTACCTTGATTAAACATGATTTTGCTACCACCGCCCATAACATCAACAAATCCATCATTATCAAAATCATAGGCTACGTTATCAATATTCGTAGCAGTGTTGGTATCCCATCCTGAGCCGGCAGTAATGTTGGTAAATGCTTCTTCAACATTGTTAGAGGTATCTAAGTTGTTTCTGAAATATTTGTGTAATCCCGTACTGGCTGTGATGATGATATCCATATCGCCATCATTATCATAATCAGCAATTCCTGAAGACCAGGTTTGGATTGGCGTAACATTAATTTGAGCTATAGCCGATATATCGGTGTAAACCCCATTACCATCATTTCTGTGTAATTCACAAGGTGGCCCGGAACATTTAGAAATAAATACATCTGTATCACCATCATTGTCAAAATCAGTAAATAATGTGGAATAATTTCCGCCAATAGTACCAAATTCCATAGCGCCCGGAGTAACGGTTGACTGGTAAAAAGACAAGCTGGTTCCGCTATTTAGATAATAACAGTTTGGAGCAATATCATGACAAGAAAAGACATCTAAGTTTCCGTCATTATTAAGGTCTGCAAAATTGGTTCTTTGACAAAATATATAATCGCCAGGTGTAAAATTACTATAAGCCGTTCCGGTACTATTAGAAGACCAAACAGAAAGCCCGTTTGAACTTCCTAATACTAAATCATTATAACCATCTCTGTTGTAATCTCCGGCTGCCATACTCCAACCCGGCATCATGCTGCTGCCTGAAATAGGATAGTCAGCAACAGTATAAGTGCCTGGTGTAGCCGTTTGATAATGAACTCTTAAATTATTGGCGCTTACCCCAACAATATCGTCTTTGTGATCGCCATTCATATCAACAATACAAAGATTATAAGTACTGTTTATGGTTCCTATGGTTTGCGTTGTATAAGTAACCGGTACAATTATAGGGGTTTCCGTTAATTGAAAATTGAATCCTGCAGTACTCCATTTGTTATCCCAAGCAATGTAATAGGTTGTTCCGGCAAGTACATCAAAAGTTTTGGTAGATAAGAATGAATCGGTATTTCCGGAATTACAGGCGATGATGCCTGAATTATCATCACTGGTAACACAAGTTAAGGTACCCGAACAACTACCGGTATACACACTGAAATTAGTGTCTTTACAGATGTTAGCTATCAAATCGGAAGATACGGTAACATGATAATTTTGTGTTGGAACGTAAGAATACCATTTGGCCAATGTGGCTGTAGAACAAGTTGTAGAAACGTTAGTTCCATCTATAGCAGCAACAGTTGTAGTTCCTGCGGTTATTGGAGTTGCCGTAGAGCATGGACTTGGCACAAGAGGTGCTTCAGTCAACTGAAACTGAAAACCGGCAGCACTCCATCGGTTGTCCCAAACGATGTAATAACTAGTTCCTGCATAAGCATCAAATGTTTTGGTTGACAAGTAAGAATTGGTATTCCCTGAATTACAAGCTATTGTTCCTGAATCATCATCGCTGGTATAGCAGGCCAGTCCACCACAGGCACCGGTATACACATTAAAATGTGTGTCTTTACAAATATTGACCAGTAAATCAGACGTTACGGTAACACTGTGATTCTGTGTCGGAGTGTATACATACCATTCGGCCAAAGCCCCTCCTGTTGCACAGGCAGGTAAACTGTTTGTCCCATCAATAGCCGTAATGGTAAAAGTACCGGCTGTAGCTATGGGTAATGCGGTAGCACAAGTGTTTTGTGCATAGGAAAATTGAAATCCTATAACCAAAAATACTAAAGAAATAGTAAACTTAGTTGGTGTTTTGATTTTGTAGATGTTCCAATTCATTTTGTATTTGTTAGTTTAGTTAGTATTTATTCGCAGGGATGTAAATTATTAATCCATTCTTGCATCAATGCAACGCCTTCTTCATGTATTATTGTTCTGCCATGAAGTGGCATTCTATAAGATTCGTTATCCGTATTTATTCGATAAAACAACATTGATCGGTATGGGTTGCCTGGGTTTACCACTTTGTCTAGCGCCGGATCGAAATCTTGCATGTCCGAGGTACTGACACAAACTCCCATATTGGTTAAGCCTAAACCATCGGCAGCTCCGGTTTCACTAAAGGCAAATCGCATAGGCCTGTAATCGCAATGTCTGTCTGTTTGATGACAATGGGCACAATTGATGTCAACATAGGAACGGGCTCGTAACTCTATAGGTTTCGAAGTGTCGTTATAATCTACAGTAGTATTATCCGCAGTTGGTAAACTAAAATTATTTTCTAAATAGCCTTTTTCTATCCACTTGGTTAATTGGTTTTTAGTCTCGTTTCCGTAATTATAATTAAAATTAAGATTTTGAGGTTTGATTCCAATAGGGATATAAGTGTCTACTTCACTACCATTCACCATGGCTTTGCTTTTATGACAAATGATACACTGCACTTGGTTTGGGATTCGGTAATTGGTTCCCTTAATTACATTGTCATCTCCTTTCCAGGAAATGGCTGTAAAACTACCGGCCAAATCTAAAAAGGCTTCCGTTTGTTCGGTATTCCAAACATAATCGGCAAATATCCAGCCTTCTGTTTTTCGAATCATAACGCGGGTTTCAATAATTCGAGTGGTGTTATTGGGTTGTACGTTGTCGTAATAAAAAGTTTTGATTAAGGCAGCACCTACCGGTAAATCCAAAACTTTACTATCGGCTACATAGGTAGCTTTGGTTCCATCGGGCATCCATACAAATCTTTTTTTGTGGGCATAGTCCGTAAAAAGGGAGCTTGCCGGTGCATAGGGAAGTACATTTAAGGAAGGGATTTGCAATTTCATATCGCCTTCAAAAAATTTATAGTCCGATAATTTAGGATAAGGAACCTGAGTCAAATCAACGGTAACAGGAGAAACCGGAATGTATTCATCGTCGCTATCGGAACAAGCGATAACCAGGCTTACTAATAAAATCGATAAACTGAGTAGTAGGTAGTGTTTTTTCATATTTTTAAAAATGCAAACCAAAAATAATAAAAAAAACGTAATGTCGTAGCAATTATAGAATTACTCCAAAGAATATTTAATTTTAATAAGAATAGTTTAAATATATTCTAAAAATTCTCCAGTTTAATTCGGTAAGATTTTAGCGTTTCCATAGCGGTTTCCGATTTGTAATCAAAGATTTCTTCGTGCTGATTTTTGTCTTTTTTGAGCGAAATAAGTTTAATACAATTACAAAATCGTCTTATTTCTTCATCATTGGAAAGAATTAAACCCGGAACCACTATGTTTTTCTCTTTTTCGTCTTTGGCTACCATCGTAAAATAACTCGAATTGCAATGTTTTATCACTCCGGTTTGGATGTTTTCAGCTTCTACCCGAATGCCAATAATCATTGAACTTTTGCCTACATAATTCACACTGGCTTTCATGGTAACCAGTTCACCAACTTCTATCGGATTCAAAAAATCAACAGTATCAACAGACGCTGTTACGCAGTAATGTCCGGAAAATTTTGAAGCACAGGCAAAAGCAATTTGGTCCAACAAGGACAAAATATAACCACCGTGAATTTTACCACTAAAATTGGTATGCGAAGGCAACATCAATTCCGAAATGGTGATTTTGGAAGAGGCTACGGTTTTAAATAAATCACTCATCTTTTTCGGCTCGGGTTAGTATGTTTTCGGGTAAAGCTTTCTTGGCTTTGGCACCCATTTTCTTCAATTTTTCTACACTGTTGACCAAGTTGCCTTTGCCATCAACAAGTTTGTTCATCGCACCCTGATATTCTACTTTGGCTTCGTCCATTTTTTTGCCAATTTTGACCAAATCACTAACAAAACCTTCGAACTTATCATACAAAGCACCGGCTTGTCGCGCAATTTCCAGAGCATTTTCCTGTTGCTTTTGATTGGTCCACATGCTGTCGATGGTGCGTAATGTAGCCAAAAGAGTAGAAGGGGTTACAATCACAATATTCTTCTCAAATGCCTTGTTGTACAACGAAGTGTCTTCATTTAGCGCCAAAGCAAACGCAGACTCAATCGGAATAAACAACAATACAAAATCAGGGCTTTCCATTTGGTACAAATCCTGATAATTCTTCTCGCTCAGTTGGTCGACATGACGTTTCAAAGCCATGACGTGTTCTTTTAAATGTTGCGCTTTAGCATCATCATCTTCTTCATTGATATAGCGTTCGTAAGCCGTTAATGTTACTTTTGAATCGACTATCATTTTCTTGCCGTCCGGTAAATTAATCACCACATCGGGAAACACGCGACTCCCTTCTTCGGTAGTAAAACTTTGCTGTACTTCGTATTCGCGACCTTTCTCTAAGCCCGATTTTTCTAAAACGCGTTCCAAAATCAATTCGCCCCAATTCCCCTGCATTTTGCTGTCGCCTTTTAACGCTTTTGTCAGGTTCAAAGTTTCTTTACTCATTTGCTCGTTCATTTCGCGTAAGCCCAGTATTTGCTGGCGTAATGCGGCATGATAATCAATGCTTTCTTTGTGGGTATCTTCCACTTTCTTTTCAAAAAGTTGAATTTTATCCTGCAATGGTGTCAGAATGTTTTTGAGATTTTCTTTGTTTTGTTCGGTGAACTTAACGGTTTTTTCTTCTAAGATTTTGTTGGCCAGATTCTCAAATTCTTTGGTGAATTTCTCCTGAAGTTTCTCTACTTCTTCTTTCTGTTCTTTATTGCGCTCCCAAAGATTCTCAAAATCGGTTTCTTTTTTGGATAACTGAATCGCTAAAGATTCTTTTTCGGTACGAATCGTTTCGCGTTCCTGAACCGTTTGACTGACTTGATTTTTGAGTTGTTCAATTTGTTGCCCCAAACCGTTTATCTTTTCTTCCAGCGAAGCTTTATCCGATTTGGAATTGGCCGCAAAAAGCGATTTTCCAATAAAAATTCCAATAGCTAACGCAATGATGAAAGTGAGAATGATGTATAGCGAATCCGACATTAGTAGAATATGTTTTTGGTAAAAATAAGCATTAAATTGAAATTCACTATTTGAAAAATGTATTTTTGTTTCCAAATAAAATCCATGCACCATCACTTCTTACTTCACAAGCCAAACGGGTATTTGAGCCAATTCATTTACGAAAAAAAGCGGCACAAAAAGTTGCTCGGAGAATTGTATAATTTCCCAGAGAACACGATGGCTATCGGTCGACTCGATGAAGATTCGGAAGGGTTGCTTTTGTTGACTACGGATGGTATGATGAGTGAAATCGTGAGAAGCAAAACGGTCGAAAAAGAATACTATGCCCAAGTCGATGGTTTAGTTACCGAGGAAGCTGTTGAGCAACTAAAAAACGGTGTCGAAATCGGTTTCAAAGGCATTCGCTATACCACCAAAAACTGTGAAGCCAAACGCATCACCGAACTTCCGGATTGCATAGGCGAGGGCAGAAGAATCCGCGATGAGCGACATGGTCCCACGAGTTGGGTTTCCCTTACGTTGACCGAAGGTAAATTTCGCCAAGTGCGAAAAATGACTGCTGCCGTTGGATTTCCAACACTCCGATTGGTGAGAATTCGTGTCGGAAGCATACATTTGCAAAACCTAAAAGCCGGCGAAGTTCTCGAAGTTTCCCATTTTCAAATAACCGAATAATCAAATTAACAAAAATGCTCAACATAGTCCTTGTAGAACCCGAAATCCCTAACAACACCGGAAACATTGGCCGTTTGAGTGTGGGCACCGAAAGCCGTTTGCATTTGATTCACCCGTTCGGATTTGTCATTAACGACAAAAACCTGAAGCGCTCCGGTCTCGATTATTGGGTGCATCTCGATGTTACGGAATATCAGAATGTGGCCGAATGGACAGCACAAATCAAAGATAAATCCAGAGTTTTCCTGATGAGTTCCCATGCGACTAAATCCATCTATGATGCCGAGTTTCAGGATGGTGATTGGTTGGTTTTCGGGAAGGAAAGCGTTGGTTTGAGCCAAGAGGTGTTAGCACAATTTGAGAATCATTTAACCATTCCGATGTCGAATTTAATCCGCAGTTACAATATTGCCAATTCGGTGGCGTTTGTGGTGGGAGAAGCGAAAAGGCAGATTAATTTGAAATAACAAACTTCCCTTTTTCGCCATCAAAAGTGATGGAAGCATCTTTAAAAAGCGAATTGAAAATCCCTTTCGAAATCAAATTACAAGGCTGATCCTGTGCTACAGTTGCTTCGGTCATCACTATTATTTCATCGCTCAACTGAATGGCCAAATCAATATCGTGCGTAGAGAATAGGATGCATTTATTCGTTTCCTGCGATAGCTTTTTCAGCAACTTGAAAACCGAAACTTTGTGAAATAAATCCAAGTGGGTTGTTGGTTCGTCCAGAATTATTAAAGGCGTGTCTTGTGCCAATGCTCGGGCGATTAACACAATCTGCAATTGTCCGTCACTGATTTCGTGGTGTTTTTTGGCAAGCAAATGCTCAATATGAGTAAGTTCAACCGCTTGTGTTATTTTTTCATAATCTTCGCCGGAAAGTTTCCCAAGCCAATTCGTATAAGGTTGTCTTCCCAAAGCGATTAACTCAAAAACCGTTAAGTTGCTGGGTGGTAATTTTTCGGTAAGGACCAAGCTGAGGTTTTGTGCCAAGGCCAACGCCTGATAGGAATGAATGTCTTTGTCATTCAGCGTTACAGTTCCGGATAATGGTTTTTGAATGCCCGTCAGTGTTCGCAACAAAGTAGATTTTCCGATACCGTTGGCACCCACTAATGAGATGAGCTGGCCTTCTTTTAATTTCAAATTCAGGTTTTCAGCAATGACACTGTGTTGGCCTTTTGCATGATATCCAATGCTCAAATTTGAACTAGCGATTATGATTTTAGTTGAACTCATTACTGAATGCTTTTCTTTTTGACGATTAACCAAATCACCACCGGAGCTCCAATGATAGAAGTAATGGCATTAATAGGTAAGGTAAATTCAAAGCCCGGCATTTGGGAAACCGTATCACAAAACAACATGATAATCGAGCCAATAATCAGCGTGGCAAAAAACAAGATTTTATGATTGCTGGTTTGAAATAACAGTTTGGACAAATGCGGAACCGCTAATCCGATAAAGGCAATCGGCCCGGCAAAAGCCGTGATGCTTCCTGCCAAAATACTGGTGGCTAAGATAATGATATACCGTGTTTTTTTGATGTTCAACCCCATGCTCTTGGCATAGTTTTCTCCCAATAACAAAGCATCTAAAGGTTTTAAGGAAGCCAAACTGATAACCAAACCCAATAGTATACAAGCACCTAAAATGGAAATATTTTGCCAAGATAGATTCCCAATGCTTCCCATTGACCAAAAGGTGTATTTCTGCAACTGTTCGGCGGAACTGAAATAAGTGAATACGCTCACAATCGCACTGGTAAAACTACTGAACATCAACCCGACAATCAGTATCGACATGGTATCGCGCAAGCGTTGCGAAACGATTAGAATAAGTAGTAAAACCAATAAACTCCCGATGCAGGAAGCTAGAATAATACCGTAAGACGACAATAAAAATTGAGACAAAACGGCTGGCATAAACCCGGCGCCCAGGATAATAAAAGCCACGCCCAAACTGGAGCCCGAACTCAATCCCAACACATAAGGGCCGGCCAGCGGATTGCGAAACAACGTTTGCATCAACAACCCACTGATGGAAAGTCCGATACCGACCAAAATAGCCGTGATGGCTTTTGGTAACCGAAAATTAACGATGATGTATTCCCAGGTAGTTTTATCGGCATGACCGCCAAACAAACTTTTAAAGACTTCTTTCACCGGAATGGCTACCTGACCTTCGGCAATATTTAGCAGCAAAGTCAATAGCAAAGCCAAGGACAAAAAAGTAAAAAGAAGCGTATTTCGGTTTTGGGTATTCAAATTATTTTAATTTTTCGAAAAAGTAAGGTTGGTAACTGGGTAACAATTCAGGATGCAAAATTTTGACAATGTCTTTCAGTACAATATCCGGGCGATTCGGCGCTAATTCGTAATAGAGAATGCCACCGGTTTTTCCTTTTTTGCCACTGAACGAATATACATTTTTATTTTGGAAGGCCGTAAATTTAGCATAATGCGGATTCGTATCGGTCATTTCCTTTAACGATGAAAATTGTCCGGAAGTAATCCAAATATCAGCCGTGGATGCTTTCTCAAATACCGTTTCAAACGATAATGACAAACTTCCCGTTCCGGTAGTTTCCTGCCACAAATAATGAGAATTGGCTTCTTTCAAAAGCAGACTTCCCCAACTGGTGCCGCGAGGCAAATACCAACGGTCTTCAAACATATCGCCGGCCAAAATGGTAGGTGTGTAAGTGGCTCTTTTGGCAATTTCAATGGTATTTAAATAATCTTTTTCAATTTTGGTGAAAAGGTCGTTCGCCAGTTTTTGTTTGCCATATAAAGCACCGAAAAACTTAATCCATTCTGCTTTTCCTAGTGGTGTTTCTTCGTTCCAATCGCCGTTGAGCATCACTTTTAAACCGCTTTTCTGCAAATTGTCCAAAGCCGGATTGTGGTTGTCAATGCCATAGCCAATGATTACATTGGGTTGTAAATCGAGCAGCACTTCGGTATTTAAATCCTGATTGTTGCCCAGTTCTTTGACTTTTCCGGCATCAATTCGCGCTCTTACTTTTTCGGAAGAAATATAATCGCAATGCGGAAAACCTACCAAAGTATTGACTTCATCCAGCATTTCCAATGACGGAATGTGTGTTGTTGAGGTCACCACCACCGTTTTTATCGGAACATTGATCACCATTACTTGTTTTAAACTGTCAGGTACCATTCCGTTTTTTTCTTTCAGTATGTAGGTATACGTTTTGGTGGCTTTTGGCCAGGGATTTTTAACTGTTACAATGGAATACCCGTCGTAGTTTACTATCGAGAAACCTTTGGCATAGACTATTTCATTTTTTCCGGAAAAGGCTGATTCCGATTTGGTTTCGGTTTTGCATTGTACGCAAAAAAAAGAAAGGAAAGCAAGAAGTAAGGCGTTACAAAAGGTTTTCATCGAATTGTTTTTTGCAAAAGTATTGTTTTGTTTTTAATTTATACTTTACATTTGCACCCGAATTAAGGTTGTGATTTCTGTTTTTCAAAATCACATTAAAAGGGAATTTGGTTTAAATCCAAAGCTGTTCCCGCAACTGTAAGCTATCAAGCTTGTTGTTATCTGCAACACCACTGAGTTCAACTTGGGAAGGTAAACAACAAGACGCAAGCCAGGAGACCTGCCTCATTCATCAGAGTAACAAACTTTCGGGACAAAAGGTTTGGGTATGGGTAAATTCTATGCTTTTCTCCCACGATTATCAAATTATTGTTGAATTAAAAAAATGAAAAAAACAGTTCAGGCAGCAGCATTTTTTGCTTTGCTAACGACTTGTGCCTATGCGCAAGAGAAAGATTCTACCAGAGTGAATACTTTGGAGGAAGTAGTGGTGTCGGATACCAAATTTGCTCAAAGCAAAGAAAAATCCGGGAAAGTGATTGAAGTGATTTCGGCTAAAGAGTTGGACAAAAAATCCGGACAAAACTTAGCGACGATCTTATCACAAGTAGCAGGTGTTGAGATTAACGGAAATCAATCGGCCAACGGAAAAAACCTGGGTTATTACATTCGCGGTGGTAAAAACCGTCAGGTATTAATTTTGATTGATGGAATCCCGGTAACGGATGCTTCGGGCATTAGTTTAGAATACGATTTGCGTTTGCTTCCGGTAGAACAAATTGAAAAAATTGAGGTAATGAAAGGCGCCGCCAGTACGCTTTACGGAACAGGAGCTGCTACGGGTGTTATCAATATCACCTTGAAAAAAGGAGCCAAAAAACCAATTCAGGGAAATGCTTATGTGAGCATCGGTTCGAATAACACGGCTGACAATCACAAATACAACGGACAGGATTTCAACCAAGGGTTTTCGGTAAACGGTAACACCAACAAAATAAATTACTTCGCCGGACTGAACAGTACCGAAACCAAAGGCATGTCGCAAATAGCGGCACCAACAGCCAATGACACTTACGAAACGGATAGCTTTTCGAGACAAAACGTTTTGGCCAAATTTGGGTATAAAGCTATTGAGAAGCTGACGTTGGATTTCTTCGGAAATTATGACAAACTGAAAAACAGTTACGATCAGCCTTTTGACAATACCGGTTTTGATGATACTCCTATTAATAAAACAACTTCGGAGCAATTCCGTTTTGGGTTTGCCCCAAAATTCAAATACAACAAAGGCGAGTTCAACCTGAATTCGAGTTTTGAGAAAATCAAGAGAGACTACAACGAGTATAATTCTTATACCGCTGCAACTGATTACTCTTTATACCAATCCAGAAGTGTGATTGTGGACGCTTTTAATAAGTATAAATTCAGTAATCAGTTTTTTATCATCACGGGAGCGAATTTTCAGTTTCATGATATGGCTACGGACACGCCTTATGGTAACTTGGAACGAGAGCAAACAAAGTTTAACATGATTGATCCGTATGCCACTTTTGTGTATACTTCCAACTTTGGTTTGAATGTGAATGCCGGTGCCCGATTGAATGAGCACAGTGAGTATGGCAGCCATGTGGTGTACAACATCAATCCGTCGTACAATTTTAAAACGAGTTTTCCTTTGAAAGTGTTGGCATCTTACAGCACCGCCTATATTACGCCAAGTTTGTACCAATTGTATTCGGAATACGGAAATACGACATTAACACCGGAAGAAAACAGAACGGTTGAAGCTGGTTTTGAAACTGAATTGTTCAACAAAAAACTGAAATTGAATGCCGTTGGATTTTATCGGGATGAAAAGAATTCGTTTGGGTTTTTCTTTGACAACGTAACCTTTGATTCCTATTATATCAACATCGACGGAAGCAACAAAGCCAAAGGGGTAGAAACAGAAGTAACTTTAGATATCACGTCTAAAATCAGAGTCAACGGAAACTATACTTTCACCCAGGTGGATGAAGCTTTAGACCGCTTAATTCCAAAACACAAAGTAAATGCTGGCTTGGATATTCAGGCAACTGCGCGAAGCTTTTTCAATGTGAGCTATCAGTATTTTGATGCGCGTAATGATGCGTTTTTTGATGGAAACACCTTTGGTACCACCCAGATAAAATTAGATTCATACCAATTGCTAAATGCTACGGCCAAATACGAATTAATCAAAAGTCGTTTGACGGTCTTTGGTTCGGTAACGAATATTTTTAATGAAGAATTTACAGAAAACGTGGGCTATGCCAGCCGCGGAAGAAATTTCAAAATTGGGTTAAACATAATTTTGTAATATTTGGTTAAAGAAGGAAAGGCTCACTGTAAAGTGGGCCTTTTTGGTTTATGCCTTGGTCTGAACCACTACGTTTTTGCCGAGTGTTTTAAAACAAACACCGTTTTGTTGCTCCACCGTGATGGTAATATGACCGGTTTTGCTGAGGTTGATGTCTCTCACGGTGCCCGATTTTCCTTTGTGTGTTCCTCCGACAACAGTACAGTGGTCGCCGTCTTTTAGTGTCGTTTCCATAGTTTAGCTGGTTTACTGTGTTAAACCGCTGTTAGGTTAATTATATATTTCTATGTTCTAATTTGCTTCTAAAGTACCGTAATTGTTGACTTTTAAATTTTATTCGGTTCAAAATAAAGCAAAAAAATGCAACAAAATGTTTGTTTTGTTGTACCAAATGTTGTACTCTTGTATTGCGATGCGTTCAATTGCAATCCCTATGTTTTAAAGGGTTTCACTTGTTTGCTTCCTTTTACAAATATAGTACAACATTTCATTTTTTAAAATATGGCATCCATAAAGCTGATTTTAAGAACGCACCAACAAGACCAAACAGGTCATTCTCCATTGTATATAAGAGTTATTAAAGATAGAAAAACTAAATTTATTTCAGTCGGTTTAAAGTTAA
>Ga0208270_100185_pt1 | contig 26323 bp, 28 predicted proteins | sample LakWasM109_LOW13_2_FD_183925 | JGI IMG/M metagenome (GOLD analysis project Ga0208270, IMG submission 183925) | Freshwater sediment methanotrophic microbial communities from Lake Washington under simulated oxygen tension - Sediment Metagenome... | ecosystem: Environmental > Aquatic > Freshwater >...
TCTTGAAGTCGATCAGCATCAGGTGGGTAAGCGCAATACCCAAAAGATTGAACGCAAAAATTTGAATTTCAGAACCTGGATTAAGCGGCTCACACGAAAAACAATCTGTTTCTCAAAGTTGGAAACAATGCATGATACGGTCATCGGATTACTGATTAACAAGGTCGAATTCGGCTTGGATATTCATGCCTAATTACAGATTTAATCCACTACCTCATTTCTTATCGCTTTAAGTTTGCCAATTCATTCCCATATTATTAAATGAGTATTTAAAATCAGTCTGTTGGTATAGAATTGCCGCTTTTTTTGAAAATCACACCTTATGCAAACCACTGCAATTTATCCGGGAACTTTTGATCCTATTACGAATGGGCATTTGGATCTCATTGCCAGAGCGTCCAGGCTTTATCACAAAGTGGTTGTCGCCGTTGCGGTTAACAGGGGTAAGGCTCCATTATTTTCTTTAGAAGAGCGGGTGGATTTGGTCAGGGCGGTTACCTCGGAGTTTTCCAATGTGTCGGTAATCGGTTTTGGTAACTTGTTGGTGGAATGCGCTAAACAGCAGGGAGCCAATGTGATTTTGCGGGGCTTGCGGGCGGTATCCGATTTCGAATACGAGTTTCAGCTGGCCGGAATGAACCGGCGTCTGGCGCCGGAATTGGAGACCGTGTTTTTAACTCCGGCCGAACAATATGAATTCATTTCTTCAAGCATGATCCGTGAAATTGCACAGTTGAATGGCGACGTGTCCTGTTTTGTTCCTGATCTTGTTCATCAATGTTTAATTAACAAGTTCAAGTCCGAGTGATGTTATGCTGTTTGCCCCAAGGATGAATCCAAAAGGTCAAAGACAGTCTGTATAGCGAAGTGTTTGAGTTTATTTAGTTGAGCAAAGATTTATTGCTCATCAGTGTTGTAATGTGTAGGAGTAGGTATGGCCCTTATTATTAATGATGAATGTATCAATTGTGATGTCTGCGAACCGGAATGCCCGAATGGTGCAATTTCTCAAGGCGAAGATATTTATATCATTAATCCCGAATTATGTACCGAATGTGTAGGCCATCATGACCTGCCGCAATGCATGGATGTTTGCCCGGTCGATTGTATAGACAAAGATCCCACGCATGTTGAAGATAAGGAAAGTTTGTATCAGAAGTATCTGAAACTGATACGCTAGGGATTATGTTTTAGGTTTTAACCAATTCAGACTTTCAGCGGTAGTTCCAGCGGGTCTATATTCCGCCCCGATCCAGCCCGAATAACCCGATTTTTCAATGACTGAAAACATTCGGTCAAAATCGATTTGCCCCGAGCCGGGTTGTCCCCGGCCGGGGCAATCGGCAAACTGGATATGACCGATTTTATCGGCGTATTCGGCAATAAATGCCTCAAGCTTTTCGCTCATCATTTGCATGTGGTAAATATCGTACTGCATAAACAGTTCAGGCCTGTTAAGTTGGTTTAACACGCTGAGCATTTGCGTTCCGCTATGGATGATAAATCCCGGCATGTCGTTGGTGTTGATTGCCTCAAATACTGTTTTAATACCTAAAGGCGAAAAGGCCTCGGCGGCGTAACACAGGTTTTTTTTAAAAGTTTCCAGATAGAATTCCAGTCGGCTGTTATCGTGACAGCGTCCCGGCAGGACGTTGATCGCTTCCGGCTTTAACAGCTCTGCATATTCGACGGTTTGGGCGACGGCTTCCTTAAACTGATCGCGTTTTTCAGGCACGCAGGCAAGGCCTTCGCCGCCTTGCAACAAATCGGCAGCGGCGACATTAAATAAGACCAGTTTTAAGTCGTATGCGTCCAGTTTGTCTTTTATCGCGGTTGCGCTTAAATCGTAAGGAAATTGAATTTCAACGGCATCGAAACCGGCTTGCTTGGCGGCTTTGAAGCGATCGACAAGCATATTTTCAGTAAATAGCAGGCTCAGGTTTGCGGTAAATTTAAGCATCGGTTTTAGTGTATAGCTTGATTAACGTGGAGGGATCTTGTTCAAGGTAACCATGGCTACCATGCAGTTGCATCAACTGCGAGGCCAGTGCGGACATGGGAGTCGCAGTGCCCTGCTTGATAGACAAGTCAACCGCCATGTTCAAGTCTTTTAACAGGGTTTTAACCCGCCATTTGACCGGCTCAAAGGTTTCGGTTGCCATTTCGGGGGCGACGATTTGCAAGGGTTTGGAGTCGGCAAAGCCGCCTGCCAGCGCTGTAGGTATTTGCTTGGCATCGACGCCGGCCTGCTTGGCCAGCGCCATCATTTCGGCGATAACCAGTACATTGCAGCTGACAATCATCTGGTTGCAGATCTTGGTGATCTGGCCGCTGCCCACTTCGCCCATGTGGGTCAATTGTTTATATAACGGCGCCAGGACAACTCGGGCGATTGCGATATGTTCCGCACTGCCGCCCGCCATAATCGCCAGGTTGCCTTGCTCTGCACCGGCAACGCCGCCGGAAACCGGCGCATCGATCCAGCCCATGCCGCATTTTTCGTTTATCAGCGCGGCTAATTGCCGGGTGTTTTCAGGGTGGATGCTGGATAAATCGATCAGCAACTTGCCTGCTGTACCATTCGGCAAAATATCGTTGCGCACAATCGATTCTACGACCGCAGTATCGGCCAGGCACAAAATAATCACTTCAGAGCTTCGGACCAATTCGGCAACGGAACCACAGGCTTTGGCGCCTGCATCAGCGACCGGCCGGAGCTTTTCAGGGCTGCGGTTCCAGACATTGACGCTAAAGCCTGCATTCAACAAACGTAAAGTCATCGGTTTGCCCATTAGGCCGATACCGATGAAGCCGAGGGTGGGTTTTTTATCTGACATGTTTTTAATTTATCACGGGTTAATATTCAAAACGAAAATCACGCAGGCGTTAGCCGATAGCCAAATTCCCATAGTGGGCGGCTTTAAGCGCAAATTTTACGATATAATGACGGCTGATGGTGGCTTAGCCCACTTAAACATAAATCCTTGCTGCATGTTGCCGGCAAGTTTAATCGAGAGGAGGTTTGCGTGGCAAAGGCTAGTGATTTAAAAAGAGGAATGGTGGTTGAGATAAACGGCATTCCGCATGCGGTAAAGCAGGTTGATGCTAAAAGTCCATCGTCCCGAGGTGCATCGACATTATATAAAATCCGTTTTACCAATCTTAAGACCGGCCAAAAACTGGATGAGTCTTTAAAAGGGGATGATTATTTTAAGGATGCCGACCTGGTGCGCGCCAAGGTGCAGTTTTCTTATGTGGACGGTGATAGTTACATCTTTATGAATATGGAAGATTACACCCAGTACACGTTGAGCAGCGACGATTTGGAAGACCAAATCGACTATTTGACCGAAGGTCTGGAAGGCATCGTGGCCTTGTTGGTGGATGATGCGGTGCTGGGCATTGAATTGCCAAGTTCAGTAATATTGCCGATAGTGGAAACCGCGCCGGCTATTAAAGGGGCGACGGCGTCCGGACGTACCAAAACGGCTAGGGTGACCACCGGCTTGGAGGTTCAGGTGCCTGAATATCTTGAGCCTGAGGAATTGATTAAGATCAATACCGAGACAGGGAAATTCATGTCGCGTGCTTGACTCATGCCTGATCGTTTAAGCGTTGCCCAAGGCGAGTTTGAGTTAAACCGGCTGCCAAAGCGTCCACGAGAGTTGCTGCAAGCCTGGGATGCGGCGGATGAATATCTGCTCGACACCGTTGCAGAACGGCTAAAGTTATTAGATGGTGCGCGGATGTTGATAGTCAATGACAGCTTCGGCGCGTTGGCTGTAGCATTGAGTGCTTTTCGGCCTTATGCTGTATCGGATTCTTATTTGTCGCAACAGGCAACGCGGCTCAATCTTGCCGTAAATAACTTGCCTGAGCATAGCGTCAGCTTGTTGAACAGTCTTGGAATGCCGGAGGGTATTTTTGATTTGGTACTGATTAAAGTGCCGAAAACTCTGGCGTTATTGGAAGACGAATTAATACGCTTGCGTCCACATTTAACCGCTTCAACCCAGGTTATTGTCGCAGGCATGATCAAATCCCTGCCGCCTTCGGTTTGGAAATTGCTGGAACGTTTGGTCGGGCCGACGACGACTTCGTTGGCAAGGAAAAAGGCGCGGCTGATCTTTGCATCTCTTGATACCGGGCTGAGTGCTCCATCTAGCCCTTATCCGGTTTGTTATCAGCTTGAAAATACCGACTACCTGATTAGTAATCACGCTAATGTCTTTTCGCGAGACAGTCTTGATATAGGCACTCGCTTTTTTCTCCAGCACCTTCCGTCCCGCCGGGATGCCTGCAACATTATCGATTTGGGTTGCGGTAACGGCTTGGTCGGTTTAATCGCCGCCGAACGTAGTCCGGAGGCGACTGTGCATTTTGTCGATGAATCCTTTATGGCGATTGCATCGGCCAGGGAAAATTTTCAGCGTGTATTTGGAGAGCAACGCGAGGCGACTTTTTGTGTCGGCGACGGTTTGATCGAGGCTGAGCCAGAGTCGGCCGACCTGATTCTGTGCAATCCGCCGTTTCATCAGCAAAATACGATAGGTGACCAGATTGCCGTCAGCTTGTTTAAACAGTCGCGAAGAGTATTGCGTAAAGGCGGCGAGTTGTGGGTGATCGGTAATCGGCATCTGAATTATCACAGCTATCTTGACCGTCTTTTTGGTGCTCATTCGATCATTGCATCGAACTCGAAATTCATCATTGTGAAAGCTGTATTCGCGGGATAACTGGAAGAGCGCGTATAAAATTCGTGCAAAAAAAACTCCCTATGCGTGAGCGTCGGGAGTAAGGAGTCAAACAGGAGAGATACTGTTTGAGGTAGGATAAAACCAAGAGGGGTAAAAACTTTAGTTAAGCAATCTGCGGCTCAATACTATATTGCTGAATATAGCGGCTGTTGCAAACATGATTGTTGAAACAATGAATTCGCCGGAAAGAAACCCCAAAATACCAACGACAAACATCAGCCCTATTAAAATATCTCTTTGAATATCAGTCATTTTAAAGCTCCTTTGCTATTTTGTGGGTAAGAAGTAATCGACGTTGGTTACACTATACATACAGAGATATTAGTTGACAATATCAATAGGTATTGATTAATAATTTCTCTTATGGAAACAATTGGCTAGGTTATTGAATATTTAAATGTAAAACCGGTTTTAAATGCTGGTTTACAAGGATTCAGGCGGGTTTCGGGATGAATACTTTGGGCTGTAAGCCGGAACGGATGGCTATGAATGAACGGGAGAATGCCCCGGTTTCAGGCTGTAAGAACAGGGCTATAAACTTTAATATTTTGTGTTTGATAAGCGAAGAGCTATAGCGTTGGTTCGATCATTATAAGCGGTACGCCTGAAGTCGATGTGCGACTCGGATCATGCAGTAAGCAGTGTAAAGGAAAAAAGTGGGAGTGGAAAATGTCCATATGCTTTAATGATCGACATAAGGTTTTTCACGTTGATGCAGGAATATGGTTTAGAATCGGAGGCGCTTAATTGAATTTACAGCGCCTACTATCTTTTTATTTTATAGGCCAAATTGCTAAAAATGTTTGAGGCTGAGCATAGATCAGCTTTACAGCATAATTTATGCTACCCGATTAATGAGAGCAAATCCCTTTCCAGTAAGGCGCTGCTGCCAAGGTTGAGTTCAACCAGCCGACGTAGTTCGGAAATGCTGTCTATATCGATATGCTCACATTTAAAGCCCACCTTATTGCCTACCACATGTGTTGCAGTGAGTTCCATTTTTATTTGGACCTGTTCGGATAAGCGTAATGTGAGGGTATAGAGTTTCTCCGGATCTTCTTCCCAAGGAAGTTCAAAACGCAATAAACAGCCTTTTAAAGACAGATCAATAATTTCGCAATGCCAAGTTTTTTCTTCGCAACTTAAAATAGCTTCTGCGGTGTAAAGAATACGATGAAAATGGCGGTTGTCGTTGTTTTCTATTGGATGCATGGATTTAATTCAAAAAGAATTGCAGGGATGTGTTGTCAACAACCAACACATCATTTGTTTTTAATTTTAGTGACTTGTCGTTTAAAGGTTCATTGTTTACGGTTATCGTGCCGCTGTTTTCCAACACGGAAACGAAATAACCCTTTTTTCTCTTTGATATTGCAATAACACCGTTGCCGTCATGACCAAGCCGCGTCATGGATTTTTTTAACTGCAAGATTTTACCAATATTACTGCCGGTCAAAATTTGCAAATTAGCGGTTGGAATTTGTAATTCGCTTTCAATTTCCTCATTAAGCGATTTTATGTCTTCGTCAATGAGGCTGTTGAATGCCCGAGCTTCTACATGTTCTGTAGTATTGAAAATGATGTCATGCTTTCCCATCGATATTGCATCGTTGTTATTGAGATGACATGCTTTAATTTTTTTACCGTTGATGATTAATGGAAAGCCATCATTGAGTTGCTTGATAGTGTAATCATCGTCACGAATAATTATAACCGCGTGAGCCGGAGCGACTGCCAAGCTGTCAATGGTTAAATCATTGGTTTCATCACGTCCGATATGCACAATACCCTGCTCAAACAGACCCGAATGGATAGCTTTATCTTTAAAAAAAACAGTGAGTTTTGCCATTGAGCTGGTAGCACATTCTTAAATGAGTTTTGATTATAGACGGTATTATTTTAGTTGTTCAAGAAATTCCCTTTTTTGATTATAACTCTCTCGGTATTGTGGTAAAGATTATTTTCTAGGCAGGAATTTAACCAATTTAACGCTATTTTCATCCCGTTTTATAATCTCCAGAAGATATCCATGCAATCTGATGCTGATTCCGGTTTCGGGTATGGTTTCCATAAATTCAATGATAAGTCCGTTGAGTGTCTTTGGGCCTTCCGTAGGAAGTGTCCATTGAGTGACGCGGTTTAATTCTCTAATGGTAATATTGGCGTCAACCAAGTAGCTACCGTCACTTTGTGTTCTTACGGCGACATCATCAGTGATCAGTTCTCCAACGATTTCCTGCAGTAAATCGTCTAATGTAACCAATCCCTGCACATCGCCATATTCATCGACTACCAGACCTATGCGGATTTTTTCATGCTTAAAACGATGCATTTGGTTATGCACCGGGGTGCTCTCAGGGATAAATGATGGCTTGTCCAGCAGATTTATGATGGTTTGCTTGTCAAAGTCTTCTTGATTAAGCAGTGCAAGTATCTTTCTTAAATGTATAAAACCAATAATTCTGTCGATGCTGGTTTTGTATACGGGTAATCGGGTATGGGGGCTGGTTTTTATCCGGGTAATGATATCTTCAACCGGCAACTCAAGGTCTACACCAATAATTTCATTGCGTGGTGTCATGATGTCTTCAACAGTCGCCGATTCGAGATCCAGTATGCCCATCAGCATTTTTTGGTAGCGTGCGGGCATTAAGCTTTCCGCATCGCTAATAATACTTTTTAATTCGTCTGTATTGAGAGCATCATGGTAGTTTTTTTTGACATCGACCCCAACTATTCGAAGTAACAGGTTAACAAATAAATTGACGAACCAAACGACGGGATACAAAAGTTTTAGTAAGGGGGTGTAAATCCAGGCGGACGGGAAAGCAAGTAGCTCCGGTTTGATCGCAGCAAGTGTCTTGGGCGTTACTTCTGAGCAAATAAGCATTACGATAGTCAAAATCCCGGCAGCGATAGCGATACTGGATTCTTTATCCGTATAGAGCTTTATGGCAATAACAGTGGCTATCGAGGATGCAAAATTATTGACAAAACTATTGCCCAGTAAAATCAAGCCGAGCAAGCGATCCGGTCTTTGCAGTAGTTTATGTGCTTTAATTGCACCTGAATGTTTTAGTTTGACTAAATGTCTTAAACGATAACGGTTTAGCGTCATCAAAGCCGTTTCCGAACCGGAGAAAAAAGCGGAAAAAATAAGCATGGCGGCAAGCATGCCAAACAGCATGCTAAGGGGCATATCATTCAAAGAAAGGGTACTCTGGGGTTGTGAAAACAACCCTAGTGTCTATGATGAGAAATTTTTGTCAAGCTTGGATACGGCTTGTATATTGTTTTATTTGTGTAAATAACATTAAGAAGAATATAGAACAATATGAAATAAAAAAGAATTTTGACATAGTAAGGATTCGATGCTTAACTTTGCCGAATAGTTAAATAATTAAAAAGAGTTATTTTTAAGGTCATGCTGAGTGATAGGCCGCAGTCATTGTGGCGGAAAGTGCAGGGCTAAATCTAAATGGCCTCAATGTGAGTGATGAGTGTAAAAACATGGCGTTGCCGCGTATTTTGTTAATTGACGACAATAAAATAAGAACCCAGCAACTGGAGACGATTTTTCAGTTTATGGCGTACAAGATAGAAACCGTGGGTTCAGCGGATTATGCATCTTGTTTTAATGGAACTGATCATTTATGTGGCATTTTTGTCGGTGATGGCATCGAGAAGCAAGCGACTGTCGTCAGTAATATTGTGGAACGGGCAGATCAAATCCCTGTCATTTTATTAATCAATAAGGGGACTGCACTCCAGGTTTCTACTGCAATTACTAATAATGTGTTTCAAGTCTTCGAATGGCCGACTACGTACCCGGTCTTGAAACCGATACTCGACAAGTTTTCTGCATCCGCCAGGCAAACGGCTTTTACAGTACGGGAATCGTCCGATCGTCGTGCATCTTCAGCTGACCGGCTAAAAGGTAAGAGCCGGGCTATAGCCGGTATCCGTAAACTGATTGATCAGGTTGCAGAGTCAGATGCGACGGTTTTAATTCTGGGTGAGTCAGGAACAGGAAAAGAAGTGGTTGCCCGTTCTTTGCATGATGCTTCCTTCCGGAAAGACAAACCGTTTGTGCCTATAAATTGCGGTGCGATTCCGGGAGAATTATTGGAAAGCGAGTTGTTTGGTCACGAGAAAGGAGCGTTTACCGGTGCTTTAAGCGCCCGGCAAGGACGCTTTGAAATGGCTGAGGGCGGAACTCTTTTCCTGGATGAAATTGGCGATATGCCCTTGGCTATGCAGGTTAAGCTATTGCGCGTATTGCAGGAACGTACTTTTGAACGCGTAGGCAGTAACAAAACCATACATTGCGATGTGCGGGTGATTGCTGCAACGCACCGGTATCTTGAAAATGAGATTAAAGAAAACCGGTTTCGGGAGGATTTGTTTTACCGCTTAAATGTTTTTCCTATTGAAATACCGGCTTTAAAGGACAGGGCCGAAGATATTCCCCTGTTAGTAAATGATCTTATTACTCGCATGGAAGCGTCCAATCGTGGCTCAGTGCGGTTGACCAATGCTGCATTAGCTGTGCTGATGCAGCATGAATGGCCGGGTAACGTCAGGGAATTGGCAAATTTGATTGAAAGATTAGCCATTATTAATCCCAAAGGATTGGTCGACGCGGCTGATTTGCCGGAAAAGTTTCAACTATATAAAGTTCCTGAAGAAATAATTAATGCCCCTGAAGCAGCTATGGTCAATACGGAAGATGATGAGCCGGTTGAGCAAATTGAGGTTGTCGGTACTTTTGATGGCTCTACGACTGTTTTAGCGCAGTTGCCGGAGCAGGGTATAGATTTGAAAGAATATTTGAATGTTTTAGAAATCGATTTGATACGTCAAGCGTTAAACGAATGCAGCGGAGTGGTGGCGCATGCGGCCAAGCGGTTGAATATGCGACGTACAACATTGGTTGAAAAACTGCGTAAATACGATTTGCAGCGTTAAGGTTAAAAAGTCATTTTTTTGGCATCATTAAATAACTCATTGAAAATAAATGTATTAATATTTGGTCTGGTTTTTGCTTAAGTAACTTTAAGTTGCAGTAAAACAAGAGCGATCAGACATGAATACTCAGAAAAAGCAAAAAACCGAACAGCTTACCGATGCATTTCGCATCTTTAATCAGCTATCCCAGAATTTATCTATTTCTTATCAAGGATTGGAAGAGCAGGTTGCTAAACTGCATGGCGAGCTTGCCTTTGCCCATAGTGAGCGACTTAAAACCCTTGAGGAAAAAGAAAAGCTTGCAAGCCGCCTAGAAAAAATATTGGCAGCGCTTCCGGCGGGGGTTATTGTGCTGGATGTGGATGGTAAAGTAGTGGATTGTAATGCGGTAGCGACAGATTTCTTAGGTGAGCCGCTGATTGGCCTGGATTGGCTCGACGTTGTTACCCGCAGTCTGATTCCCGTCGTTGGTAATCCTCATGAGCGCCAATTGTGTAACGGCAAACGGGTGAATATGACGGTCAGTAGGGACATTGCGCGTAACAACCTTAGTGATTCAGGACAAATCGTTTTGTTATCGGATGTCAGTGAAATGCGAAACCTGCAGGACATGCTGAATCAACAAAAGCAATTGTCGGCAATGGGGGAAATGGTGGCCAGTATGGCGCATCAGGTCAGAACGCCATTGGCGACAGCGATACTCTACGCATCGCAAATGAGTAGTCCGGCATTGGATAACGAAAAACGGCAACGGTTTTCACAAAAAATTCTTGAGCGCCTGCAATACTTGGAAAGGCAGGTCAACGATATGTTGATTTTTGCCAAAGACGGACGTTTGGCGATGGAGAGTTTTTCATTGGCCGAATTATTAAATCACCTCAAGGAAACGATAAAAGAATATACCGGCAGCGGCGGAATTGATTTGCAGATTATCAATGAGGTGCAAAATGATGCAATGTTGGGTAATGAAAATGCCTTACGCGGTGCGCTGCTTAATTTATTGAATAACGCGGTTGACGCAGTAGGACGGATGGGATGCGTATCGATCAAACTGGATCAGCTTGACGGCAGTAAATTGCGGATTGTCATTAAGGATGACGGGCCCGGCATTGATAAAGAGCTTCGGCTGCGGATTTTTGAGCCGTTTTTTACCACTAAAACTTACGGCACCGGTTTGGGCTTGGCCGTCGTCGACAGTGTAGTGAAAGCCCATGGCGGCGATGTTCAGGTTGAGTCGGTTCCTGGACAGGGTACTGCTTTTTCGTTAGTCCTGCCTTGTATCAATCAGGCATATAACTTATTGCCGGGCGGCTATTCACATCAGGCTATCCTGCCTGATGCCCTTCGGGTAAATGCAAATCTGTTCCAGACAGATTTGTCCGGTAAAAATCATCATCAAATGGAGATGAGACATGAAACAGTATGATGTGTTGGTTGTTGAGGATGACCTGTCATTATGCGAGGCGCTTTGTGACACTCTGGAGATAGGTGGTTATCGTGTGGTTTCGGCTCGTAACGGTACCGAAGCATTAATCAAGCTGGAGCTCGGCCAATTTAAGCTGGTCGTTAGCGATGTGCAGATGCCGGTTATGGACGGCTTTCAATTGCTGAAAAATATGCAGCATAAATATTCGGAAACACCGGTATTGCTGATGACGGCTTTCGGCACCATTCCCAAGGCAGTGGAGGCCATGCAGGCAGGCGCTTGCGATTATCTTATCAAGCCATTTGACGCTCAGGCTCTGGTAAATAAGGTAGCTGATTATGTGACAGCCAATCCGTTAGCGGCTAATACAGCGGTTAACGAACGAGTCGTGCAAGACGAAAGCATGAAAAAGCTCTATGCCCTGACTGCCAAAGTAGCTAAAACCGATGTTACCGTATTGTTGCAGGGTGAAAGCGGAACCGGTAAAGAAGTTATTGCCCGTTATATTCATCAGAACTCAACGCATTATCAGGGGCCTTTTGTCGCAGTGAATTGTGCCGCTATTCCTGAAAATATGTTGGAAGCGATGCTGTTCGGTTATGAGAAAGGTGCCTATACCGGAGCGGTTCAGTCCATGCCTGGAAAGTTTGAACAAGCGCAAGGCGGCACTTTATTGCTGGATGAAATAGCCGAAATGGATTTAGGTTTACAGGCGAAATTATTGCGGGTACTGCAAGAAAAGGAAGTCGAGCGCTTGGGCAGTCATAAAAAAATCAAGCTGAATGTCAGAATTTTGGCGGCGACCAATCAGAAGTTAAAAGAGCAGATGGAACAGGGACGGTTTCGTGAGGATTTATATTACCGCCTCAATGTGTTCCCTATTAATATTCCGCCGTTACGTAGTAGACCTGGCGATATTTTGCCGCTAGCTCAGGAATTAATGCAACGCCATCGGCTGGAAGGCAAAAAGTTGCCTGAATTCGATAAGGAGGCTAGTGAAAAAATGTCGGCTTATAGCTGGCCTGGTAATGTCAGGGAGTTGGATAATGTGGTGCAACGGGCTCTTATTTTGCGGGCTGGCGATAAGATTACCGTTGATGATTTGGTGTTTGAGGATGCGGGATCAATAATGGAAGCGATTAGTAGGAATTCGTCGTTTGAGACTGTAGAAGACGAATCGTATCTACCCGATATTAAAGATGAAAAGCCGGAAATTCGTGCATTGGGGGAAGGGGTTCGCTCTGCCGAAGAAAATATTATTTTACAGACCTTGCAGATGGAAAATGGCAGCCGCAAGATAACCGCTGAAAAGTTGGGCATTAGTCCCAGAACACTCCGATATAAAATGGCCAGGATGAAAGATTCGGGTGTTATTATTTCATGCTAAGATGTGGCATTAAAAATGCTCTAAACTCTATATTATTAAGAATGTAAGAGGAGAACCCCATGAGTGAGATGAATGTAAATCAAGTTTTAGCTCAGATGAGGGCAATGTCGCTTGAAGCCGGCGGCGGTAAAGTGCAAGATACAGGTGGCGGTGCTGATTTTGCGGCAATGTTAAAGCAGACCATAGGAACTGTTAATGACACTCAACAAACTGCCGGAAAAATGACGGAGGCTTTTGAATCGGGCGATACCAATGTAAGTCTCGCGGAAGTTATGGTGGCTTCGCAAAAAGCTAGTGTTTCATTTCAGGCAATGCTACAGGTCAGAAATAAATTAGTTGAAGCCTATCAAGATGTCATGAATATGCCAATGTAGTGCGGCAAACTGTAATTAAAAAATGAGCGAACAGAGCGGTAATAGTCTAATTGAAGCAAATCGCCAACATGACCCTATAGCAAAAGAGAAAGGTCATCTTGAAGGTGAAGCGTCTCATATTTTTGCGACCAAGGTCGAAGCGCATCCTGCCATTAAAGGCTTGGCCGGGCTGACTATAGGGCGTCAGATCGGGTTGATGCTGGGGCTGGCTCTTAGCGTTGCTATTGGTGTTGCTATTGTTTTATGGTCGCAGGAGCCTTCTTACGGACGCTTGTATTCTGAAATCGGCGAAAGTGATGTGGCTGAAATTCTCGAAGTTCTCAATAAAGAAAATATCAAATATAAAGTCGAAAACGGTTCCGGGGCTATTATGGTGCCGATGGACCAGGTGAGCACAATAAAGCTCAAGCTGGCGGCTCAGGGATTGCCCAAAAGTAATAGTCTGGGATATGAGTTACTGGATAAAGATCAGGGTTTCGGGGCCAGTAAAAGTGTCGAAACGATGCGCTTCCAGAGAGCCTTGGAAGGTGAGATTGCTCGCACTATTATGTCCATCCAGAATATAAAAATGGCGCGAGTATTGTTAGCTCTCCCCGCGCAGTCAGTGTTTGTGCGGGAACGTAAGAAGCCCAGCGCTTCAGTCATAGTCAATTTATATCAAGGCAGATCACTTGATAAAGGCCAAGTTGAATCAATTATTCATTTAGTCGCGTCCAGTGTGCCGCAATTGGAAGCTGAACAAGTGACAGTTGTCGACCAAAAAGGTCAGTTGTTAAATAGCAATGATTCATCCGTAGCGGGTAATTTGACGTCCAAGCAGTTTGAATATAAGAAGAATATTGAAGAGCACCTGATGGGGCGGATTGAAAATATTTTGTCGCCTTTGGTCGGTGGTGACGGGATGCGCGTACAAATTTCAGCGGATGTGGATTTTACCGAGACAGACAGAACCCAGGAAATGTTCAATCCGGATTTGCCGGCATTAAGAAGCGAACAAACATCGGAAGAGCAAAGTACGCAGTCCGCCATCCAAGGTGTTCCGGGCGCATTATCAAATCAACCGACTCCTGCCGGTGTAGCTCCGGATCCGGCTGCCGCTGCAGCTGCAACGGCAGCCTCGGGTTCGCCCGTCACTGCCACAAGTTCGACTGCCTCCACGCCCCCCGGATCGGCATCAAAAAATGCAACCAGAAATTATGAGTTGGATAAAACCATTACCCATACCCGCTTAGCTACAGGGGCGTTACGTCGATTGTCCGTAGCCGTGGTCGTTGATGATCGGCATATTGCCCAAAGTGATGGCATCGTTAAAGCGCAGTCTTATTCTCAAGAAGACATTCATCGTTTTAGTGATCTGGTTAAGCAGGCGGTAGGCTTCGACAGTAGCCGGGGGGATCAGGTTACCGTTACGAATGTGGCTTTCAAAATAGACGAGCTTGTTGAAGCATTGCCTGCGATACCTATTTGGGAGCAAGGCTGGTTTCTTGATCTTATGAAACAAGCCGCCGCTGTGCTTGCAGTATTATTCCTGCTTTTTGGGGTGTTGCGACCGACTATGCGCAGTCTTGTCGCTCGGGACATCGAAGAGAAAAAAGCCTTAGCGTTGACTGAGGCGCAAGAAAAGGCAGTCGCTATAGGAGGGTCGGTTCGTTTTGATGAACATGGCCTGCCTATCGCTGTACCGGCCGGTCAGCAAAACGTAAGTTTTTCGATGCCCAATGCTATGGAAATGCAGGATCTGCTGCTTTTGGATGTGCCCCAAAGTTACGAGCATCGTTTGGAATATGTGAAGCGATTGGTTGATGATGATTCGAAAGTAGTCGCGCAAGTTATTAAATCATGGATTAAAAAAGATGGCTAAGGCGGAAAAACAGTTAACCCAGGTTGATCGTGCCGCTGTATTGTTGCTGGCGCTGGGAATGGAGAGAGCAGCTCTCGTCTTAAAGCACATGTCTCCCAGAGAAGTGCAGACTTTGGGCATCACCATGGCAAGCGTGGGAGAGATTTCCATAGAAATGATGGATGAAGTGGTTGAGGAATTCATTGTCGCGGTAAAGAGACAGACGGCTCTGGGGATGGATACCGATGAGTATATTCGTACTGTATTGATCAGCGCTTTGGGAGCAGATAAGGCAAACAGCATCCTTGATCGAATTTTACAGGGTGGTAATACTAAAGGTATTGAGCAGCTGAAGTGGATGGATACCCGGTCGATTGCCGACATGATTCGTTTGGAGCATCCTCAGATTGTCGCGACTATTATGTCTTTGATGGAAAGTGAGCAGGCGGCTGATGTGATGATGTTTTTGCCAGAAAGTATGCGTTCTGATCTGATGATGAGGATTGCAACGATGAAAGGCATACAGCCAGCCGCCTTGCGTGAGCTGGATCAAATCATGGAAAAACAGTTAACCGGTTCTGATAATGTCAAGTCGACAAATATTGGCGGTGTCGATGCGGTAGCTAATATTTTAAACTTCCTGGATGGCGGCGCGGCAGATTTAGTGATGTCGGGGATTGCCGAACATAGGTCTGAATTGGCTCAGGAAATTCAAGAGAAGATGTTTACTTTTGAAGATCTTACTACGATTGACGAAAGAGGTATGCAAACATTATTGCGTGAAATTTCAACCGGGCAATTGTTGCTGGCGTTACGCGGAGTAGGCAGTGAGCTTAAGGAAAAAATATTCAGTAATATGTCCAAACGGGCAGCAGAAATGCTGCGTGATGATTTGGAGGCTTCCCCGCCTGCTAAGCTAAGCGAAGTGGAGTTAGCGCAGAAAGATATATTGGCTATTGCTAAAAAACTAGCGGATGCAGGTGAGATACAAATGGGAGTCGGCGGTGATGAACTCATCTAAGACACCCAGATTCACTGCAGCTGAGCTTGAATCGTTAAGATTATGGAGCATGCCGGATGTTTCCGGTGTAGATGCTCCTGTTAGGGAATCTGAAACGGTAGAGCTTGAGGATGAGCAGACACCGATTTTAACGGTTGATGAAATTGAATCCATGCAGAAGCAGGCCTATGACGAAGCATTTGCGCAAGGCAAAATGCATGGTTTTCAGCAAGGTTTTGATGAGGGGTCAAAAAAAGGTTACGAGGATAATTTGCACTTGCTGCAAAGCCAGGCGGCAATGTTGGTCGGCCTTTTGGAATCTTTAAGTGAGCCTTTTAAACGCCTTGATGAAGAGGTGGAAAAAGAGCTGGTTAAGCTGGTTATCGGTATCGCAACGCAAATAATACGTCGGGAAATCAAGCTGGATCCCGGGCAAATCGTTGCGGTTGTTCGTGAAACAATCAATGTCCTGCCGCTAGCATCGCAAAAGATCAGTTTGAGATTGCACCCTGAAGATGCCGAGGTGGTGCGTTCTGCATTAGCGCTGGATGAGATGTCGCCAAGCTGGGGCATAGTTGAGGATCCGTTAATTACTCGGGGGGGCTGCGAAGTCGATACCGAGCTTTCACATATTGATGCGACAGTAGAGCATCGATTGGCCGCTGTTATTTCAACTCTATTGGGTGGTGAGCGGGCGCACGACTCTACAGATGCAGTCAGTGGAGCTATTGCCGAGAATAAAAGTTTGTGATTCCAGATGTAAATCGATCACAAGTTTGGCTGGCTAAATTAAAGCCTTACTCCGAAAGATTGAAGGAAGTCCCTGAGCTTGTGGTCGAAGGCAGGCTTTCCCGGATGGTGGGTTTGACGCTGGAAGCGGTGGGCTGTCGAGCGGCTATTGGTTCCCGCTGCAGAATTGAGGCTAAAAATGGCAGAATGATTGAAGCGGAAGTCGTGGGGTTTTCCGATGCGCGCATTTTTTTGATGCCAACTGCCGAAGTCCATGGTCTTGAGCCGGATTGCCGGGTCATTCCTATGGGCAAAAATAGTTTGGCCAGAGTGGGCTTCGGCTTGCTGGGGCGCGTGTTGGATGGTGCAGGCAATGCGATTGATGACAAAGGTCCGCTTAAAACCGATGCGCTGATTTCTCTCAATGGCGCGCCTATCAATCCGTTGTCGAGAAGGCCTATACGAGAGCCGCTTGATGTCGGTGTTAGGGCAATAAATTCGATACTCAGCGTAGGGCGCGGGCAGCGTATGGGATTGTTTGCCGGTACCGGCGTGGGTAAAAGTGTGCTGCTAGGAATGATGACTAAATTTACCACGGCGGATATTGTTGTTGTCGGGCTGATTGGCGAGCGGGGACGAGAAGTTAATGAATTCGTCCTGAAGACCTTGGGCGAAGAGGGGCTGAAAAGAGCCGTAGTGGTTGTATCGCCTGCGGATTGCCCGCCTTTGATGCGTGTTCATGCTGCTTTATTGTCAACCAGCATTGCCGAGTATTTTCGTGATCAGGGGCTTGATGTTTTATTGTTAATGGACTCATTAACTCGATTTGCACAGGCACATCGTGAAATTGCCCTGGCTATTGACGAGCCTCCTGCCACTAAGGGCTATCCGCCTTCAGTTTTTGCCAAATTACCGCATTTGGTGGAGCGCGCCGGTAATGCCGATCACGGTGGTGGATCTATAACTGCATTTTATACTGTTCTGGCCGAGGGTGATGATACTAATGATCCTATTGCCGATGCGGCGAGAGGGGTGTTGGATGGGCACGTTATATTATCCAGAAGCTTGGCTGAATCAGGACATTTTCCGGCTATCGATATAGAGGCGTCAATCAGTCGGGTTATGCCGGATATTATTGATGCCGGTCATTTGAAAATGGCGCGGGAGTTAAGGCGATTGTATTCACTTTATCAGCAAAATCGCGATTTAATCAGTGTCGGTGCGTATCAACCAGGGTCAGATCCTAGAATAGACAAGGCCATTGAAAAAAATCCGGCGATTTTAGATTTTTTGCAGCAGGACATGGATGAGCCGGTTGATATGAATCGGAGCTTACAGGAATTGGCAATGTTACTGGGCATAAACAGGGTGGCCATCGGCTGATATCCAAGCCCTTTCGGGATATTAAAGGAAAGAAGTGAAAAAATCGCAACGTATTAAAACAATTGTGGACATTAAAGCGACACAGGAAAAAAAAGCTTTGGAAGTGCTGGGTGTGGTTCAGAGAAAGCTTCAGACTATGCAGGCTCAAGTTGAAGGGTTAAGAAACTATCGGCAGGAATATCAGGATAGATTCGAGCAGCTGGGTATTAAAGGTGTCAATGTTGCGCAGCTTCTGGAGTTTAGGTCATTTATTGATAAACTTGATAAGGCAATAATTGGTCAAGAACAAATGTTGAGTTCAGTTGAAGTTGAAGTCATAGCCAAAAGAAAAATCTGGGAAGAATTGCATCATAAAACCCAAAGTCTGCAGAAGGTTTGCGATTCGGCTTTAGTGGTGGAAATGAAGCAGGAAGCTAAACGAGAACAGCAGGAACAGGATGAGAGGGCATCCCGGATAGGTCGAAATAACTCTAGTGGCATAGGAAGTGCTTAGTAATTATGTGAGAATTCAGGAGAATTGATTATGATTATTGAAAGTGCAAATTTATTATCTTTGGCGCCAAATAGCAGTGGTACGGTAGAAAATATAACGCCGCCTTTGATTGATAGTGGTGTTATTTCTGAAGGTTTCTCGGACGCATTAGTGGCGCAGATTGAGTTGCTGGGTAATATAAAAACCGGGGATTCATTGTCGCTGCAAACACAGGGCACTGTCGGCGTGCAAGGTGATATTGCCGGTTTGTCGGGAGTCAAGGTTGATACGCAAGATTTTGCCGCTTTATTAGGCAATGGTTTGCCGCCGTCATATAAAACAAAAGACGATGCTGACCATGAGGCTGCTTTAGCCGCAGTAACGGATACATTAAAATATATTGCTGTAGGCACTACTGCTGGAGAAAAGGCAGCAGTGATTGAGCAAAATGTGAAAGATGTGATTGCAATGGCTGTTCCTACTGGGCAAACCGTAACAAATGCTGTTGCATCGGCAGTTCCTGCTGGGCAATCCCTAACAAATGTAGGTGCAACGGCAGTTCCGGTTGAACAAAATATAAAAAATGAGGTTGTGACGGCGGTTCCGGTCGAGCAAAACGCGACAGATGTGAGTGCTGAGTCTGGACAAAGTATGAAAGATGTTGCAATAGAGGCTTCTGCTCAAATGAATTTGGCGCATGGAAATGATAAGCCTGAAAAGAAGAAGGTTGAAGATGATGCTCAAGTAACGGTTGTTGCAAATAATAGCGGAACTGAAGAGCAGTCGGTGATGCCTATTCCTCTTCTTCCTGTAATACAAGCTGAACAAACAAAAACAGCCAATAATCCGACATCTACGGATACAATTGCAGACGGTGGGTTACTATCTTTTATAAAACAATCAACTGGGGATGTTAAGTCGAGTCAGCCAGTGAAAGTTCCTGATAATATCCTGCAAAGCGAAACAGTTTTTCGTCAGCCGGTTCAGGATAAACAGGGTTTTAATTTAAATTACTTTCAGAATTCAGAGCAAACTGAAAAGACCGGACGGACTGATCAGCAGGTATTGAGTTTAGAGGATGGAAAGACATTGTCCCGAGTTGGAACGGATATGGTCCAGCCTAATAAGATCGTTGAGAATAAAGCAGATGTTCCCGCGATGACCAAGCCGCTAGCGCATCCCGAATGGAATAAAGATTTAGGCGATAGGATTGTGTGGATGAGTAACAAAGCAATACCTTCGGCAGAAATCAGACTGAATCCGCAACATCTTGGTCCTATATCGGTTCGTGTTGATGTGACTGATGATCAGGCAACTGTTGTCTTTACAGCACAGCATGCGGCTGTAAGAGAAACGCTTGAAGCTTCTATTCCCAAGTTACGGGAAATGATGGGTTCCCAGCAGCTCAACCTGGTTGATGTGAGTATTTCTCAAGGCCCCGCGCCAGATCAGGGACGCTCACAATCGCAAAATTTTGCGCAAACAGCTGATGGTCGGAGACAGGGGGCTATGGCTGCTGCTGATGGAATTGATGAGGTTGAACAAGAAATCGCAAGCGGACGGGCTGTAGTCAGCAAAGGCTTGCTGAGTATTTACGCTTAGGTTAGCAGCGTTGCGTTAATTTTGTGCTTATCGCTCCGAGATATAAACTATATTATTAGCATTGAGGCTAATGCGGGCTGTTTCTGAACTCCATGCTTTTCAATAGCTGAAAAAACATCTATAATGCGCGGTTCTTAGGAGCTGTCCGCTCCTCCTTGCTTTACCATCTTTATTAAGATAGAGGTGGGAGGCTTAACCGAAAGGAAAAAACATGCGACATTATGAAATTGTCTTTTTAGTCCATCCTGACCAGAGTTCTCAGGTCCCAGCGATGATCGAACGTTATAAATCAACCATCGAAACCGCATCCGGTAAAATTCATCGCTTGGAAGACTGGGGTCGCAGACATCTGGCTTATCCGATCAATAAAATTCATAAAGCGCATTACGTGCTGATGAATGTTGAGTGCGATCAGGCGACCTTGGAAGAGTTGGAAAGTGGTTTTCGTTTTAATGATGCCATCTTGCGCAGTATGACTTTATTGCAAAAAGCAGCCATCACTGGAGCATCTATCATCGCTACATCAACAGCCGAAGAAAATAAAGCGGCTGAATCAAGAGCTAAAGATGCGGCGGCCAGAGAAGCAGTGGCCGTGGCAGCTGATGAAGTTGATCTTGATGATATCGACGAAGACTTTGATGCTGACGCACTCACTTCTGAATAAAACTTTTAACACTTGGATTTACGAGAATTATTATGGCACGTAACATTAGACGCAAAAAATTCTGCCGATTCAGTGCAGAAGGTGGAACAGAGATTGACTATAAAGATCTGGACTTGTTAAGTGATTACATCACTGAAACCGGTAAAATCGTCCCTAGCCGCATTACAGGAACCAGCGCCAAGTATCAAAGGCAATTAGGCGTTGCAATTAAACGCGCTCGTTTTATTGCATTGTTGCCTTTTTGCGACGCTCACAAATAATACACTGGACGATCAGTGGGCTTTTTAGCTAAGTACATTATGCGGGGGAGAATACAAGCCATGCTCGTGGCTTCTACCCTCGCGTTGGTATCGCTGGTCATGCCCCCGGTGAGTATAGTAAGTTCAGCCTCTGTTGCCCTTGTTACTTTAAGACGAGGTGCTATTGAGGGCTTCATTGTTTTAGCGTGTTCAACTGCGGTAGCGGCGGTATTTGGTTTTTTCCTATTAGGTAATTATCAGTTTGTATTGCTTTATGGGGTGGTGCTGTGGGTTCCTGTATGGTTGATTTCAATCATACTAAGAGAAGGGCGGTATTTATCTCTGGCCATTGAAGTTGCCGTATTGCTTGGTGTGCTGGGGGTTGTTGGTTTTTATCTTTATAACGCCGAGTCGGCAACTATGTGGAAGAGCATACTTTCACAAATGGTACCGCCGAATGCTCCCGTTGAAGATATCCAGCATACTTTGGATATGCTTTCGCATTACATGACCGGAATAGTTGCTGCCGCATCAGTGTTTGGTCTGCTTTTTGGTCTATTTCTGGGGCGGTGGTGGCAAGCTTTGCTCTATAATCCGGGTGGATTCAGGCAAGAATTTTTGTCATTGAATACGCATCCAAGGCTGGCAATCGGCAGTATTGTGGTGGTAGTTGTCGCATCATTAAGTTCCGGTGTGATTTCTGAAGTATCGTGGAATATCGCTATTTTGCTGTTTGTGTTGTACACATTTATCGGAACGGCAGTGCTGCATACCGTATTTGCCTCGATGAAGATGGGCCGATTTATAGTGCCGATGTTTTATGTGACATTGTTTTTGATACCCCATGCCATGTTGCCGGTTGCTGTAGTTGGGCTGAGTGATGCATGGATAAACTTACGAAATAAAATTTCGAATCAACAAACGCCTTGATGGCGTAAAAAAATAGCCGGATAAAATCCGATAACGAGGTAATAAAAGATGGAAGTTATTCTTCTTGAAAAGATAGCAAACTTGGGTAACCTAGGTGATAAAGTCGTCATTAAATCAGGTTATGGTAGAAACTATCTTGTTCCGTACGGTAAGGCTGTTGCTGCAACAGCTACTAAAATTGCTGAATTTGAAGCGCGTCGCGCAGAGCTTGAGAAAGCGGCAGCTGAAAAGCTGAGTGCAGCTCAGGCGCGTGCCAATGCATTGGGTAAACTTCAGGTTGTTATTACTCATAAAGCAGGCGATGAAGGCAAATTATTCGGCTCAATAGGTACGCAAAATATCGCTGACGCTATTACCGAAGCAGGTGTTTCAGTTGAAAAGCATGAGATTCGTTTGCCTCAAGGTGTCATTCGTCAAATCGGCGAATATCAGATCGACATTAATTGCCATACCGATGTTATTGTAAAAATGCCTATAAAAATTGCTGCTGAAGCATAATAATTTAGGTATAAGGTAAAAAAGTTAAAGGTTGAAGGGGCGAGTAAAATCTTTCCTGTGACCTTGACTTTTTTAACTATGCGAGTTCTTTATTCTTGTTTTTTTTATCTGTTAGTTCCCCTTATACTGATTCGCCTGATCTGGCGAAGTATCAAAGCTCCCGCATATCGATACAGATGGAGCGAGCGGTTCGCCCTCTACAATAAAAAATTTCCCCAGAATGTTATCTGGTTTCATGCGGTTTCAGTGGGTGAGGCCGAAGCTTTATTTCCGTTGGCCAAGAAAGTACAGCGAGAGTTTCCCGATACACGGCTATTAATTACGACCACAACACCCACAGGCTCTGCTCGTGTTAAAGCGGTAATGCAGGAAAGCGTGGAGCATGTCTACTTGCCGTATGACATGCCTTGTGCAGTTAACCGGTTTATACAGTGTTTTAAGCCGAGAATAGCAGTGATCATGGAAACTGAAATTTGGCCTAATCTTTTTGCCTGTTGCGGTAAACATGAAATTCCTTTGTATATTATCAATGCCCGCTTATCGGAAAAGTCGGCAAATGGTTATCAAAAAATCCCTGCTCTTATTTCTCCAGCTTTAGCTTGCGTCAAGTCAATTGCAGCGCAAACTCAGGATGATGCCAATCGCTTTATTGCTATTGGTGCAAAAGTTGAAACAGTAAGAATGCTAGGCAATATAAAGTTTGATGTTGATGTTTCGAGCGAGATTGTTAAACAAGGCGAGCAATTAAAGGCTGATTTGTTTGGCGGCAGGTTTGTTTGGCTGATTGCTAGTACTCACAAAGATGAGGAAGTAATATTTCTTGAGATTTATAAAAAACTAAAGCAGCAAATTCCTGAGTTATTGCTGGTTATTGTGCCAAGGCATCCGGAGCGTTTTGTTGAGGTAAAAAAACTGTGTGAACAGAATCAGCTGGCTGTGGTAATGCGTACAGCCTGCGAAATTTGTCATCAGTATACTGATGTTTATCTGGCCGATACTATGGGTGAGTTAAAGATGCTTTATGCAGCCTCCGATGTAGCGTTTATTGGGGGTAGTATGGTGTCCGTAGGCGGGCATAATATTCTTGAGGCTGCCGCCGTTGGAACTCCGGTTTTGTTTGGGCCGTATATGGCAAATTTCAAAGAAATAGCTGAAAGAGTAATGCAGCAGAATGCGGCAATACAATGTCAGGATGAAAGCGAGATAATTAGCGCGATTATTGCTCTGTATGCGGATTCCGCATACAGGCAATCGTTAGCTGAAAAAGGTAAAGCGTTTATTCAACAGAATCAGGGGGCGATCACTAAAATTTTTGATATGCTCAGCCAGAATATTTGACTTTAGTTCATATTCTCTTTGTTCTCGTTCATAGTAGAGTAGCGTTTATGCATTGCGCCCCTGTTTTGCATACATAATTGCCAATACGAAACATACAGCTTTATTGGTAATAGAAGTCGATTTGATTAATAAGGCGCTGCAATGCTGTGTCAAGCCTATATGAGGCTCGCTTTATTTCACAGCCAACACGGTTTATCTGCCTGTTGTGCTTAAGAGGAATAGTTATGTTGTTAACTATTTCCAAGCAGGCAAGGAGTATGCTTTTATCGGGTAGGACAATATTGCAGTCTGTATAGAGTCCTCCAATGATTGTAGGTTGCTCATTTTCAGATTGGTTGATATAGGATAGACCGGTGACACTGAGGTCAGCAACGTTGAAGTAGTCAGCTTGATTTTTATATTGAATTTTAACGGGAATATTAATCGGGACTTTTACTCGGCGGGCGTCTCTTCGTTGCACCCATTCCATACTTTGGGGAAGAGGCGCCTTTAGATTAAAGGTGCCATCGATGTCATACCCATTAAGTTCACTTAATATAAAGTTGACGGCTATGCCTTCAAGATTACCAGAGACCGCGACTGTGCTTTGCATGAGCAAATCTTTATTAAATTGTTCGTTTTGGAATCCGCCCAGAAAGATATGATTGCCTTCAATACAGGTAATCGTCGTTAAAAGTGTACTTACTGCAAATTTTCCAGGAACTTGGATGGACAGCAAGGTATTTTTGCTGGCTAGTAAATTCAGTTTTTTTCTGATGTCTTCTTGATTGGCAGTAGTGTAGTTACTATACGTATTATCTATAATTGCGGGTTCTGGGGTGCATTTGTGATGTGGTTCGGTATGATTTTCTTGATATGTCAGCATTGTATTCCCCGTCATATATTTGATGAAGTGTATTGGTATCATTGTTTAAGCAATAAATTAGCCATAAATTAATTTAATATTTATTTCAGCTATTTATTGGTCTTATGCTTTTGTTATGACATTGAAAAAAGCGTATTTTGTAACTGGAGCGGCAATATCTAGCCTACTGGTATGTTGAGCTTGGGTAAAAGCGGCAAGGCGGTGTTGGTGGGCGATTCGGCATGTGCCGGCTCTTGGGGGGGCTTTCTTTGGTCGGGATTAATTGGTACGGAACGAGAAAAATAACCTCTCAATACCTTGCGGACACGGCAGAGAGGTTAATAAGTTAAGCAGCGTATCATGAGTAGAGGCTACTTGTGGGGCCTGCACTAGGAGGGAGCTGATTATCTTGAAGCCGGCGGTTTTGCGCTATAGCATATTTTAAATAATTATTATAAACAAGCATATAAGAACTATCTGTGCGTTATTGCTCAGAATTAATTATTTTGCAGCATGCTTAGTCCATAATAATATAAATTCCTGTATCTGCAGCTGCTAACGGATTTGCGCTATTGATACTTTTCAATCTATCGTAATGATGCGGATTCAATAGGGTTTTGCGAATATCTTCGAGGTTAGGCTTTGGTTCTTGGCAGACAAAGCTTCTATTTTGAGAGTTCTCATTCTTTTTTATAACATTTACTATAGCTGACTACATTGAAGAGACGTTGCATCATGAATGAAATAAAAGATAAATCAGTTCAAGCCTTTATTGATGAATTGGCTAGCAAAGCGCCTACTCCCGGTGGCGGTAGTGCGGCAGCTGTAATGGGTGCGCAAGCTGCCGCTTTAATTAGCATGGTCTGTAATTTGACCATAGGTAAGCCCAAGTATGCTGAAGTTGAATTTGAAATGCGGTCATTGTTGGAAAAGTCCGAAGTATTGCGTGAAACGCTGATGGGTATGATCAAAGCCGATGTTGATGTCTTTGATCGTTTAATGGCGACGTACGGTTTACCAAAAGATTCTGATGAAGAAAAAGCTGTGCGTACTGAGGCAATCCAATCCGCATTAAAGGAAGCAACAATAGTTCCTTTGAAGTGCGCGAACGCATGTTTAGAAGCTATTGCATTGAGCAGGGTTGCCGCAGAAAAAGGTAATGTAGGTGTGATCAGTGATGCAGGTGTTGCAGTAATGGCGGCTTACGGCGGACTAAAAAGTGCAGCGTTAAATGTTTATATCAATGCAGGAGGACTTAAAGACAGAGTCTTTGCTGATGCGAAATTAGCGGAGTTGGAATCGATTTTGAATGGAGCTGATGTAGCTGCCGAAGAAGTGTATCAAATCGTTAAAGCCAAGCTTTAAATGTTGAAAATTATTACAGTTACTTCTTATCTTTTTGATAAAAATGCAGTTAATTAAATTTGAAGTGTAAAGTGGATCCCGATATCCGGGCAATAATTTAAGATGGTAGCCTGCGATAAAAAGGAGCGGGTTGTGAGTGAAAAAAGTGTAAGATTTTTATCGGCACGCAAAAAGCCAAGGTTGCTTTGGAAGCGGTTAAAGGGGCTAAAGCCGTCAATGAGATCGCTTAGGAATTCGGTGTGCATCCGGCCCAAGTGAATCAATTGGAAAACGGCGTCTAAATTTTTCTAATACTACAGCAAAAGAGCGTTTGAACTTTCCAGTAGCCATCCACTATCGTGTTGATAATATTACACATGAATTTTTTTGCTGAAAAATTTAACGCTGATTGGTGGTAAATATTGAAAGCGTGCGACGTGAAGTCACACCAGTTATTGTCTCACCTTGAAAAAGGTAGCGAGACTCGTTGTTCCTTCAACGGTAGCCTACCGGTGCAGGCGAAGCAGG
>Ga0208270_100188_pt1 | contig 26034 bp, 24 predicted proteins | sample LakWasM109_LOW13_2_FD_183925 | JGI IMG/M metagenome (GOLD analysis project Ga0208270, IMG submission 183925) | Freshwater sediment methanotrophic microbial communities from Lake Washington under simulated oxygen tension - Sediment Metagenome... | ecosystem: Environmental > Aquatic > Freshwater >...
AGATATTGGCAGTAGGCTAGGCGTGTCATGTGTCATCGGTGTTTTCAGTAGTGGTTTTCATGCCGACAAATTTACCAACTTTGGGTTGAATTGACGACACTTAAAGTCTAATTTTGCGTAAGTCCTACAAAAGCAAGCTGAGGGCTTGACTGAGGCGATGCGGGCGGCAATTGAAGAATCGGAATTGGTTACTAAAAAGGACCTACAGATCGAACTGGCACTCATCAAGGCCGATCTTAACCTGCTCAAATGGATAATGGGGGCTCTGATCGCTATTGCTATCGCCAATTTCTCCAAGCAATTCTTATGAGTCGTGTAGGGCTGGAATAGGCATAACATCAACTCATCTCTTCAACTTAAGCAAAAATCAGCTTAACTGCTTGCGGGGCTTAACGGCAGAAGCTCAAGCAAAGTAGAGCAAGCTCACACTCCAATATTCGCATTGCCGTTAAATAACAGCTCAATTAAACTAGCCGTAACGGAGAATAATAATTAAACAAAGGGCGTGGGCCGGTCATTCCGGCACAAAGAACACGCGGCTTTTTATGGGGTTTGTATTTAAATTCAGTATATTAGGTTTGCGTATGTAATATTTTTCATAAGGTAGGCTGTCAAAGCACTATGTATAAGGAGAATAACCATGGCACAAAAAAAAGATTATTTAAAAGGTCAGTTCGGCAATAATGCTGTTTCCTCGATTATTCAGGGCATTGATCGCGACGTGGAGCGGGGTGAAGATGTTCTGATGTTGGGACTCGGCATCGTCATGTTATCTTCCACTTTTGCACCGGTAGCGCCGCCGAGCATTCTTCTGCCTTTAGTGGCGCTTACTTTTGCCCTTTCATCCGGTTTTGCACGGATGAATTATCACAACATGGAGCGAAAACTCCTGGAATCCATGGCTCAGCTTGAGGGGCATGAAAAAATCATCCTGCATCCGATTGCCGCTGTTTTTGCCGAGTATCCGATGCATTCTTTGGCGGAGTCGTTTAATCCTTTAAAAAACCTGAAACGAACATGGAAAAGTGCGTTGGGTGGAATCCTGATTAATCCGCTATGGATGCCCATTTTTTATGTGATGGGTATACAGATCATTGAAGAGAAAAATCTCGGTATTTTGAATCGGGCTATTATCGGTGTTGAACAAAAAATCTCTTCTTTGTCTTCTCTTGTTTAGCCGTAGTTGGATTGTCGGCGTCGATCTAATCTAGCGTAAAATGAGCTTTATAATATGCAGGAAGTCTTCGGGTTTAAAAAATTGTTAATGACCCAAACCGCATAATCTCGTAAAATTACCTCAGTTTTGTTTTTTTACAACGGGATGAGTCCTTAAGGGTTCATCCCGTTTTGCACATTTGAGGTGACGTGTTTGACTAGGTCTGCTTTATTGGTTCTGGAAGATGGAACGGTTTTTAACGGTGTAGCCATAGGTGCAGATGGATGTTCCGTGGGCGAGGTTGTTTTTAATACGGCTATGACCGGGTATCAGGAAATTTTGAGTGATCCTTCTTATGCCCGGCAAATTGTGACTTTAACTTATCCGCATATTGGCAATGTCGGGACGACTGACGAAGATAACGAATCTACCGGTGTTTTTGCCAGCGGTTTGGTGATACGGGATTTGCCGTTGCTGGCGAGTAACTGGCGTAGCGAAAAAACCTTGCAGCAATATTTGATTGATAATAACGTCGTCGCTATTGCCGATGTTGATACCCGGCAATTAACCCGTATTTTGCGCGACAAAGGTGCGCAACGCGGTTGTATTATGGCGGGTGAGTCGGTTGACCTGGATGCGGCAAAGAAAGCGATTGAAGTTTTTCCAGGATTGAAAGGGATGGATCTGGCTAAGGAAGTCACTGTCGACAAACCTTATGAGTGGACTGAAAATATCTGGCATTTGCAAAATGGACATACCCAAGCCGAAAATCTGACCAAGCATGTTGTGGCTTATGATTTTGGCATTAAACGTAATATTCTGAGGTTACTGGCTAATCGCGGTTGCCGTGTTACGGTTGTCCCTGCAACAACACCGGCTGAAACGGTATTGGCAATGAATCCTGACGGTGTTTTCCTGTCTAATGGTCCCGGCGATCCTGAGCCGTGTACTTATGCGATTGAAGCTATCAAAACGATTTTGGAAAAGAAAATACCTGTGTTCGGTATTTGTTTGGGACATCAATTATTGGCTTTAGCCAGCGGCGCAAAAACCGAGAAAATGAAATTCGGCCATCATGGCGCCAATCATCCGGTCCAGGAAATAGCCACCGGGCGGGTCATGATCAGTAGTCAGAATCACGGTTTTGCGGCTAATGAAGACAGTCTTCCCGATAATGTCGTAGCGACTTATCGTTCATTATTCGACGGCAGCCTGCAAGGTATCAAGCGGACCGATTGCCCAGCGATGAGTTTTCAAGGCCACCCCGAAGCAAGTCCGGGTCCTCATGATGTGGAATCTTTATTCGATGACTTCATCGAAATGATGGAACAAGCATCGTAGGATGGGCTAAACACCAACAGTAGGCGCTTTAGGCGACGTGCAGCCTATCAAACGCAAATGATGGGTTTCGTGCATCAAACCATCTACGACTCTTAAGTTGATGCTTATTGGGTTAGCGCAATCTGACAATCGTGCAGGCTGCGTTAACCGGTCCTACATAATTAACAGCAACATAATGGTAACGCATACAAAATGCCAAAAAGAACCGACATAAAATCGATTTTATTACTGGGTGCCGGCCCCATTGTTATTGGTCAAGCTTGCGAGTTTGATTATTCAGGTACGCAAGCCTGTAAAGCACTACGGGAAGAGGGTTATCGCGTTATTCTGGTCAATTCCAATCCGGCGACGATTATGACCGACCCTGATATGGCGGATGCGACTTATATCGAGCCTATCGACTGGCAAACCGTAGAAAAAATTATTGCAAAAGAACGTCCTGACGCGATATTGCCGACCATGGGCGGACAAACTGCGTTGAATTGCGCGCTGGATCTTGATGCCAACGGTGTTTTGGAAAAATACGGCGTCGAGATGATCGGCGCTACCAAAGAAGCGATTAATAAAGCCGAAGACCGTGAACTGTTCAATCAGGCAATGCGGAAAATCGGTTATGAAGTAGCAAAATCAAAAACCGCGCACTCTATGGAAGAGGCGCTGGCCGCACAGCAGGAAGTGGGCTATCCAACCGTTATCCGCCCTTCATTTACGATGGGCGGCAGCGGCGGCGGCATTGCTTATAACAAAGAAGAGTTTGTCGAAATCTGCGAGCGCGGCCTGTATTTGTCGCCAACCAACGAGTTATTGATTGAAGAATCGGTGCTGGGCTGGAAAGAATATGAAATGGAAGTGGTGCGGGATTCCAAAGACAACTGCATCATTGTCTGTTCTATTGAAAACTTCGACCCGATGGGCGTGCATACCGGTGATTCCATCACCGTAGCGCCGGCGCAAACTTTAACCGATAAGGAATATCAGATTCTGCGGAATGTCTCTTTGGCGGTGTTGCGTGAGATTGGCGTCGATACCGGCGGTTCCAACGTGCAGGTCGCCATTAACCCGAAAGACGGACGGATGATCGTTATCGAGATGAATCCGCGCGTATCGCGTTCGTCTGCTTTGGCATCCAAGGCAACCGGTTTTCCGATTGCTAAAGTGGCGGCAAAACTGGCGGTTGGTTACACGCTGGATGAATTGAAAAATGAGATTACCGGCGGCGCGACACCGGCATCGTTTGAGCCGACGATTGATTATGTCGTCACCAAGGTGCCGCGGTTTACCTTTGAAAAATTCCCGCAAGCGGACGACCGCTTGACCACTCAGATGAAGTCTGTCGGTGAAGTCATGGCTATCGGCCGTACTTTTCAAGAATCACTGCAAAAAGCCCTGCGCGGGTTGGAAATCGGCATCAGCGGTCTTGATGAAATTATTGATTTGAACCGGGAAGACGCTCGGGAAAAAATGCAGCGCGAAATGCGCCATCCGGGACCCGATCGTTTGCTATATGTTGCCGATGCCTTCCGTAGCGGCATGAGTCTGGAAGAAGTTCACGAAGCCAGTAAAATCGATCCCTGGTTTTTAGCGCAAATCGAAGATTTGGTTTTGACTGAAAAAACATTATCGACCAAAACCTTGTCGACTTTGAAAGCGGGTGAGCTTTATAAATTAAAGCGCAAAGGCTTTTCCGATCTTAGATTGGCCAAGTTACTGGATACGTCCGAGTCTGAAGTGCGCAATGTGCGGCATAAACAGAACATTCGTCCGGTTTATAAACGCATTGATTCCTGTGCTGCCGAGTTTTCATCGGACACTGCTTATTTGTATTCGACCTATGAGCAAGAATGTGAAGCGCGGGTTTCCGATAGGGAAAAAATCATTATTCTCGGTGGCGGGCCTAACCGTATCGGGCAGGGGATCGAGTTCGATTATTGCTGCGTACATGCCGCCTTGGCATTGCGTGAAGACGGCTATGAAACCATCATGATCAATTGCAATCCTGAAACGGTTTCTACCGATTTTGATACTTCAGACCGGTTGTATTTTGAGTCGTTAACGCTGGAAGATGTGCTGGAAATCGTTCATATTGAACAACCCAAAGGCGTGATTGTGCAATATGGCGGCCAAACGCCGTTGAAGTTGGCGCGTGCATTGGAAGCGGCGGGTGTGCCCATTATTGGTACATCGCCGGATTCGATTGATTTGGCTGAAGACCGTGAGCGTTTCCAAAAATTGCTGGAAAGACTGAATTTAAAGCAACCACCCAATGCAACGGCCCGTTCTGTCGAGCAGGCAATTAATGCGGCAAAAGAATTGGGTTACCCTTTAGTCGTTCGGCCTTCTTATGTTTTAGGCGGCCGGGCTATGGAAATCGTCTTCAATGAAGAGGGTTTACAGCGATATATGAAAGAAGCGGTCAGTGTTTCTAATGATTCACCGGTATTGCTGGATCGTTTTCTTGACGATGCGGTCGAAATGGATGTTGATGCCATTTATGACGGGGAGCAAGTGTTAATCGGTGGTTTGATGGAACATATCGAACAGGCGGGTGTGCACTCGGGAGACTCGGCGTGTTCGCTGCCCCCGTATGAATTAGCGCCGGAGCTTCAGGATAAATTGCGTGAGCAAGTGACCAAAATGGCGGAAGCTCTGGGTGTTGTTGGGTTGATGAATACTCAGTTTGCTATTCAGGGTGAAGATATTTACGTGCTTGAAGTTAATCCACGGGCTTCGCGTACCGCCCCTTTTGTATCCAAGGCAACCGGTTACCCGCTGGCTAAAATTGCGGCGCGTTGCATGGTTGGGCAAACTTTGGCTCAACAAGGCATTATCAAAGAGCGCATTCCTGATTATTATTCGGTTAAAGAAGCAGTGTTTCCGTTTGTTAAATTTCCAGGTGTCGACCCTTTATTGGGGCCTGAAATGAAATCAACCGGGGAAGTAATGGGTGTCGGTAAAACATTTGGCGAGGCTTTTGCCAAGTCTCAGCGTGCTGCCGGTGTCAACTTGAATCATAGCGGTAAAGTATTGATCAGTATCCGAGATGTGGATAAAGCCAAGGCGCCTGAGGTTGCCAAGATGCTGGTCGATAAAAAATATGAAATTGTTGCTACTGGGGGTACGGCAAAGTTTCTTAAAGATGCGGGTATTCCTTGCGAAGTGGTTTATAAGGTTAACGAAGGGCGGCCTAACACAGTCGACATGATTAAAAACGATCAGATTCAACTGATTATTAATACAACAGAAGGCACAAAAGCAATTTCAGACTCGTTTACTATGCGCCGAGAAGCTTTGCAACACCGCGTGACTTATTACACGACAATGGCTGGGGCAAAAGCAGCCTGCTACGCGTTGGGTGAATTGGATGCAGGTGATGTGAATTGCTTGCAGAACCTGCATAAAAGCCTGACTTAATAAAAAATACATTATGGGCGCGAATTTATTTGCGCCCATAGTTAAAGAAATTAGGAGTTTTAAAAATGAATAAAGTACCTCTCACTATTAAAGGTGCAGAAAAATTGCGTGCCGAGTTGGAAGAATTAAAGTCGGTTGTACGTCCTCGTATCATCGCATCAATTTCTACGGCTAGGGCGCACGGAGATTTGAAAGAAAACGCTGAATATCATGCTGCAAAAGAGCAACAAAGCTTTACTGAAGGACGTATTTCTGAGATCGAAGGCAAGCTCTCTAACGCGCAAATCATTGATGTCACCAAGGTAGATGCCAATGGCAAGGTGGTATTTGGCGCGACAGTGGAAATAGAAGATATTGAATCCGAGAGAAAGGTGACTTATCAGATTGTTGGTGAAGATGAGGCTAATATCAAGGAAGGGCGCATTTCAATCGGTTCACCAATTGCCAGGGCTTTGATCGGTAAAGAAGTTGAAGATGTTGTTACGGTTAAAGCGCCGGGCGGCAATGTCGAATATGAAATTATTTCGATTGAGTATGTTTAGGCGAAAGACAAAAGTCTAAAGGAAGTTTTTTCCTTGTGCTTTTCGTCTTGCGCCGTTGGTCTGGTTTATTTGTCAGGGTTTAATCTGTAAATAACTGCAATTTGTCCAATACTCTGAATGAACTCTGCCCCCGTGTCAGTGCAGATTTTTTCGCTGATCAGCTTACGATCTTCCCTTTCAGCGCGTATCCGCACTTTAATCAGTTCGTGGCTATCCAGTGCCAATTCAATCTCTGCCAGCACGGCGGCGGTAAGTCCTGATTGACCAATCATAATGACAGGCTTTAAGCTGTGTGCTTCGGCCCGGAATTTTTTCTTATCTGCAGAGTTCACTCTTTAATTCCTAAATCAAAATTCTAAATTTTACACTAAAATACAGTTATGGGACGAAGTAAAAGCAGTAGTCGTTGGATGCAGGAGCATTTCGATGACGAATACGTCAAAATGGCGCAAGCTCAGGGTTATCGTTCCCGTGCGGTTTTTAAATTGAAAGAAATTCAGGAGAAAGATCATCTTATTAAACCGGGGATGAATATTATCGATTTGGGCGCCGCTCCCGGTGGATGGTCTCAGTTTGCGCGGCAGATTATCGGAAAAAAAGACAAGATTATTGCTCTGGATATTTTAGAGATGGATCCGTTGGAGGGTGTTGATTTTATTCAAGGTGACTTTCGTGAACAAACCGTTCTGGATCAATTGTACGCCGTGCTTGACGGAGCTGCTATCAATTTGGTGATGTCGGATATGGCGCCGAATATGAGCGGCAATAAGGGCGTAGACCAGCCTCGGTCAATCTATTTGGGAGAATTGGCATTAGAAACGGCAAAGACTGTGTTGGCAAAAGACGGAATTTTTCTTGTTAAGCTATTTCATGGGGCAGGTTTCGAGGATTTTTTTAAGGAAGTGCAGCAATCTTTTGCAAAAGTGGTTATCAGAAAGCCAAAAGCGTCAAGACCGAGGAGTAATGAAGTTTATATTTTAGCTAAAGGCTTTAAATAATATTATATCGCCCTAATATTAATACAATAGAATGTGCCAAGTATGATGAAGTCGTATTTTTCATGTACAGGTGGCTCAGATAAATAACGACAGTCAGGACAGTTAACTCCTGATATAATTACTTAGTTTTTAAATCGAGAGCCGTTCAGGCCCAGGGTGTGTAAATTGAGCGATATGATGAAAAATATAATCCTATGGGTCGTCATTGCAGTTGTATTGATGTCCGTCTTTAATAATTTTGGCCCGCAAAATGATAGGGCTGATTCGTCGATGTCTTATTCGCAATTTATCGAATCAGTAAAAGCAGGCCAAGTTCAGCAGGTCATGATTGAAGACAATATCATCAAAGGCAAGATGCAGGGTGGTCAGATCTTTAAAACTTACGCACCTTCGGACCCTCATTTAGTGGACGATTTATTGGCGAACGGCGTCGAAATCAAGGCCGTTCCGCCTGAGCAGCCGTCTATGTTAATGCAATTGCTGGTTTCTTTCGGCCCGATGTTGTTGCTTATTGCTGTGTGGGTTTTCTTCATGCGGCAAATGCAAGGCGGTGGCGGTGGCGGTCGCGGTGCCATGAATTTCGGTAAAAGCAAAGCCCGAATGCTCGAAGAAGACCAGATTAAAGTAACTTTTGCCGATGTGGCAGGCTGCGATGAAGCCAAAGAAGAAGTTGTTGAAATGGTCGATTTTCTTAAAGATCCGGCAAAGTATCAGAAATTAGGCGGCAAAATTCCTCGTGGCGCATTAATGATTGGCCCTCCGGGAACAGGGAAAACATTGCTGGCCAGGGCTATTGCCGGCGAGGCCAAAGTGCCGTTCTTTACTATTTCCGGTTCGGATTTTGTTGAAATGTTTGTTGGTGTGGGCGCATCCCGTGTGCGTGATATGTTTGAGCAAGCTAAAAAGCATGCGCCCTGTATTATCTTTATCGATGAGATTGATGCAGTGGGCCGTCAACGTGGTGCCGGCTTAGGTGGTGGCAATGATGAGCGTGAACAAACATTAAACCAATTGCTGGTTGAAATGGATGGTTTTGAAGGTAATGAAGGTATTATTGTTATTGCCGCAACAAACCGCCCTGATGTGTTGGATAAGGCTTTATTGCGTCCAGGCCGGTTTGATCGCCAGGTAACGGTAGGCCTGCCGGATGTCAGGGGACGCGAGCAAATTCTTGCAGTCCATGTTAAGAAAGTGCCGATTGCTGATGATGTTGAAGTTAAGTACATAGCTCAAGGTACGCCGGGCTTTTCCGGGGCCGATTTGGCTAATTTAATTAATGAAGCCGCGTTATTCGCCGCCAGAATGAATAAGCGGGTAGTTAATATGTCGGATCTTGAAAAAGCCAAGGATAAATTGATCATGGGGGTTGAAAGGACTTCTATGGTCATGAATGAGAAAGAAAAGAAGATGACTGCTTATCATGAGGCAGGGCATGCGATTGTCGGTAAGCTGGTTCCTGAGCATGATCCTGTCTACAAGGTTAGTATTATGCCTAGAGGTCGTGCGCTGGGTATTACCATGTTTTTACCTGAGCGTGATCAGTATAGCGCCAGCAAGCAAAAATTGGACAGTATGATTTCCAGTTTATATGGTGGCCGTATTGCCGAGGAAGTAGTTTTTGGCCGGGAACAAGTAAGTACCGGTGCGTCCAATGATATTGAACGAGCCACTGAGCTGGCTAGAAACATGGTCACTAAATGGGGGTTTTCTCAGCGTTTGGGGCCATTATCTTATAGTGAAGAAGAAGGCGAAGTTTTTCTTGGGCGTTCGGTGACACAGCATAAAACAGTTGCCGAAGAGACTTCCCATACCATTGATGAAGAGATTCGCTCTTTTATTGACCGGAATTATGAGCGTGCCGAAACAATTCTTAAAGAAAATATAGATATTCTTCATTCTATGGCGGAGGCATTGATGAAGTATGAGACTATCGACAAATATCAAATTGACGATTTGATGGCTCGTAAGCCGGTCAGGACGCCTCAGGGCTGGGATGATAAGCCACCGTCTTCTCATGGTGATGTCATAACGGATGATGTTAAGAGCAAGGATGATATAAAAAATGAGAAATCAATTGGCGGGACTGCAGAGCAAAACTGAGGACTCGCTGAATTAACACTAAAAGGAGAGGCATAATGTCTCTCCTTTTTTGTATGTAATTTATTAAGCTCCTGCGGAACATCAAGCTGTTATCTTTAGTTTTTTACCTATTTTTAGACTTTAGAACTATGACAAGAAAATATTTTGGAACTGATGGCATTAGAGGCAAGGTTGGCGAGCATCCAATAACGGCAGATTTTTTCTTGAAGCTGGGTTGGGCTGCTGGACGAGTGTTTGCGAATGAGGGGCATGGCTTTGTTCTGGTTGGTAAAGATACGCGCATTTCAGGCTATATGTTCGAGTCTGCACTGGAGGCCGGATTGACTGCTGCTGGTGTGGATACTCGTTTGCTAGGCCCTATGCCGACGCCGGGTATTGCTTATTTAACCCGTACCTTAAGGGCTCAGGCAGGTATTGTTATTAGCGCTTCCCATAATCCTTATTATGACAACGGGATTAAGTTTTTTTCTGTACAGGGAACAAAATTACCCGATGAAATAGAGCAAAAAATAGAGGAGTACATTGATTCGCCGATGACAACCGTAGAGTCATCAAAATTGGGTAAGGCGAAACGGCTGGTTGACGCTCCCGGTCGTTATATTGAGTTTTGCAAGGCCAGTGTGCCGACTCGGCTTGATTTTAGTGGCATGAGGATCATAATCGATTGTGCTCATGGAGCGACTTACCATATAGCGCCGCATGTGTTTAGCGAGGTTGGTGCGGAAGTTGTTACGATAGGCGCTGAGCCGGACGGTCTTAATATTAATGATGAATGCGGCGCGACTAAGCCGGAAAAATTAGCTGCGACAGTTTTATCGTATCGTGCTGATTTGGGTATTGCCTTGGACGGTGATGGTGACCGGTTGGTGATGGTTGATCATAAAGGTGAAATTGTGGATGGCGATGAGCTTATTTATATTATTGCCAAAGCACGATTGGATATAGGGTTGATGTCAGGGCCTGTTGTAGGTACTTTGATGACAAATCTGGGTATGGAGCATGGCTTGAAGAAGTTGGGGCTCAATCTGCTGAGAGCTAATGTGGGCGACCGATACGTTATGGAGATGTTGACAGAGCACAAAGGGATTTTGGGTGGTGAAAATTCCGGGCATATTATTTGTCTGGATAGAACGACAACGGGTGATGGTATTATTGCGGCTTTGCAGATCATGGCGGAAATGCAAAGTAGTGGAAAAAATTTACATGAATTGAAATCCGGGATGCAAAAATATCCGCAAGTTCTGGTAAACGTCAAAATTGACAAGAAAATAAATCCGGATGAGGATGAGACTATACAGAAAGCGGTGAAAGCTATTGAAAAGAAGCTCGGAGATAAGGGGCGGGTATTGCTTAGGGCTTCGGGAACAGAGCCATTAATTCGAGTAATGGTAGAAGGTCAACAGGAAGATTTGGTTAAAAATTACGCGCATCAAATAGCCGATGATGTTAAGAAGGTAATGGGAGCTTGAATTGAAGGCTATTAATATATATCATAGACGGTTTGATTCTATGTGAGGAGTAGTGATGCGTCGGTCTCTAGTTTTAGGAAATTGGAAGATGAATGGAACTCTAGCCAGTGCTGAGTTGCTTGCAAAAGGTATTATTGCCGGGTTAGGGGGAAATAGTGCTGATATTGCGATATGTGTGCCTTACGTGCATGTGCCCAGAGTTAGTGAAATAATTAAAAATACCGGATTGGCATTGGGGGCTCAAAACGTTGCGGATAAATCTTCAGGCGCTTTTACCGGAGAGATTTCGGCGGCGATGCTAAGTGAATTTGATTGCAAATATGCTATTGTAGGACACTCTGAGAGACGCAGTTATTATGGCGATACTAATGAATCGGTAGCCGCCCGTTTTTGTCAGGCACAAGAACAAAACATTATTCCTGTTCTATGCGTAGGTGAGACGCTGGAACAACGGGAACAAGACCAGGCTTTTGCTGTTATTAATGCGCAGCTCGATGCTGTTATTGATTTGGCAGGTATAGCTGCTTTTAATGCGGCAGTAATTGCCTATGAGCCAGTTTGGGCTATCGGGACAGGAAAAACAGCGACTGATGAGCAAGCTCAAGAAGTTCATCATTATATAAGACAATATGTTGCTGCTAAAGACCAAGCTATTGCCGATAAAATACAAATTCTATACGGCGGTAGCGCTAAGCCGGATAATGCAAAAGGTTTATTTGCTATGCCGGATATTGACGGCGGTTTAATCGGTGGGGCTTCGTTGGATGCGGAATCCTTTTTAAAGATTTATCATTCAATTTAGAGTAATTTAAACTTCATTATGTATCAGGTAATTATTGTTGTTCATGTGTTGTTGGGTTTAGGTGTTGTTGGATTAGTATTAATGCAGCAAGGCAAAGGGGCTGATGCTGGAGCTGCTTTTGGTACTGGATCTTCAGGATCTGTTTTTGGAGCTCAGGGTGCGGCATCTTTCTTGTCTCGAGCTACAGCAATTCTGGCAACTTTGTTTTTTATGACCAGCTTGGGGCTTGCAGTATTAAACAGTAAGCAGGGCGCAGCTTACGATTTAATGAATGCTCCCAAGGTTGAACAGGATACCCTTGGTATTCCTGATGTGAATGGTGCAAAAGGAGTGGGTAACGCTTCACCCAGCACTGATCTGAAGTCTGAAGAAGTACCAGTTGCCACTCCGGCAGTTTCCGGGGCTGAGCGGGCAGTTGAAAAAAAGTAATAAATATTGTTTAAGATACAAATAAATACGCTATAAAAAATAATTAAAATAGTGTGTATTAAATAGTATGTTTACAATCATGTTTTAGCCGATGTGGTGAAATTGGTAGACACGCCATCTTGAGGGGGTGGTGACGAAAGTTGTGCCGGTTCAAATCCGGCCATCGGCACCAAATATACCCTGCTAGGGGTTTTCTCTAGTGGGGTGTTTTTTTGTTTGCTACAATGAAAATGCAGAAATAAGTTTCTAGATTAGAAGTGCGATACAGAAAAATAATTAGGCTATACTTAGCTAATTAAATGTAGGGCGCTGTATATTCGTACGGGGTTTTGCTTTGAAAATTAGAGATTAATGGAGAAAACAATGGCAAGTATTCTTGCAGTTGACGATTCAGCTTCAATGAGAAAAATGGTTTCATTTACTTTAAGAGCTGCTGGATACGATGTCGAAGAAGCAGTCGATGGGGTTGATGCTTTAGAAAAAGCGCAAGCTAGGAAATTTGATTGTGTGGTAACTGATGTCAATATGCCAAATAAAGACGGGATCACTTTAATTAGAGATTTACGAGCACTTCCAGATTATAAATTTATTCCCATGCTGATGCTGACGACAGAGTCAGGAATTGAAAAAAAGCAAGAAGGTAAAGCGGCTGGTGCAACGGGATGGATGGTTAAGCCTTTTAATCCTGATCAATTATTAAAAACATTACTAAAAGTTTTAGGTTAATTGATGCTATCGCGCCTAAGTGTGTTAATCGCATGCAGGAAAAGTCTCTGCTTATTAATATATTTCAGTTCCATGCGGCCTTATTCCGAATGTTTATAATGAATGGTTTAGGTGTTTATCCAGACAAGGATCAACAAAGAAAGTTTTCGGGTTAATCTTGTTTAAATGAATTTAGGCGCACACAGGTAAGTCTATGTCTATTGATATGTCACAGTTCCATCAGGTCTTTTTTGAAGAATGTTTCGAAGGGCTGGAAGCAATGGAGTCAGGGTTATTAACTCTCGATATGGGGGATATTGATTCAGAAATAATCAATACCATTTTTAGGGGGGCTCATTCGATAAAAGGCGGCAGTGGAACTTTTGGGTTTACCGTTGTTGCTGAATACACCCATATTATGGAAACCCTGCTTGATGAGATGAGAGATGGGAGGAGAAAAGTAACTCAATCGGCAGTAGATGTTTTACTTGGATCTGTTGATTGTCTTAGAGAGATGTTGACTGCAATACAGAATGAACACGATGTTAATAATGTAAGTGTAGCAAAGCATAAAACAGCTTTGGAATGCGTGCTTAATGGTGGATCTAAGGCAGAAGAATCTGTATTTTCAGTTGAAAAGGAATTAGTGGCTGAAGAAGTTTCTGTCAATGACGTTGCTGATATTGATAAAGAATCCGTTGAATCAGAAGAACAGGGCTGGAAAATAGCTTTTTGCCCCTATTTGGATTTGCTTAAAACCGGCAATGACCCGGTAAGACTGTTTCGAGAATTGAATGAATTAGGTGAATTAACAACCACTGTTAATGTTCAGGATGTTCCTGGTTTTTATGAGTTAGATCCAGAAGAATGCAATCTTTCTTGGGATTTAAAGGTCGTGGGTGATATTTCCGGCGATGAGATCAGGGAAATATTTAATTGGGTTGAAGGCGACTGCGAAATGGAGATTCAGCCACTTGCCAAAGCCGTAAAACCAGCCCCCATCATAAAAAACATCAGCCCTGAGCCTGCACCAAAAACCATTCCAGATAATCCCCCTCCCAAACCCGTTGAGGTCAAACCTAAGCAGGTTCCAGAAGTTAAAAAACCTGATCCTCAAGATTCTGATAATGAAGCAACAAAAACTACGGCAAAAGCCAGTTCGATTCGGGTAGATACTGACAAAATTGATACTTTAATCAATATGGTTGGTGAAGTTGTGATTACCCAATCCATGTTGGGTTTAGTTGGTGAAAACTTTAGCATGGACAAAGTGGGGCAGCTTAAAAGAGGACTTGCCCAATTAGAACGGCATACTCGAGATCTGCAACAAAGTGTCATGAATATCCGGATGCTGCCTATTAGTTTCGTTTTTAGCCGTTTTCCACGTTTAGTACATGATATCAGCAGTAAATTAGATAAAAAAATTGTACTGAAACTTGTCGGAGAAAATACTGAAGTTGATAAAGCCGTTGTTGAGCTGATCAATGATCCATTAGTTCATCTAATCCGGAATAGTCTGGATCACGGTATAGAAATGCCTGCTGACAGAGTTGCCGCAGGTAAGCCCGAAACAGGAACCATAGAGCTGAAGGCTTATCACCGTGGCGGTCACATTGTTATAGAAATTATTGATGATGGTCGAGGATTAGATAAAGATAAACTTCTATCAAAAGCTATAGAAAAAGGGTTAGTTGAGGAAAATAATCTTCTTACCGAAAAACAGATATTTGAACTCATTTTTATGCCGGGTTTTTCTACAGCTGAGCAGATCACTGATATTTCCGGTCGTGGTGTTGGGATGGATGTTGTAAGAAGAAATATCCAATCATTAGGCGGCAATATAGAGATTGTTTCAGAATTGGGTAAGGGGACAACCATCGCGATCCATTTGCCATTAACGTTGGCAATTCTTGACGGTCAATCCGTCGCCGTGGGTGATGAGACCTACATTGTGCCGCTAGTTTCTATTATTGAATCAATTAACATTACAGAAAGAATGCTCAATAAAGTTGCAGGTAAAGGAGAAACTTTTCGCCTACGCAATGAATATTTGCCCGTTATTAGAATGCGCAGAATTTTTAATGTTCATTCGGGCAATCCGACGAAATCGAAAGAGGGTGTTCTTGTGGTTGTTGAGGGGCAGGGTGAGCTGTGTTGTTTACTCGTAGATGAGCTATTGGGTCAACAACAGGTTGTTATTAAGTCACTGGAAGCAAATTACCGGCGGGTGGAAGGCGTTTCAGGTGCAACTATTTTGGGTGATGGTTCTGTTGCTTTGATTCTTGATGTTCCAGGTTTGGTGCGTTTTTCAATTCGATAATACAAAATACAAAAGCAGATATGGCACAAGAAGCTGAAAATAAAGATACTGACCAATATCACTATAATAAAAACTTGGATAACGCCGTGCAATATCTGAGTTTTGCCTTAGGCAAAGAGGAATATGGGGTTGATATACTTCGAGTGCAGGAAATACGAAGTTGGGAGCCTGTTTCTAGAATACCGAATGTTCCCTGCTATGAAAAAGGTGTTGTTAATTTACGCGGTTCTATTGTGCCGATTCTCGATTTGAGAGAAAGGTTTAATTTAAGTAAAGCCGAATACACACCGTTGACGGTAGTTGTCGTGTTGCAAACCGGTGACAGTAACAAGACACGCATAATGGGAGTTGTTGTTGACTCAGTTTCTGATGTAATTAGTGTAGATAAAACTGAAATTCAAAATGCTCCGGATTTTGGAACCAAAGTAAGTAACGAGTTTATTAACGGGTTGGTATCGGTTAACGAACGTATGGTAATGTTGCTTGATGTGGATAAGTTACTGAAACTGGAAGAGCTCGATCAGGATGAAAATTAATGATTTTCAAGTGCCCATGTGGGTAAATATATGAGGCATGGTTTGAGAGGTAAGGTAACGTGAAAATTAATATGCCGGTAACTAATAATGAAGTCATTCTGAAAAAAGGCACAATCCTAGTTTCAAGAACTGATTTGAAAGGGCGCATTACCTACGTCAATGATGCGTTTATTGAAGTCAGCGGTTTTAGCCGTGATGAGTTGGTCGGCGCTTCGCATAATATTGTCCGTCATCCTGACATGCCCGAGGAAGCTTTCGAAGACTTATGGCTATCCTTAAAAAAGTTAAGACCCTGGCAAGGGTTGGTGAAAAACAGATGTAAAAACGGCGATTATTACTGGGTATCGGCAAATGCCATGCCTTTATTTAAAGATGGAAAAGTCCATGAGTACCTTTCTGTTCGACATCCTCTAAAGCGCGAGGCTGATAGTGACTTACTTCAATCTACTGAATTGTTGTACAAGAAGCTCAGTGCTGGCGAAGCAAAATTAAGGCCGACTGGTTTAGCTGCACTGTTTAAATCCATTAGCGAAATCGCTATAGCGAAAAAGAATGCTTTTGTAATGTTTACTTTCTTAGTGCCTATCTTGTTCCTGATGTATCGATTGTTCTTGACGCAGGAATACGGCTTGCTAACGGGGGTTGCTTTGTTAGCCATTATGGCGTCAGCAGTCAGTATCAATACGACCCAACTAATAACCAAAACGCTGGAAAATGCCATCACTGTTTGTTACCGACTAAGCTGTGGAGGTTTCGGGTCTAGACAGGATTTGAGTCGAGAAGATCAGTTGGGTGATTTCTTGCGCGGCTTATATACTATGGAAGTCAAATTGGGCGTAGATTTGTCCGATGTTAAGCAAGAGAGTGCGAAATCCAAAAGGCTTACTCAGGCCTTGGATAATGTTCGCGCGGGTGTCATGGTCGCGGATAAGAATTTTGAAGTTATTTATATGAACGATAGTATTCGAGAAATGTTCAAGGTGGCTGAAAGTGATATTCGTAAGCAGTTACCTGATTTTTCTGCTGATAAATTGATGGGTTCCAATATTGATGTCTATCACAAGAATCCTGCTTTTCAACGAGGCCTATTAGAAAAACTACAAGGCTCATACAAGGCGGAACTGGTTATTGCAGGTCGACATATGAATATTACAGCAAGTCCCGTTAATAGCGATGCTGGCGAACGTATTGGTTATGTTGCTGAATGGCAAGATAGAACCCATGAGGTTTTAATTGAGCAAGAAATTGATCAATTGGTGCAAGGTGTTAAGGTCGGCGATTTGAGTACCCGCATAAAATTAAATGACAAACAAGGATTTACTAAGGCGCTGTCTGCCGGTATCAATGAATTGACGGATGTTATTGAAAGTGTGTTTATTGACGTTAACACAGTAATGGAAAATATGGCTGAAGGCGATTTAACCACAGCGATTACTAATGAATATCAAGGCGTTTACGCTGAATGCAAAAATAATATTAATAGCACCTTGGCGAAGCTCAGTGAATTTATAATTCAAATTAGAGATGCGGCTGATTTTATAGATAGCTCATCACAAGAAATGGCCAGTGGTAATAACAACCTGTCACATCGCGCCGAGCAACAGGCCGCCAGTCTTGAAGAAACGGCTGCGAGTATGGAAGAGCTGGCCAGTACTGTTAAAAATAATGCGCAGAATACGGTTCAAGCGACTGAAGTGGTTAATTCAGCCAGCCAACTAGCTCAAAAAGGGGGCGGGGTAGTTAAGTCAGCCATTATTGCAATGCAGGAAATTAATGAGAGCAGTAATAAAATTGCCGAGATTATTGGTGTAATTGATGAAATTGCATTCCAAACTAATCTATTGGCATTAAACGCATCTGTAGAGGCTGCCAGAGCGGGAGAGCAAGGGCGTGGATTTTCAGTTGTTGCAACAGAGGTTCGTAATCTGGCTCAACGAAGTGCGACTGCCGCGCAGCAAAGTAATGAACTAATCCAGAATAGTGTGCAAAAAGTTCGTGCCGGAACGGCATTTGTTAATGAAACTGGTGCAGCGCTAACTGAAATTGTCGATAGCGTTGCAAAAGTGGGCGATATCGTTGCACATATTGCCAGTGCCAGCTCAGAGCAGTCAGCGGGTATTGAGCAAGTCAATTTAGCTGTTTCGCAAATGGACGATATTACTCAGCAAAATGCGGCTTTGGCAGAGCAGGCCGCTGCCGGTAGTATTGCTATGAGTGAGCAGTCTACTAATATGACCCAACTGCTCAGCTTCTTTAGGGTCAATTCAAAGGGCGCTTCTGCAACAGCCAGATCGGTTGTGCGTAGTAAGGCACCTATAGCAATAGCAAAGAAAACTGTACCCCACTCAGTTTCATCGCCAGGTAAGCCTAAAAGCGATAGTAACGACGAATGGGAAGAGTTTTAATATGTTTAAAGCTGAAAACTATACAACCGACAGGAAGCTATAACAATGTCAACAGATGTGCAGTCGAATAATGGTCGGGTAGAGCAATTTCTTACCTTTCAACTTGCAGGTGAAGCGTATGGCGTTGAGATTTTGAAAGTACAAGAGATTCGTGGTTGGGAAGCTGTTCGCGTGATACCAAATACGCCTGCTTTTGTTAAAGGTGTATTGAATTTACGCGGATCTGTCGTGCCAATCATAGATTTACGGGAACGGTTTTCTCTGGAGCATTTCGATTACTCTCCAAAAACCGTAGTGATTGTACTCTGCGTTGAACATGGTGCAAACCAGTTTGTAATGGGCATAGTGGCTGATGCGGTTTCTGATGTATTGGATATTAATTTGGAAGACATCAAAAAAGCCCCAAACTTCGGCTCAAAAATTGATACGCGATACATGCGAGGTATGCATGTGTATAAGAAAAAAATGATTATGCTCTTAGACGTTGATAAATTGCTCAATCCCGATGAGGTTGAGGGTATTGAAAGTTTGGTGTGACAGGTGAGAATTGTTGCAATTATTAATCAGAAAGGTGGTGTTGGAAAGACGACGACGACTGCAAACTTATGTCATGCGATTGCAGAATCGGGCTTAAAAGTTACAGTTATCGATCTTGATCCACAAGGTCATTTAGCGGTTTCTTTAGGTATTACAGCTCAGAATATTAGCGGTATCGATGAAGCTATGCTGAAAAAGAAAAAAGTTCATCAGCAGCTTATTCCCGTCAGGGATAATCTGCAATTAATTACATCAGGATCAAAACTTAAGGATATTGAGCACTTAACCGGTAATAATTCACCTCGCGGTGTTTTATTAAAAGATGCTTTGCATGGCAACCTTAATGATCAGGACTTTATTTTTATTGATTGTCCACCCTCTTCAGGGCTATTGGTTGCGAATGCATTGATTGCAGCCGACGAGATTTTAATTCCTATGACCAGTGATTTTCTTGCTTTGCAAGGGCTATCTCATCTAATGGGTACGATTAAGAGATTTGAAAAGGCTTTGAAACGGAAATATAAAACATTACTGGTGATGTCGCGATACTCGCCGAATAGAAGAATATCAAGTCAGGTATTAAATGTTTTACTTACGCATTTCCCTGAGCAAATATTAGCAACAGTCGTGAGAGAAACGGCATTGCTTGCAGAATGTCCCAGCTTTGGTAAAACAATTTTAGAATATAGTCCGAAAAGTCGTTCGGCAAGGGATTTTCGTAGCCTTGCTCATGATTTTCTTGAAAGCAAGGTGATGTATGGCAACAAGTGAAGAAAATAGTTTAATCGGATATGATCCTTTAGCCTGGATGGATGGCGATAATGATAAAAATGAAGATCATTTTATAACGGATGATTTAATAGAGAATGCCGATGAAACTTCAATTTTAGATATAACTGAGGATGAATTAGTAATAGATAAGGTTGAGGATGAAAGCTTTAGTGATAGCGCTTTAATAGAAGAAATAGCTGATGCCTCTATGGATGTAAGAGGTATAGTAACTGAAGAAGCGGTTGCCGAGGATTTGGAATTAGAAAGTTCACTAATTGATTTAGATGCTACGCTAGCTATTCAGAATGTTGTCAAGTTACACGAAAAGCTAAAGAATTTATTGGCCATCCATGATGAAATCGAAATAAATGCATCTGACGTATCATCAATAGATACAGCTACTTTGCAGTTACTTGTTTCATTGAAAAAAGATGCGGTTAAGCTGCAAAAGAAAGTAACCATTATTTATCCATCCCCTCGATTTGTTGAATCTGCCCAGTTGCTGGGTTTACTGGACGTACTCGACGTTCATGAAGCGTAATTTTTGACGGAAGGGAAGTAGTTTAAAAATGGCCATTGTTGAGAAAGTTCGCGAATTTAAATTCACTGCGGATGACTTTAATTTTTTAAGAAAACTGTCCAATGAGCATTCAGGTATCCAGGTGCCTGATGAAAGATTTGATATGTTTTATTCCAGGCTGTCCAAGCGGGTAAGAAAACTTGGACTCGCGGATTTTAAGGAGTATTGTCAATATCTTAAAGATTATCCGGATAGCGAGTTTACCGAATTTATCAATGCCATAACAACGAATTTAACTGCCTTTTTTAGGGAAATGCATCATTTTGATTATGTCCGGGATGTCGTTATTCCAGAAATATTAATCAGGAATAAAGCCACTCGACAAATCAGGGTGTGGTCAGCCGGTTGCTCTACTGGTGAAGAACCTTACTCTTTAGCGATTACCTTGTTGGAAAATGTACCTGCTGATTGGGATATTAAAATTTTAGCAACTGATTTGGATACTAATGTTTTACAAACAGCATCAGAGGGCATCTATACCGAAGATCGCGTCAGTGATTTACCAGAAGATGTACTTAAGCGGTGGTTTATGCGAGGTAAATCATCACAGTCTGGTCAAGTAAAAGTAAGGTCACAATTACAACAAATTATTCAATTTAAAAAATTAAATTTGATGCAAGAGTGGCCGATGAAGTGCCGTTTTGATTTTATTTTTTGTCGCAACGTTCTTATTTATTTTGATCGTGAAACAAAGACATCGCTCGCTCGAAGATATGCTCAAATGTTGTCTAGCAAGTCATGGTTATTTATAGGGCATTCAGAATCATTAAATCAGCTTTCAAATGAATTCGAGTTGGTTGCATGTACCAGTTACAGGAAAAATTCATAGATACTAATGAGTACTAGCAATGATATTGGTCTACCCTCCATTGACGGTTTTGATCACATTAACCGATATGTGGATAAAGAGCGTGGAGTGATTGCCGCAAAGATTTTGCCCGGTGAATATTATGTAACTCATGACGATGAATTGATTACAACCGTATTAGGGTCTTGTATATCGGCATGTATAAGGGACAAGGTGTCAGGTTTAGGTGGAATGAATCATTTTATGTTGCCGGAAACCACTGCCGATAAGCTCAAGCAAGGCAATGAAGCGGTTGTAGGCAATGCAACTCGTTATGGAAATTATGCCATGGAACATTTAATTAATACTATTTTGATAAATGGCGGAAAAAGAAAAAACTTGGAAGTTAAAGTATTTGGTGGCGGTAAAATCATTCCCACCTTGACTGATGTTGGCCTCAAAAATATTGACTTCATCTTAGAATATATTGATACGGAAGGTTTATCCTTAATATCTCAGGATTTAGGCGATATTTATCCAAGAAAAATAATTTATTTTCCTCGAACAGGGAAGGTCGGGATGAAAAAAATTGACCATTTACATAATGATACAATTGTAAAAAGAGAGCGGCAGTATTTTAACAATATTAAAAATGCACCTGTTGAAGGCGATGTTGAACTTTTTTAAGAGCATACAATGAACAAGATACGTGTATTGATTATTGATGATTCATTGTTAATCCGAAAGGTACTGACTGAAATTCTAAATTCGTCTCCAGATATTGAGGTAGTTGGTGCCGCAGAAGATCCTCTTATTGCCAGAGAAATGATCAAAGAATTAAACCCGGATGTATTAACTTTGGATATTGAAATGCCGCGCATGGATGGGATAACTTTTTTACGTAATTTGATGCGATTAAGGCCAATGCCCGTTGTGATGATTTCAGCGCTTACAGAAAGTAACGCGGAAGTTACTTTAACTGCTCTGGAGTTGGGGGCAGTAGACTTTATAGCTAAGCCGACAATGGATGTAGAAAATGCATTATTGAATGACTATGCTGAAGACATAATTGCTAAGGTAAAAGTAGCGTCACAGGCTAATATTAGAAGACTTGAATGATGAAGTTTAAAATCAGAGGCTTTGAAGTAGCGCTGGATATTACACGAGAAAGATGTGTGATTGCCAGGGTGAAAGAACTTCATGAGTTTCAATAATAATGTAATAGCTTAAAGTAAAGCGGTAGTAATCAATATTAAAATGCACCTATTGATGGGTGGCGATGGGCTTCTTTTAGAGTGAGTTTATGGGTAAGATACGCGTATTGATCATTGATGATTCAGCATTAATCAGAAAAATACTGACTGAAGTTTTAAGTTCGTCACCCGACATTGAAGTAGTCGGTGCTGCAGCAGATCCTCTTATTGCTAGAGAAATGATTAAACAATTAAATCCGGATGTATTGACGCTGGATATTGAAATGCCGCACATGGACGGGATAACCTTCTTAAGTAACTTGATGCGCTTAAGGCCAACTCCGGTTGTGATGATCTCCACACTTACTGAACATGGCGCAGAGGCTACTTTAAATGCTCTGGCACTCGGTGCGGTAGATTTTATTGCCAAACCCAAAGTTGATGTTGTTAATACTTTGAATGAGTACGCTGAGGAGATTATTTCCAAAGTCATCGTTGCGGCGCAAGCTAAAGTAGGGAATGATCACAACAGAGTGATTAAATCCAGACACCCTGTAACAACTGTTTCTGAGGTTTCTGAAAAACATCCCGTTGATGTTATTCTGAAAGCTGCGCCGGTAAAAACACACATTAGCCCCACCAATAAAATAATTGTTTTAGGCGCCTCAACAGGTGGAACAGAAGCGATTAAAACCGTGGTTAAAGGATTCCCGGCAGATAGCCCTCCTATTTTAATAACACAACATTTACCCGCTGCATTTAGTGAATCGTTTGTTCGGCATATCGACCTTGCAACAGAAATGTCAGCTTGTATTCCCAAGCATGGTCAGATAGTTGAATCGGGTAATATCTATCTTTCACCTGGAGATATGCACATGCTGGTGATTAGAGAAGGGAGTAAATATATTATTCATTTGAGCGATGGACTGCCTGTTAATCGCCATAAACCAGCTGTTGATGTACTGTTTCGTTCCGCCGCTCAATGTGCGGGCGCTAATGCCATTGGTGTGTTGTTAACGGGTATGGGGGCTGATGGAGCAATGGGCATGAAAGAAATGCATGATGCAGGTGCTAAAACAGTTATTCAGGATGAGCAATCCAGTGTAGTTTGGGGTATGCCGGGTGCAGCATTCAAATTGGGATGCACGGACTATGTAGTACCGTTAGAAGAAGTTTCGCATAAAGTTTTAAGCTTGGTTAAACCTGGCAGTGCTGGCAAGGCTCTTTAATATTGTCTTATCAGCCTTTTGGATGTAGTTGGCAGCATTTTTTATATGGATTACTCCTAAGAACTTACCATCATAGGATAGGTAACGTATTGTGCCAGATGCAGAGTTTTAAAAATGTTACTTTTCACGCTGTGTAATTAAATATGACTAATCAGACTAAATCACAATTTATTGCAGTTGCTTCAATTACCTCGGAGTTAAGTGCAGTCATGGTAGTGGCTAAGGAAATATCATTAGCAGCGGCCAATGCCAAGGCTATTGCATTTAGGGCTGGGGATAAAGCGAAAGGATTTCAACCGATTACCGATTTCATTAATGAATTGGCTAAAGAAACAATTGAGTTAGTTACTAATATTAATATATATGCATTGGTGTTATATCGATTAACTGTTGATGAATTTCAAAAATCGACTGCTTACAATAAATTTGAGTTGGCGGCAAAAATGGCTGAAGATGCCGTCTATGCTAAATCGATGCAGGAGCCTCTGGATCATGCAAGGCTTTCAATGCAAGATTGCCAGAGACAGTTTAAACGAGATGTCTCGCAGCTGTTAGGACAACTTGAGGCAGTGATGCATCATGCGCGTGCCGCTCGGGTTATTGCTGCAAACTCAAGAATTGAAGCATCACAAGCGGGTGAGTATTTGCAGAGTCTGCAGGCAGTTGCTGAAAGTGTGGATAAAGCTGCACACACCATTCATGATAATGTGCAACGTTGCAGAATCGCATTATCCATTTACCGCAATAGCTGAATAGCTGCTAACCCACAAAGGCATTGTTTTTTATGAAAACGACCAAGATATACGAAGGATCGCACCAATGGATTATGTTTGGAAGGGATGAGGGCAAACCCAATAACGTAATCGATACCAACCAATATGTAGTGCGCACGGCTAACCGCTGTCTGCTTCTGGATCCAGGTGGTGCTGAGTTGTTTGCTCCGATGATGGCAGCTGTATTACATCACGCCCCTGTAGATCAAATAACGGATTTGTTTGCTTCGCATCAAGATCCTGATGTGATTTCATCACTAGGACTATGGGATCAGGCTTTAACAAATGCCAAGCTCCATGCGCCAGCTATTTGGGAAGGTTTTTTGCGGCATTACAGCTGTGAATCAATAGAATACGTGGCTATTCCGGATAATGGCGGAACTATTAAATTAGATTCAGTGGAATTACAAATTATTCCTGCACATTATTTACATTCATCCGGAAATTTTCATGTTTATGATCCTCAAGCCAAAATTCTGATGTCAGGCGATGTAGGGGGAGCTATTGAGGGGCCTGATACTCCTGTATTTGTGGATAATTTTGCCGCACATGTTGAAAAAATGCGTTATTGGCATCAACGATGGATGCCGTCAAATCAGGCAAAAAGAGTCTGGATTGAACGGGTAAGAAATCTTGATATTGATATTTTGGCTCCACAGCATGGACGAATGTTCAAAGGTGATGATGTCAAACGGTTTTTAGACTGGTTTGACGCTTTACAGGTAGGTATTGCTGTTTAATCAATTTGAAGCGTGACCAGTTTATTTGAAAAGGAAACGATATTCGGCACCTTTATTATTGGATTTTATTGACGTTTCTAATTTTATATTGAGGATTGGTTACGGTATAAATTCGATTTTTTGATTTAATCAAATATTGATGAATTTTTAAAAAGGTGTTAATTAGCACCTTTTTTGCTGTTATCTAAAATAAGTTTTCGAATCAAGAGTGTCATTAACTGGATATAATAGATAATATTACCTATTATGACACAGATCATCACAGTTCAGAGTTGTAGCTGGCTTTTTTAGACGAACGGCTTCGCATCTTATCCTTTTATCATTCCATATCTTTTTGGAAAGGAATCCACAAAATTCCAATCATATAAAACCATTCAGTAATAAATGAGCAGGATGCTATCAACACGTTTTGATTGATTTGCAGTATATAGGATTAAAAACGAAGACACTGAGCAGGTTGGCGGTTAAACAGTTCATGGACTTATTGATATTGTTTATGCACAGATTGATCTTGGTAAAATAAATGCCGAATCCCGGCTTGAGGTAATCGTTGGTCATTAAAGGGCTTTATTAATAAGCTATTGATTGTTATTGTAAATAATATTTTTGTATAAAAATACTACAATTTAACAAGGACGCAGGCTTTATCGAATCTGAACGTTGTTATTGATAGCTTATGCACAAAGTTATACACAGGAATTGTGGAAAAGATTGTAGATGCTTGATTGTTGAATTTGAATGCTGAAGTTAGCAGAAAATACAACAAAGAGAGCTTGCTTTCTTATAGTTAAAGGTTTTTTAAAATAAGATCAGTAATGGCACAAAACCCAAACAATTGTAGTGGTCAAATAAAAACAAACGCTCTGATAGGGCTGAGTTGAATAAATTACCCGAGCAAAATAATGCTCAAGTCATCCCATGTTCGTTTCTTAATGACTGATGTTACGCAGTCCGTAACTTCTGCAATTCTTCATAAGCCATCTGGTTCGCCTTTATGAACAGCTTAGTTGTTTAGTCCCATATTTAACTGGTATAAACTATCTTGAACTCAAGGAGCAAAAGCTATGGGACAAATACTACACGGAACAGCCACGACCACGCACGCTATCCGAGAAAAAATACAAAACGCTGAAGAGAGCATCAGCCAACTAGCCTCTAAGTACCACATCAACCCCAAGACCGTTCACAAATGGAAGCGGCGGGAATCGGT
>Ga0208270_100212_pt1 | contig 22771 bp, 15 predicted proteins | sample LakWasM109_LOW13_2_FD_183925 | JGI IMG/M metagenome (GOLD analysis project Ga0208270, IMG submission 183925) | Freshwater sediment methanotrophic microbial communities from Lake Washington under simulated oxygen tension - Sediment Metagenome... | ecosystem: Environmental > Aquatic > Freshwater >...
ATTTTGGCTTTGACTTGCATTTCATCAAGATTATGCTGCCAAGCTTCGGCATTATATTGATTTGGTAAATATAACTGGTGGCAACTGGAACAATTATTCACATATAAATCTCTCCCTTTTTTAAGGTTTTCAACTGAAACAGAATTCACCTCATGCACAGGGACGTACAATTGTGAGCTACATGAAATCAGTACTAAAGCAGGGAAAATCAATAGTTTTTTCATCGGATATTATTTAAACCAATACGAGAATAATACTCTGAAATTATTTCTGGTAAATTCATCAACATTTAGCCCTTTTGATCCGTCAGGATTGTGTAACCCTACAACTTGTGGGGAATACGAAAGGTTAATCCAAAAACTATCAACATGATATTCTAAACATGGCCCTGCAAAAATAGCAGAATGTGTGGCATGATCCTCGTTATAATACACATTTCGGTCTAAAATTTCAGCACCTAAATTCCATTTGTTTGAAAGGGTGTAGGAAGCGCCGTAATTTATGTCATATTTGGTGGCTTGATTTGTTTTCATTTTTCCGTCAACAGTAGTTGTTTCCCATTCTTGCTCTACCACTAAGTTTAATGCGTGAAGAGTATTGCCTATTTTTTTGTCAAAGATTGCTTTTAGCTCTAATTCTAATTCGTCTGTTGCTACCGTTATTTCGCAATAACCAGCAAATCCTATTTTGTCGGCTACTGGGTCTGAAAATTTATATTTCCATTCGTTAGAGAAAGAGATTTCAGTTGGTTCCATAACAATTTCACCGGTAATATCATCATAAAAAGCATTTTGCTTAGAGTTCAAATAAAACGAGGTTTGAAGATTAGAACCTAAACCAACTTCATATTCCACGCGGCTTTCTAATTGTCTGTAATAATCCTTTTTCCCGGTATTTACAGAAGTCCATACTTCAATTTCTTTCACACCTTTATTTAGAACGTTGCTCTGGTAAGTGTAGTTAAAAACCCGGTCCTGAGCCATTAAACTCATTGAACTTAAAAGTGCAATTGCTGTTATTCTAAAAATATTTTTCATTATATATTTGGTTTTAAAAATTAGGATTAGATACTATTTGTGATAGCCGTCGGTTAATGTTTTCAGAAAAGCGACTAGATTTAGTTCTTCTTCATCGGTAAGTTGCAGGTTTCCGAGTTCTTCTATATTTACATTCTGGCTTACTTCGGCAGCTGCAAATTCACCGGTGTTTAAATCTCTTCGATTGTAAAAACGCACCACTTTTTCCAATGTGGTTATGGAACCATTATGAAAGTAAGGGGCTGAGATGGCCACATTGCGCAAGCTTGGCACTTTGAATTTTCCGTAATGGGTTGGCTGCGACACAATGGCGCCAATTCCTAAATCGACATAATTGATGCCTAACGGATTTGAAGCTGCGGTATAAAAAGGATTATCCGGGTTTTTTGGCACGCCAAGATTGTCATAGGTAAAATCAGTAAACAACACTTTCTTTTGGTCAGGATCAGGATCGGTTACGTGGCAAAGGGCACATTTGGCTTTTCCTTCAAAAAGCACTAAACCTTTTTGTTCTTCCAGGCTAAGTGTAGCTCTTCCCTGCAGATAATAATCGTATTTGGAGGTGAAAGCATTGACTTCATCTGAAGTTTCAAAACGCATTAAGGCATCGGCTGCATAGGATAAAATATCATCATCAAAAGGAGAATTGCCATAAAGTGCTACGATTTGAGGGTAATAAGCAGCAGCTTTGATTTTGGCTACCACTTGTGCTGTTGATGTATTGTTCATTTCTACCGGATTGAGCAGCGGATGAATCATTTGTTCCTGTAGGTTTGGTGAGCGACCATCTAGAAAGAATCCACCAACAAAAGTTTCATCAATAGTATTGTAATAACGATTTGGAGCAAAAACATTGTAAGCTAAGTTGGGTGCATTTCGATTTCCAAAAGTATTGCTGACGGCACCTTCAGAAACAATCTGGTGCAGTGGGTCACTAAAACCGGTTTCGGGAGAATGGCAGGAAGCACAGGCCTGACCGATTGGATTGGACAGATTGGCGTCGTTGAATAGCAGTTTTCCCAAAGCAATTTTGTCATCAGGAATGGTGCTATATTCTTTTACATCAGAGCAACTGGTGAATACAAGGCTTGTAAAAAGAGTTATGAGAATAAATTTGTAATTCACTATTTAGATTAATTAAAAATAAAGCACAAATATATTTTCTCTTTTTGAAAACACAAACTTTATTTAGACTTATTTTAAATAATAATTTTAAACGATTGATTTTGTATGCGTTATAATAAGAATATTTTAACGTCAAAATACCCAAATGAATGTATAACTTTTTGAACGTTTTTATATGATTGAACAGTTAACCACTTATAGTTAAGGCTATGCTCGTTTACGACTAATGATTTGTTTAAGTCCAGGTTCACAGGTCAACAGATGCCAACTCCTAAAACAATAAATACTTTATTATTTGTATTTAGTAATTCGTCAATTTCTATTAGTAAATATCGCTACCCTTTCTCTCAAATGGCTTAATTAGAAATTCATATAATTCAGCTATTTCAGTAGAGTGTTATAAAAATTCTAGTATTGTCGTTCTTGAATAGAAAGTATTGCTGGTTATTGTTTTGTATTCTGTACTCAATAACGTCATTGGCTCTCAATATTTGATTATTACTTCCATTGTTGTTAGTCAAATATTGATTATTTATAACCGTGCCGGGAGTCTCATTTAAGGAATCATCAGTGGTTACTAATGAATCAAGAAATAGAGCATTTAAAATTTGTGGATTTGGTTGTGTATGTGATACATTGACAACAATATCTCCATTGTCTAATCGGGTATTTATTGTCCAATTGTTTAATTGAATATTGGTATTTGCATTACCCCATTCTATGTTTAATGTGGAAGGAAGAAACAGATAAATTAATTGGTCAACGTTAGTGTATGGATTTAAATTGTGAAGAGGCGGTTGAGCTACATTTATAGAGGCACCAACCTGAAAACGCAGCCAAGCCGAATTTGTCAAAGCGACTTCAGTATTTTGATGTATTGCAGTAAATAAATCAAAATCACTTTTTTTAGAATAGCCTGAAATGTGATTTCTTCTCCTGATATGTCCTGTTAAACAATCAATAGGCGTACAATTAGGGACTGTATGAGATCCACAATTAATAGGCCTGCCAGTAGCATTTTTACATTCTGTCGCGTTAAAAGGGGTATTGTTTTTTTCGAAATGCATTAAAACCCATTCTTCAAACGAGCGAGAAGAAAATGCGATATTAACCCCTGCAGCAGCAGCATCAGTAAAAGTATCGGGAAGCCTTGGATGATTGTCTTTATCGAAAACTGCCCAAGCATAATCTGCTGAACCACTATCTAAAGCATTTTTTGCTATTTGAAAAAGTTGATACGGATTAGTTTGTGGGTTATTTTCGTTTTCATCGGGATAGACTTCAACCCGTTCAAATTTATCTAATGCTTCTTCTGTTTCTCCCCAACTGGTAAAGTAATTGAATTCGGTTGAGGTTCCTTCACAAGCAATAAAAAGTACCGGTTTTTTGGAAACCCTATTTCTCTTTCTCATACTCCAATTTGTTATCTCGATCAAAAATAAAATCCATAGTTTTTATGTTCGGAAGCCCACCGAATTTGCCACTCATATACCATTTGTCAAATGGGATATCATCACGAAGTCCTTCGATGTCTAAATCATAAACGCTATATAGTTTAGTACAACCATATTTGTCTTTTGAAGTAATCCAAATTTGGTCTTTACGGAAATTATTTTTGTCGAGCAAAGTGGTTTCATGAGTTGCGAAAATCAACTGGGAATTGTATGGATTACTTCGAGGATGATGGAATAATGAAATTAAAAACCTGCAAAGGTATGGATGCATGCTGTTATCAACTTCATCTATCCATATTGGCCTTCCTCCAGTAAAATTTAAAGACAGCATTATCTCGGTACATAAACCAACTAATGCAATTGTACCCGTTGATGCTTGGTTTAGTAAATCAAACTGATGTTGTTTAAAAATTTTGTGATCTTTGTAGACATTATGCGTTGTTTTGAAACGCTTATTAATTCTTGAACCAGAGTATGATTCCTTGTTAACACCCGGTTTAAAAAACTCTTCTTCTTCAACAAGTTCTAAGCCTTTTATCCCTAAATCAGATAATTGAACAAGTTTAACAACTTTGTTTTTTATATCCTCCATTCCTTCAATATCACTTTCAAAAAGACTTTTGGCATTTTCGGCAAGCCCAATAAGCATGCCATTGGCAGCAGCATTTAATACCATGTTTCCATGTATAAAATAATTACGCATATTTTCCCAATATTCTTCTCCGCTGTTGCCTAACTCAGATAAGAAAAGACGTTTAGGATTTATTTTGTCAAAGCTGTTTTTGTTTTTAAAGAAATCACGGTTTATACTGGTAATTTTTCTTCCAGTTCTTTTGTAAATTATCTTTTGACTCTTTTCAGGGTAATATTTCAGTGTTTCTTCAATTATACCGTCTCTTTTAGAAATAGCCATACAATAAATGTATTGAACTTTATCCCACCCAATAAAATTAAGAGTGAATTCGGTGGGTTGGTCAGCTGTTTCGACATCGAGTTCAAACGGTTCTGCAAGTTCAATGTTGTCGTTTACATCATATCTGAACGAACGATCTATTAATTGTCGGAAAGCCCAAAAAGCTCGAATTACATTACTTTTACCACTGGCATTGGCTCCATAGATTACCGCTGTTTTGAGCAAACGAAATTTTTTTCCATTTTTTACAGTAATCTCTGCAACATTGTCTGATTTTCCTTTTGCTCCTGATGCTTCCAGACTAAAAAGAGTTTCATCTTTTATTGAGCGATAATTTTTTATTTTAAAATTAATAATCATAATGCTTATTTTTTACAAAAATAAAACAATTTACAACGAAAACAATAAAAACATCTTTAATTTTTGCAAATTAAAAACAAAAAACAGTTATTGTCGTCCTAAGATAGGGTTGATTCTATTCCGTAAATTATTTTCGAAAACAGGCATTACCCAATCATAATTTTGTGTTGGAATATTTATATAGCTCAGTCTAAAAACTTCGTTTTGCATATTTTCACGAGCCTTTAATTTTAAACCAGTTGTGGGCTGCTCAAGCCTTAAATAAATATGTTCATAAAAGCGAGCATTAATTTTTTGTGATTTGCCTATGTAAAGAGGAATCCAGTCTTTTAATTCCGAATGTTTTGACAATCTCTTTTTCTTGGGGTTTGGCACCCATTTTTTTATATATAACGGATCCGTCCATTTGAGACAGAATTCATCTGCCCATTCTTTGAAATGATTAAACTTTGAGTCATTTTTGATTTCTATCAAATATAAACCCTGACATTCAATTTTATCCCATTGTATCTTTTCAAGACTTGAAGGTGAAAATTCAAATGATTCTTCAAAATTTAGTGTTTGGGCAAATTCGAGTAATTCAATTTGTAAGGCGCTAATTTTTTTGTCTATATTTTCCATTTATGCTGTCTGTTTATAATATAAAATCTTCAGTGAAATAATCCTTAATGATTTTTATTTTGCTTTTAGGCACACCAAATTGATTATGAAATCTGTCAAGTATACAATCGGGATTGGGGTTAAGAATAATTATCTCAGGGTAATCTTTTCGTTTTTTAAAAACAGATTTAAAAAGGTCGTTTGAACGTATGTCAGTAACCGGAAATGAATAACCTATGATGTAAATTTTGTCTGCGTCTACTAATCTGTCTCTTGCTTCCGTCCATAAATCCAGAAATAAATCCCCGAATGAATCATATTCTTTATGTTTTACAGGTGGAATAATCAATGGCATAGATGTTAAACCGGAACTATTGGAAGTTCCTTCAGGAACCAATGGATTTTTAATCCTCATTGACATTATCATCATGCCATCAGGGGCAGATTTACCTTTTATGGGTAAGTTTGGTGGATAATATCCGTATGAGAACTCCTCATAGCCATCCATAAACCGCCCGGCAAAACAATCATAAGGATTTATAGTACTTTCATATATAAAGAATTTATCAGCATCTATGTCTTGCATTAATTCCATTTTCCCATTTTCAGGTAAATTATGACTCGTTAGCCAATTACTTGATCCGTGCAATTTCAACAAAATAGGAAAGTCTAACTTTTTTTTTGAATCATCTAATTTTTCCCAACCATTTCTGAATGTTGCTACTGGACTAACAAAATAACCAAAATCGGTATTCCAACCTGTAGCATTTTTTAAAGCCCTATCCATTAGGGTATCCCAGTTAAAGGTAATAATTGAATCCTCATTTGAAAGTTGTTTTGCCAACCTTATGTGCGCATCTGAAATTGGGCCATTTTGAATTTCATTGATTACACTTATAAATAGAAAAATGAGCTGATTATAAGATTTTATTAATGTAACATTGTCTTGTCCTATTTGGAAGTTTTTTTGTTTTAATTTATGATATAGTTTTTCTTGAATTTCTGTGTGCAGTTCTTCAATATCGCCATTGAAGTCTAGAAAATCTAAGATACCGCCATTATTTCTTTCTGCGACATAATGAAGTAATTCACCAATAAGAACCCAAGGATTTTCAGCGATATCAAGCTTTCTGAATGTTTCAAAAAAATCGTTTGCAATTGGCATCTTGACACCTGTTTTTGATTCTTCATAACTTTTCGAAGCACCTGCTCCCAAAATGATAACCTTTTTCATATTTACACTATTGAAAATAAATTGTTGATTAAAGTTGTATTTCAGAATACTATAAGTTTTGATGTGCTAAACCTTTAAATTTGTTTTTCAAGCGGAATTAAGAATATAAAATATTACATAACGATCACCACTTTTAAATCTGAAATCAATCTTCATTTGCTTTAAAAAGATTTTTCATATCGTCTTCAAGAAATTGATATATCCAATTTCTAATAACGCAATATTCATCAACTTTTGAAGTATTGATTTTGTCAATAGTTTTGACAGGATACCGAGCAAAATCATTGACTCTTAAAATTCGATCTAATGAAAAAGTTCTTAAACTTGTTAACTCTTCCTTCTTCAACAAGTCCCAACTAGGTTCTGCTATTTCGAATTTGATATCAAACCTCCCAGATTTAGATGGGCGATACCCAAACATTCCCCAATCATTTAAGTTCCCATCTTTAGTATAAAAAAAGTACTCATGGGGAATTGAACCGTAAAATTGAAAGTCATCTTTAAAAGTTGGAAAGCAATATTCAACAAACTCTTTATAGCAAATTTCAAATTTCCTGAAAAACTCAATAAAATATAATTCACCTTGCTTTTTACTATATTGCATTGTTCTAACTCTTTCCCAATTGCCGTTTTTGTTTTCGTTATAAAGTATTTTACTTTCTTCTAATGACTTATCTGGAAGGGGTAAGTAATGCTGCTTAATTTCATTTATTCCCTGACTTAATAGAATATCTACAATTTTCCCCAGCTCTTTAATTGGAGCAGTATCTCCAGTTGTATTATATTCGGGAACTGTGTGATTTTCTATAATAGCTATTTTAACTTGCTCTTTCAGTTGCTCATTTTCATTAACCTTATATCGATAAAACTGTATAAACTTAAATTTGATTATTCGCTGTTTTAAATCTTGTAGATTTATAGGATATAATGATTCAAATCTCGGCAAATAAAAATCATTTATCTTAAAATCATAGCCTAGTTCTTTCTGATAATAGTATACTATGAGAGCTATTTGCTCTGTTAAGAGTATGTTGGAATTATAGGCGCTTAATCTTCCTTTTTCCATTATTTTCTTTAAATCTTTGAAAATATTTTTCTTAACAGTTGAGATTTGATTCTTTATTAGTAATGATTCATAGGAACCATACAAAGTATTTACTCCCATTCGCCACATCATATCTGAATCGACATTCAATGAGTTGCCGAAATTCTCAAAAATTAACTTGTCATCTGATTTACTTTTACGCGGTAAGAGTGCATAGCCATGAGAATTTATTAAATCTCGTGGTAAAACTATTGCTATGTTACCATTTGTGTATGGATCAAATTTATCTTTAAATTTTTTGAAATTATGCTCCAAGAAATTATTATAAGATTCAACATAGGAGAGTGCTTTATCTTTTTTGAATTGGATTAAGGTATTTAAGTGCGAAGATTTGGCATTTTCTATATAAAAATCTATTGCGCTCTTACCTATATGGTTTTTATAAAAATCGTGTAAAACATCATAGAATTCAATGTCAGACATTTTATCTAACTGGTATGAATGGTAGCAAATAATGTAATCCCTTATTTTTGAATAGTAGAATGATATATTGTACGACTCCTCTGTATTGGATTTGATTAAGATGTTTCGGGTAAATAGATCCTCCGGAATATTTTCATCTAGCGATAAATTTAATTTTTCGAGAATTTGGTTTACATCTATCCCTTCATCTTTATATGTTTGCCACGATGTGTATTCGTGATCAATAATTATTTTACCGATAGCTGCAAGAATCCGCAATCCTGATATGTAGTCAATACGTGTTTTAGCGATAGATTGCTTCAGGTATTTTTGAATTAGTTCTTTATCATTTATTTTATTTGGTACCTTCTTCCCACTATACACCTCGCAAAATAATTTCAAAAAGAATCCATTTTTTAGTTCTCGTAAAATTAAATCTGATATTGCTCCTTTAAAGCCAAATGCCTTTTGGTATAATGGCAAAATATCGTTCAACTCTTTATCGGAGAATTCATTTAATAGAAAACCCGGATTATTGCCTAAATCACTAATGGTTTGGTGTGATTTTTTAAGTTCGTCATAAAGATGCGTAGGATTATCACTAATCTTAAGGATTGAATTTAAAATATTTGATTTGCAACTAATTACGATTTTTACATATTCTAAGTGCTTAGCGGCCAATGCCAGTTCGCTTAGTTCATGAGTAATATTAGAATTAGTGCTTTCATCAACTGCATCAATGAATATTAAGACATTTTTATTTGCAAATCGGCCTAATTCATTAAGTTTTTTCAAGGCAGTATCTGTTTCAGTTCTGCTCGAAAAAGCAAGATTTAAATCTTGAGCTATGCAAACAGCAGGCGATTGTATAATGGCTGCATTGTAAAAAAACACAAATGAGTTCTCTAAATATTGAAGTACTAGAGAACAGATAGCATTTGTTTTACCAACTCCTGCATTTCCTACTAAGCCAAAAACTGATTCTTGAGACTTTAAAAAGTTGTCAAAGCTAATTTGCAAATCTTGGCGCTGTATATACAAGTCTCTTACAAATTTAGAAAAGGGACTGTCGATTCCGCCGATAATTTGACCCATCCTGTCCCATACCTGAGCTTCACAAAAGAGTTTTAAATTTTGAGGTGTAAGCGCGATGAAGTTTTTTAGTGCCTCATATCTAATCCTTAATTCTTCATCTGTTGAAAGTGAATAACCGTTTTTCCAGAAACTCGATTTTTCTGCTATGTTTCCTGTGATATGCTCTTTTGTTATTGTATCATAAACTTTGGTTTCAAGACCATTGGTGATTATGGTAAATGGTGCTATATCATCAAGTAACCTTGCATAAGATATCCCTTGATCACGATCATCATCTGTGATAGGAACAGTATCACTTTTTAATTCAATGACGAATAGATTTTTGCTGTGTCTTTTACAAAGTATATCAGACCTTCCTGTTGCCTTCTTTGTCTTTCCAAGCCTAATTTTAAAAGAGTCTTCCAAAGAAATTTCAGAAACATCAATACCTAAATCATGAAGGTAGGGCAGGAGAATTTTGGCTTTAATATCTTCTTCAGTCATATATGAATTGATTAATCACCAAAGATTTGTTTTAATAAATTTTCTTCTGTAAATGGCCCTCCCAATCCCATAGGTTGCTTTGTAGGGAGCTTGAAAATATAAACAAAAACAGATGTTTTTATTGCACCATGGCCATAAGGAGAGTTCTTAGTCCCTTTTTTGTGAAAATATGCTTCAACTTCGTTTGCACTTGCAACGTTATCAGCTTCGCAACATTTCCAAAAATCGATTAATCCTTTTTTGTAACTATGTTCCGCTTTTCTTCGTTTTTCATTGTTTGTGATTCCTGAATACCAACCACTAAATCTTGGATTTTCACTACCCATAGTTTGCTTAACAAATTTTGTGAGTTGCGTTTTTATTCCGTTTGATGTCATAAGCACTAGTTTTGAGTTGGAATTGCTGCTTGATTTTAAGCCTTATAAATTAGTATTTGATGTCTAATTCTGCAATCAAATATATTAAAATTATTTACTTTTTCCTACTTTTCCAACTGATGTTATGATGGGAGTTTTTGCGGTACTCTCTATAGCTCATGTGAAGATAGATGCCTATAGCATAGGCACCGGCTATAAAAATGATGTGAACCAATGCATTAAGTACTGTATTTTGAATAGAACGCCAATACTATTTAAATAATTTTAGTTTTAATATGCAATTGTGGAATTATAGATTTGCATTTTAGGAATATTGAGATGTATAAAAGCACGGATTACAAATCCGCTATTAGGATAATTATATAAACTTTCTAACTTCAAATTGAAAGAAATCATTTTGTAATTGCAGATATTGATAAAATTGTGAATTCGCAGAAAGATTACCAAATTCATTAAGTGATAGATTCGAAAGTTGTTTATCATCCAGTAATTTGTGTGCCACGCTTGTAATTATACCAAGCCTAACCAATTTAATTAATTCTCGGTTTGTAGTGCCATAAACATGAGTTAGATATTCATCTTCGCCAATAAGACCGAAATCGAATAAAAAGACAATTAGTTTATTTAACTTATAACTAACGAAATCTTCTTCAATCTTAACTTTGACAACACTTAAATTGATGAGAATCTCATCTGACTTTCCATTTAAATTGACATAGACTGTATCTTTATACATTTGATTGTTATAGGCATTTGTGTCTCTTTTCACCTCGCCGTAAGATTTGCCTATGAATATAAAAGGATCAATTGTATTTGCTTTTGCTTTTAGGTACTGAAATGTAGCGGCAATATTCTGTTTTAACGATTGCTTTTGAGTTGTTGTTAAATAGAAATTATAATATTTTTGGGCTGCAGGATTTTTTAAACGCTCTACTTCATAATCAATAATTCTTTCTGATAAATTGCTAACAAAAATTGCGGTAACTTTTTGGATAAGATTCAAGCTTTCCCATTCTTCCTGCGAAAAGTATTGAAAATTTATTACGATTTGCGAAATTACAGTATCAAAATTATCATAGATTTCCTCAAAGCTATTTTCAATAAAATATTTCTTTATCCTTGTGTCTTGCTCAATCGCGTTCCTATTTTTAATTAGAAATGTTGTATTGTCTTTAATTTTTTGATCTTTTTCTCGCCGTTTTTCTTTGACTTGCTCTTTGGTAAGGTAATCAGTTTTTGCAAAATCTAGGTCATCAATGTTATAGCTGTTAAGTAAAGGATTTTCAATTTTGTCTTTAAAACTATGATTTCTTAATAATTCAATCTTATTAGTCATTGAATATTTTCCTTGAAAATCTTCACAATTAACAAAGTGAATTTTGGGATTAAGTTTTTCTAAATTTTGCTCTTGAAATACATAATTTAATCTATTCACTCGTCCAATTAGATTTACTAAATCTTTGCCATCAAGATAATTTGTGCTGGTAATAAATATTGTATCAATAGGTAAATTTACGCCTTCTAATATTACTTTATTAGCAACTATATATTTTAAACTTGAGATAGTTTTAAATTTATACTCAAGGTATTCTTTAATTTGATTTGGAATTTTCCCGTGAATATAAACAATGCCTTTTTTCAAATATTTGTTTGCATAGAACTTTTCGTGAACTTCGTTACTTATAGTATTGACAATTTGATTAATTTCTATATCAGATGGATATTCCGGCAGCTTTTCATAAAGTTCTCTTGAAAGCTTTTCTATGTTCTTTGGTCGAAAATTGTAGATGAAATTTTTTGTTTGACTATTTTTTTCGATGTATTGATAAAAGCTACTAGATTCGTTTAAAGTTAAATATTCGTTTGTGAAGCGATTGTAGATTGATGTTATTTCATTTTCCCAAAGAAAAATATCCTCAGATTTCAAGTTGTGCTTAACTACAGCAGATTCAGTTTTTGTATTTACATTTGATTTAATATTGTCTGGAAAATCAATTAATGGAGACAGGTAAATTACTTTCGTACTGTTTATTGCTCTATTCATTTCAATTAAACGAGTTAGCAAAATCCCACGGGAATTCTTTTTATTATACCTAAAAATATTGTGTGCTTCATCAATAAAAAGAATATCAAAAGCCACGCTCTTTCTGAGTAACCTTGTTGCTCTTTCTTGGGTTAAAACACCAATGAATTTTTCTTCTCCATTATACATTTCGTCATGAGTGATTAACTTATAACTAAGATTTAAATCTTTTATGTCTTTAAAATTTTGAACTAACAATGATTTGGTAGGGACAATTATACCTATCCGCTGATATGTATTATTAATTATGAAATCTTTTATTAGTGAGCTTTTACCAAAAGAAGTTGGAGCTACGTAGACTAGACTTTCAATGTTACTATTGAGTAACGTATTACTCGCCGAATGCTGTTCTAAGGTTTCTAGGTGTCGTTCTCTAATATTGATAAATTTCTCATTAATTATTTTATACGTTAGTAAACCACTTATACTATTTATTTGAAGCAGATCGTTATGCAAAATTGTTTTGCAGATAGGATAAAATCCAATTTGCAAGCTGATATCATATAAAGGCTGAAAATCTCTAAACAGTAGTGAATATTTTAAAATTATGTAGTAACCTAATCTGAAATAACTTTTATTTCTATTGTCATTATCGTAAACTTTGAAAAATAGCAGCGCGCATAATAGAATATACTCTTTTTCTGAATCTGAAATTGAAATATTGGACAATATAAGTTTTGAGAAAACTACATTAAATTCTTCGCTATTTTTTAGAGCCGTAAGCTGTGATTTTTCTGACATACCTTATGTGTTTATGTAGGCTATGAAATCATCCACATTTTTTTTGTTGATACAAAGGATGTTTATGTTTTTGTATTCATAATTTTTAACTAATCCTGTTAATTTGGTTTTCAAATCGGCTCTGTCGATACATTTCCAATTAGCATCTAAGTAGATAGTTGAGCTTGGTATGACATTAAAATTTTTTATGTGGTTAAAGGAGCCTTTCAAAAATTGCTTTTTAAAATCGGTTAAATTTTGAATCAGAGTTTTATTTGGATTAACTTGTTGAAGGCTGGCATGGTTAACCGCATTTGACCAAGGGTCTATAGGATTACCATGTGCATCTAGCTTTGATCCGTTTAGTTTATCTCTAAGATCACGGTATGCTTCTCCAATATTTGAATTATGAGTTGCAGTAGTAGTAGTTGATAAACTCGATTTACTTTCATATAGAAATATTTCATTCTCAAATTGATACAGACCGTCAAAACCTTTCTTCATTGATTTAGTTTCCTCTAAATTCTTAAATAAAAAGTGCTGTTTAAAATCTAATTGGTTTAAATATAAATGACAAAAAAATTCGGCAATGAAACCGTGCTTTTTTGCTTCATCTTTTCCAACAAACCAATTCCGTATTTCAATCTTTAAAACATCAATATCTTTATCGCCGGCTATTCCGTTACAAATTTTAGAGATGTTATTCTTTATAGCCATAATAATATTATCATCATAATCACCAATGTCGAGATAATGAATTTTAAGATTTTCAGAAACAATATCAATATTTGCTTTAAGGTTCATTGTTGAGTTAAAAGATGAAATTATTTTGATTAATAATCAAATGTAGTAAACTTCTCTTATTTATTTAGATTTTTCGAGATGTGGCTATTACAGATGTTTTTTCTAGACTCTTTTAATTTGATACTAATGTAGATTCCTATTATTATAACCGGTATAGCCATTACAATTTCATACCACTCCATATTTTGAATTTTAGGTAGTCAAAATATAAAATGCTAATTTATAGTCGTATGCGATTCGGGAATATTTATTATTTAAATTTCGGAATAAAAAAAGATGCCCGGAGGCATCTTAGTTTTCGTGGTATTTCTGAAGTTTGAATTAATATTTTTTGAACACCTTATGAGTTTATTAATTTAAAAAAGTCTGAAAGTTTAATATTTCTAGCTTCGCAAATCTTATTTAAAGTGTATAAAGTGATAGTGTACTTTTCATCATTAAATATTCTTCTGGCAGTCTTTTCATCAATGTTGTGACTGAGGGCAAATTGAGTTTTTGCCTGCTCGTTACCAATCCATTCCTTGGCTATATAGTCACATATTTTTCTGTTTAAATCGGCCATATAGACAAATTAAGATGTTAAATCTCAAAATTTATCGGACAGCTGTCCGATTGTAGGAATTAATTATTATATTTGTGTCAGAATATTTAAATTTGCGATTCTTCATATAAATAATATTTGAAGCATTCGCTTTGAATCCCGCCATTGAAAACTGGTAATTTTTGCAACGGGAAGATAAGTGTCAATGCTCACGCTCCAGGGCGTGGGCTCACTTATTGTTGCACGGTATACCAGTACCTCAATGGCAATAAGCTGAGTTCCGCGCCTTTTTTTGTGGCATAAACTCAACGATTCTCTGCGCATCTCTTCACTTATTTACGGATTGCAAATCATTACAGATTTTAGAACACAGCAAAGCCTGCCTCAACGCCATTTCTTGGATTTTGAAATTTAGTTTAGGTTGGGGCAGCTTTTTAAATGATTATCTAACCAAACCCTACAGCCTATGCTATAAACAATCTAACTAACACTTCAATCAAAAAAAGGCCCTCTGCATCTTCTTGGCGGTTGAACAGAGGACCGGTAGACAAACAAAACTAATGTTTCATTTAACCAAACCAATATTATGAATAAAAATTCATTGTACAAGGCTCGAGCGCCTTTATTGTACTTACTTTTTATAAGCCTATTTTATTGTAATGCCTTATTTGCCCAAAGCGCACAATCTACTAATGTTACAGGCATAGTGACTGATGCCAATGGAGTATTAACCGGAGTAACAGTAAATGTGAAAGGTACTAACCAAAGTACCATAACCGACAATGCAGGAAAGTTTGCCCTAACTACTAACTCAAATGCAATACTGACTTTTAGCTACATAGGATACAAGGAAGTCACTGTCACGCTTGACAGCCGTTCTGTTATTAATGTAACGATGCAGGAGGATTCAACAACTCTGAAAGAAGTTACTATTAATGCTGGCTATTATACTGTAAAAGACAAGGAGCGTACAGGGAGCATTTCGAAAATTACATCCAAGGATATTTCAACACAACCCGTGGCTAATGTGCTTGCTGCGATGCAAGGACGTATGGCAGGTGTCGATATTACCCAAACGACTGGAGTGCCGGGTGGTGGATTTGATATTCGGATTCGAGGGTTGAACAGTTTGCGTAACAGTGGTAATGCGACGTTGTATGTAATTGATGGCGTGCCGTTTGCCTCGGATGCTATTGGAGATTCGCAAACCTCATCGACTTTGCCTACAGCTACGAGCCCGCTAAACTCGATCAATCCGAGTGATATTGAAAGCATCGAGATTTTGAAAGATGCCGATGCTACCGCTATTTATGGTTCTCGTGGTGCTAATGGTGTGGTCCTGATTACTACCAAAAAAGGCAAGGCAGGAAAAACGCAGTTTACTGCTAGTGCCAGTACCGGAACTGGGCAAATTACCAAAAAGCTTGACTTGCTGAATACCGCACAATACCTTGCGATACGCCAACAAGCGTTTGTTAACGATGGTATTACTACTTACCCCTATAATGCTTTTGATGTTAACGGTACTTGGGATGTGAACCGCTACACCGATTGGCAAAAGGAATTAACTGGTGGTACTGCTGTGATTAAGACGTTGCAAGCTAATGTTTCGGGAGGTTCGGCACAAACCCATTTTTTGGTTAGTGGGAACACCTATACCCAAAGCACTGTATTTCCGGGAGACTTTGACTATAAAAAAGGGGCTGTGCATGTGAGTTTGGATCATGAGAGTGATGATAAACGGTTTAAAGTAGTATTCTCGGGTGGTTATGATGTACAGGATAACGACCAACCTGCAGCCGACCTTACGCGGATTTCGAGAAATCTTGCTCCGAATGCTCCTGCGCTATATGATGCCGATGGCAACCTAAATTGGGAAAACAGTACCTGGGAGAATCCGTTAGCGGCTTTGCGTTCGGAATCTTTAGCTAAAACGAATAGTTTGGTGGCAAACAGTACGTTTTCGTATCAATTGCCTTATGGGTTTACTGCTAAGACTAGTTTGGGGTTTACCGACTTGAGGCATCATGAAAGCCGGACCGATCCTTCGACCATTTATGACCCTGTATATGAAGCCGGAGCGGAATATTCGTCTATCTTTTTAACTACTTCAAGCCGACAATCGTGGATTGTAGAACCGCAATTGCAATGGAACCGCACGGTTGGTAAAGGTAAAGTGACTGCCTTGGTTGGTGGGACTTTTCAAAATCAAGAAAGTAACAGTATGCTGCAATATGGGTCGGGCTTTACCAGTAATAGTTTGCTGTACAATTTAGCTTCTGCCAGTTTTAGCAAAACCTTTTATGATGATGTGACCGAATACCGTTATCAAGCCTTTTTTGGAAGGGTAAACTTTTTATGGCAGGATAAATACATTTTGAACCTGACCGGTCGTCGTGATGGGTCGAGCCGGTTTGGACCTGGTAAGCAGTTTGCTAATTTTGGCGCTGTGGGTGCTGCCTGGTTGTTCTCGGACGAGAAACCGATTAAAGACAAAATACCTTTTTTAAGTTTTGGAAAACTTAGAGGCAGCTATGGGATTACGGGAAATGATCAGATAGGCGATTATCAGTTTTTAAATACCTATCAATCGAGCGGTACGGTGTATGACGGCACGGTGGGATTGAGCCCGATACGGTTGTATAATCCTAATTTTAGTTGGGAGACCAACAGAAAGCTAGAAGCGGCTTTGGAGCTTGGTTTATTGAAAGACCGCATCTTTACTACAGTGAGTTGGTACAGAAACCGCTCTTCGAACCAGTTGATTGGTATGCCATTGCCTGCTACCACAGGTTTTACTTCGATGCAATCGAACTTGGCTGCTACTGTTGAGAATACCGGATTGGAATTGACGCTGCGCACGGTGAATGTGCAAAAAGATTCGTTTGGATGGACAACGAATTTTAATCTTACTGTGCCTAAAAATAAGTTGATTGCTTTTCCGGGGCTTGCCAGCAGTACCTACAGCAATCAATATGTGATTGGAGAATCTATTAATATTAAAAAACTGTATCACTTTACCGGTGTGAATCCGCAAACGGGTGTTTATGAGTTTGAAGATGTGAATGGAGACGGTCAATTGACCATTGCCGATGCCCAAACGGTTAGGGATTTTAGCCCGACTTATTATGGTGGACTGCAAAACCAGTTGCGGTATAAGCACTTTCAATTGGACTTTTTGTTTCAGTTTGTGAAGCAATTGAACTGGAATGCGGCTACGCAGTATTCGGCTCCCGGTGCTTTTGGGAATCAACCCGCTTCTGTTGTGGGCGGTTGGCAGCAAGCAGGTGATATCGCTACCCATCAAATTTATACCACCGGATTGAATAGTGATGCCGTGAATGCTTATGGACGTTATGCCACCAGTGATGCTGCTGTGAGTGATGCCTCATACATACGATTGAAAAATGTAGCCCTTTCGTATGTAGTACCCAGCTATGTGAAAGGATTGCAATGTAAGTTGACTTTGCAGGGTCAAAACCTACTACTTATTACACCGTATAAAGACGGTGATCCCGAGTTTAGAAGCTTTAATTATCTGCCTCCTTTACGCATTGTTAGTTTAGGAGCCGAGTTTAAATTTTAAAAAGAAGAGACATGAAAAATAAACTAAAAACTATATCATTTTTTTGGCCAGTGGCTGTTTGGGGCGTATTACTGTGCCTTGCTACTTCGTGTGATAATTTTGTAGGTGTGGAGCAACCTAATTCGCAACTGACGGGTACGGCTGTATTTGAAAACAATACTACTGCAACTGCTGCCATGAAGGACATTTATGCTAAGATGCGCGACAATGGGTTACTGACCGGTAAGTCGGTTGGGTTATCGAACTTACTAGGGCAATATACTGATGAATTGGTGTGCTATCAGACAGGTGTTACTACGGCAGAACCCTTTTATAACAATAGTGTGACGGCTACTAATGGTTATGTGCAACAGTTGTGGAACAGTACCTATAATCAGATTTATGCGACTAATGCCGTGATTGAAGGTGTTACTGCTTCGACAGGTATGACTACTGCACAAAAAAATCAACTTATTGGGGAAGCGCTTTTTGTTAGGGCGTTGCTGCATTCCTATTTGGCAGGTGTTTATGGTGGTTGCCCTTATATTACCACAACCGATTATGTGCAAAACAGTACTGTGCATCGATTGACTACCGTGGCAGTTTATAATGAGTGCATTGCTGATTTGGAGGAATCTGCTACGTTGTTGCCAGAGAGCTATATTAGTTATGAAAGAATAAGACCCAACCAATATGCTGCTAGAGCGTTGCTTGCCCGATTGTATTTGTATACAGGGCAATGGGCACAAGCCAGTAATGAAGCTTCGGCGGTGTTGAACCAAACGGCAATGTATGTGTGGGAACCGGATTTAGACAAGGTATTTCTAAAAGAATGCACGAGTACTATTTGGCAATTTTCAGCCAGTGGTGGCTATGCTAATGCGCAGGAAGGTGCTTTGTTTGTTTTTAATGCAGGTCCTCCACCTACGGTAGCATTGAGTCAGTATTTATACAATTCGTTTGCCACAAATGACCAACGTAGAAATCATTGGATTAGAAGTATTACCGATGGCACGACTACTTGGTACCAACCTTATAAATACCAACAGGATAACAGTTCGACAACGACTACTTCGTATTCGGTTATGTTGCGACTGGCAGAGCAGTATTTGATTAGAGCGGAAGCCCGAGCGCAACAAGGTGATTTGATAGGTGCCAAGCAAGATTTGGATTTTGTACGCAACAATGCCGGACTTGGTGGTACTACTGCTACGACTAGTACCGCAATTATTACTGCGGTTATGGAAGAGCGCAGGTTTGAGTTTTTTACCGAATTGGGCATGCGCTTTTTTGATTTGCAACGAACAGGAGCTTTGGATGCAACCTTAACTCCTGTTAAACCGGGATGGAATACTACAGATGGTCTTTGGCCGGTGCCTCAATCGGAATTATTGATTAACCCAAATCTTGCTCCGCAGAATGCAGGCTATTAGAATGAGAAATCCATTTATTATTTTTTTTGTGTTAGTTTCCTGCTCTGTCATGGGGCAGGTTACGAACAAAAAGCTTCTTACCGAGGCAGATTACCATTTATGGAGTACTATGGAAATGCAAGCAGTGTCTGCTAAAGGGAATTGGGTAAGCTATCATTTGGCTTATGAGAGTGGTATGGATACCCTTTTTGTGCGGAATAAAGAAGCTACCAAAACCTATTCTTTTGCCAAAGGGTATGATGGGAAGTTTGCCAAAGATGCTTTTTTTAGTTGTATGCTGCCGGACAATGTACTTTCGGTTTTGAATTTAAAAACAGGAGTCGTTAGGCAGCTTAAAGAGATTACCCAATATGCTTTCTCGGCGGATGGCACTACTTTGGTTACGTTGACCGAGACACAACAACTTACTATGGAACGGCTTGATGGTATTGGAACGGAAACGATAGCCTCTGTTACCAGGTTTTATCTTAATCCGACCACTACGGGAATGGTTTATGCCATAGCAAAGGAAAAAGCCTCGTTGCATTATTGCCCTTTTGATGGTAATAGGGAGCATTTTCAGAAATTGGAATCTGATGGTGAGGCTACCTTTGAAAACATTGTTTGGCAACGCAAAGGGCAATCTTTTGCCTTTGTGAAAAGTTATAAAGACACGCTTGATATTCGGAATGGTAAAAACCTGTATGTATATCGATTAGCCGGGAACAAACTTTTTGGTTTTGATGCAAATAGTGTGCCTTCTATAGCCAAAGGCAGTCGCATAGAAGCACCACTTTGGACCCGCTTTATGATTTCGGATGATGGGCAACGGGTGTTCTTTTATCTTACTGAGCCATCGGCTACAAATCCTGAAAAGCCATTAGTACAAATATGGAATGGCAATGATGCCTGGCCTTACCCGCAGGCGCAACGAACAGGTAGGTTTGACAAGGCGTCGAAATGTGCTGTTTGGTGGCCTGATAGTGGGCGATTTTTAAGGATAACAAGCACAGAGCTACCTAAAATGATGTTGAGTGGTGACCAGCACTATGCGGTTACTTACAATCCGATGGGGGATAAACCTCAGTTTACTCAGGATTTTACCGCTGATTTTTATATTACAAATTTGTCAAGTGGAGAAAAAACTAAATTCTTGGCGGATCAACTATGTGATATTGCGGAAATCACGCCCTCATATGGCGGTAAGTATGTAGCTTATTTTAAAAACAAGCAATGGTGGGTTTATGATATCGCCCGTAAAAAACATTTTAATGTCAGTATTGGAATTAGGGAATCGTTAGCTGATGAAGCAAAGGATAAGTCAGGGCAAAAGCCAGCTTGCGGCATTGTAGGATGGACGAAAGATGATACCGATATTATCCTTTATGATGAATATGATTTGTGGAGCGTAAGTTTGGCCGATTTGAAAGCCAAGCGACTTTCCAGAGGAAGAGAACAAGGAATTTCTTTTCGATTGGTTTATCCGTTGGGAGAGGTGAAACTGACGATGAACTTTGATGGGTTTACTTTTCGGGAATTGGATTTAAGCAACAAACTTTATCTACAAGCCTTTGGAAAAGATACCAAACAATCGGGGTTCTATGAATGGAATGGAACTGAAAAGCCAATCGTGTTTAAAGATAAAAGCATTACTCAATTTGGTTTTACAACTGGGAGTGATACCTACTATTATGCTGAACAGGATTTTGATGCGCCACCGGCTATCATGGCTATTGGGAAATTGAAAAATGTTGCAAAAATTGTGGTGCAGAGTAATCCGCAACATTTTACTTATCATTGGGGTACCTCACAACTTATCAGTTACACCAATTCTAAAAATCAACATTTGCAAGGTGCTTTGTACTACCCGGCAAACTATAACCCATCAAAAAAATATCCCATGGTCGTTTATATTTATGAGCGGTTGAGTCAGGAGGTTCATCGATATGTTAACCCAACACTGCACAACAACATTGGTATTAATACCAGTAATTTGACTGCTCATGGCTATTTGGTTTTGCATCCCGATATATCGTATACTATGGACGATGTTGGTATTTCGGCAACGGATTGTGTGGTTAGTGCCACTAAAGCTGTGATAGCTATGGGTATAGTACAACCTGATAAAATAGGGTTAACAGGTCATTCGTTTGGAGGCTATGAAGTTAATTTTATCGCTACGCAAACGGACATTTTCGCTACCATTGTTTCGGGTGCAGGCTCTTCGGATTTGGTTAACACTTATCTTTCGATTGGGTGGAATACCGGTAAAGTTGAAACTTGGCGATTTGAAGATCATCAGTATCGCATGCCACTGCCTCTGTTTTCTAATATGGAGGGATTCTTGAGGAATTCTCCGGTTATGCAGGCTCAAAACATCACTACCCCTATGCTAATTTGGACGGGTGAAGAGGACCGGCAAGTGGATTATCATCAAACTATAGAATTTTACAATGCTCTACGACGGTTAGGGAAGAAAACTATTATGCTTGTTTACCCGAACAATGGGCACATATTGACTGAAAGTGATAGTAGAGAAGACTTTACCCATCGGTATGAATCATGGCTTGCTACTTATTTAAAAGATGCATCACCACCTGAATGGATTGCAAAAGGAATGCGATAACCAATCTTTATAAAATCAAAAGCAGTTCCTAGTGATTAGGAACTGCTTTTTTTGTGTTTAATGGTTTAGTTAAGTCTCCACAACTGAACCGCACAATGTGTGGCATCGGTCATCCCAAAGATTTGCGCACCTCCCGTTTGGGTTTCTGTACACAAAACTCCTGTGTTCACGTTGTCACAATTGTTTTTAAACACACAAGTAGGACCTTGTTTGATGTAGCCCGGCACTGAGCTTACAGCTTTAGCATTTTTTGATGCTGTGGTAGTGAAAGCACTGGCTACTGCTGCTGTAAAAAGGATTACAGACAGGAACATTTTTCCATTTTTCATGATGTAAAAAATTAAATTATTGATTTGATCTACTTTTTTCTACAGGTGTTCGATCTTATTCCTGATGCTATATTATTTATCGCCTTGCCGATGTATCGAGTTGATAGGCTACCAGAGTGTTATTAAACAGGAAGTACACTTTGCCTTTTGTGGCCCACATAGTTTGTGGCTTTTTATCGTTAAGATTATAGACATAAAAGCTATACTCGTAAGTTTTGGTGTTGAGGTTGTATACATCAATCACAGAGGTTTGTTTCCAGAGGTTAAGTGATTCATAACGTCCCCGAAGGTTGGAATTCACAAACAGTTGATTGCCTGAAGTGCTGCTGAGCTTATTAACCATCAGTGGAGGTACTGCCATCTTTCTGTCGCCGTTACTTAAAGTGGCGATTTTAATCTTAGCCGTAGTTGTCGTATCAATGGTGTTTCCGCGATAGGAAAGTTTTACTGTTTTATCGGCCACAATAAATTGATTGCGGTAATAGTAGCTGTAGATGAGTTTTTGA
>Ga0208270_100215_pt1 | contig 22394 bp, 19 predicted proteins | sample LakWasM109_LOW13_2_FD_183925 | JGI IMG/M metagenome (GOLD analysis project Ga0208270, IMG submission 183925) | Freshwater sediment methanotrophic microbial communities from Lake Washington under simulated oxygen tension - Sediment Metagenome... | ecosystem: Environmental > Aquatic > Freshwater >...
ACTGACGTTTTTCTTCGTCGGTCAAATTGACTTTATATTTAATGGCTGGCATAACTGAACCTCACTACGCCAAAGCCAATAGCTATATCACAAATTATCGCTTCGCTTCAATATGACTGACTACTAGCGCCTTTTATGCATGGAACAAAGCGCCTGAAGATACTGATAAAAAAGTGCTGCAAAAACAGCTGGAAGCTAAAGCGATTCAGCTATTTGATGAGAATAAGAAAATTTATGGTTCCCGTCGTTTATCTGAAGCCTTCATAAAATAAGACATTCAAGTCGGGCGTTATAAAGCGAAACAATTGATGAAGAAATTGGGATTGAAACCGCGTTATCCAAAACGATTCAAAATCACCACCGACAGCGATCATCATGAGGCGATTTCTCCGAACCACTTGAATAAGCAATTTGATGTGGCTGCGCCCAATACAGTCTGGACCACCGATATTACTTACGTTTGGACGCTTGAAGGCTGGCTCTATGTCGCTATTGTTATCGATTTGTTTTCCAGGCAAGTAGTGGGCTGGTCGATTGATGATCACATGCGGACTTCGCTGTGTGTTAATGCCTTGCAGATGGCATTCTGGAGGCGAAAGCCAGAGCCCGGCCTACAACATCATTCCGATCGAGGCAGCCAATACGTAACTGTTGGGATAATTCGCCGACAGAGCGATTTTTTCGAAGCTTAAAATACGAGCAACTTACCTACGAGAAATTCAGAACAAAAGAGGCGGCAAAGCTGAGTATTATTGATTATTTAGCTTTTTATAATGGTATAACGCGCGCACTCAAAATTAATCTACCAACCCCGCTGGAATGTGAGCAGGAATTCTATAAGAAGACGGCGTAAGAAAGTCTCCTGTTTAAGTTGACCATTACATATCCCATTGGTTTTGTGTGGCCATATCATCACAATAATAGGTGTTTACAACAATATGTTTTTTAAGTTTTTCAATTAAGAATAAACGCTTATTCATTATTAATTTATTCGGTGTCCATAAAAAATAGGATGATTACGTTATGAAAAATATTTTTCAAAATAGCAAACAAGAACAAATATTAAATCATAAATGGCTTATAGCTATGGTTCCACGGATAGTATTGCCTAAAACATACACTAACCAAATTCTAAGGAGGGCATCTCTGGTTGTTTTATTGGCTTTCTTTAGCAGCGGGGTTGTGCAAGCGGCAACAGCGGTTCAGCCGGTGCTAGATCTCAAGTTGACTGGATTGCAGACCGCACAAGTGGGTCAAGCTGATCGAGTGGGTCAGACGGTAAGAGCAGGTCAGCTTCTTAATGGGATCAACGTAAGCCTCACCAACCCTGGGTCTGCCACGCCAGACGCGCGGCTGCGCCTTATTGTCCATGACGGAGCCGGTCGAGACCTAAAGGCGGATGACGTTAAGATTGATGTATTGGAAGGAGCATCATGGGTGTCTATACCCCTTAAACATATAGATGGTGGGGTAATGGGAGCTATCGGTGCACAGGGGTCAGGGCACAAAGAGATTGAGCAACGTGGCGGTTTCGCAATCTCGGCTAAATCGACCAAGCAATTGCAGCTGCGGCTTATGTTTCGCTTGCCCGGGGTATATCAATTGGTAGCTACGGTCTCTCCTGACAATGGAAATACTCACTTGGCGCAACCTTTAGTCGTAACTTTGGAGGCTCTATGAACCCCATACAGATCATATTAATAAATAGCTTTTCGACAATGGCGAGGAGGTCGACTGCTTTGTTGAAGAACACGTCTACGCGAGTGAGAAGACGTTGGACTCCGTGCGTTATCGACATGCTGCTGGTTTGCTTTCTATTGACCTTGAATATGCTGCAAGCAGTCGAAGCTGCAGGCGCTCAATCAACTACTATAGTCTCGTTAACATTTGACGATAACTGGGCGGAATCGGACGCAATCCAACCTCTGCTTAACAGCGGCCTGAAAGCGACTTTCTACCTCAACTCCAATAGAATACGTCTCTCGGGGCCGATAGACAACACTGATTACCTGACGAAAGGTGAAATCGATACACTGTTTAACAACGGCTATGAAATCGGCGGACACACCATTAACCATGTAGACCTTGCAACCCTTACTGACGCTGCCGCGCTGACAGCTATCTGCGACGACTTGGCGACGCTCCGTGGGTGGTATGGCGACAACGTTTATTCGTTCGCATATCCTTACTCATCTACCGGACCGACCACCCAAGGCATCGTTTTGGGAGGGTGTCCCGGTACATACGGTCCTTTGAATAAACCTGTCGGTAAATACGAAAGCGCGCGAGCAGTCGGCGGCGTGGGATGCCAAAACTGCCCGGTGGCAGAGACGATACCACCGGCTTTCCCCTATTACATCGCCTCAACCGATTCTGTGCTCTCTACGACTACCCTTGCTGATATGCAAAACTACGTAACCCAGGCAGAGACCAATGGGGGCGGTTGGGTAACGCTAGTTTTTCATAGTGTGTGTACTGGTTGCCAGGATTATGCGGTGACACAGAATACGTTGACTCAATTTTTGACATGGCTGAAGGCCCGGGAGCCGCAAGGCACTTACGTGAGGACTGTTCATCAAGTAATGACTGGGGATTACCCACCGCTCTCCCCTCCCCCGCAGCTAGGACCTAACATGCTTATCAATCCCTCGCTTAACGATTTCTTAGGCAGTGTACCTTCTTGCTGGGAGCGCAGGGAATGGGGTAACAACAATGCCACATGGACGCGCACAACCGGTTTCACCGGGTCTACTTCAGATTTCGCGCAACAATTGCAGATAACCTCCTTAACCGACGGCGACCGTTCGCTAGTACCAGCGGAAGATGCCGGTCAGCAAGCCGGTGGGTGTGCCCCTTCGGTGGAAGCAGGCGCCAATTATCAATTAAGCGCGCAATACAAGTCCAACACTGGCGCGGTTGTTGTACTGGATTACATGGATGCTAACGGCGTTTGGCAGTACTGGAGGGATGGGCCGCATTTACCGGCGGCCAGCAATTGGAGCCCAATGACCCATTCTACCGGGCCATTGCCGACGGGCGCCAAAGCCATAAGCTTTGGTATCACCCTAGCGAGTGTTGGTACGCTTACAACAGATGAATACTCAATGAAAAAGGTTTTGGGTAGTTCACCGCCACCCAATACAGCTCCCACCTTCGTCGGTGGTATTACTACCCTGACGGTAAACATGAATAGTTCGGCACTAGACCTAAAGCCCAACCTGCATGTCAGCGATGCCGATACCGGCCAGACGGAAACCTGGAGTTCAAGCGTCGCCCCCACCCACGGCACACTGACTGTCACCGGCGCCACGGCCAGTTCCGGCAGCACCAATATCACACCCGGAGGCACCATTACCTATACACCGGCATCCGGTTATAGCGGTACCGACAGCTTTACGGTGCAAGTCAGCGACGGCAGCGCTACCGCGACCCGTACTTTCGCTGTAAACGTTCTCCCCACTAATACGACTCCCACCTTCACTGGCGGGACCACCACCCTGACGGTAAATATGAATAGTCCGGCGGTGGATCTGAAACCCAACCTGCATGTCAGCGATACCGACACCGGCCAGACGGAAACCTGGAGTTCAAGCGCCGCCCCCACCCACGGCACGCTGACAGTCACCGGCGCCACGGCCAGTTCCGGTAGCACCAATATCACACCCGGAGGAACCATTACCTATACACCGGCATCCGGTTATAGCGGCCCCGACAGCTTTACGGTGCAGGTCAGCGATGGCAGCGCTACCGCGACCCGTACCTTCGCCGTAACCGTGACCGGGACGCCCATTAATACGGCGCCCACTTTCGTCGGCGGAAGCACCAGCCTGCTGGTGGGAATGAATAGTCCGGCGCTGGATCTGAAACCCAACCTGCATGTCAGCGATATCGACGCCGGCCAGACGGAAACCTGGAGCCAAAGTACCGCTCCCGTGCATGGTACGCTGGCTTTCTCCGGCGCCACGGCCAGTTCCGGTAGCACAGATATCATTTCGAGCGGAACTATTAGCTATACACCTGTGTCCGGTTATAGCGGCTCCGACAGCTTTACAGTGCAAGTCAGCGATGGCAGCGCTACCGCGACCCGTACTTTCACAGTAAACGTCCTCCCCAATGCCCTAGGCCCAAACCTGCTCATCAATCCATCGCTTAACGATTTCCCAGGCAGTACACCTACTTGCTGGATGCACAGGGAATGGGGTACCAACAATGCCACATGGACGCGCACAACCGGTTACACTGGTTCCAATACAGATTTTGCGCAACAATTGCAGATGACCTCCCGCACCAACGGCGACCGTTCGCTGGTACCAACGGAAGATGCCGGTCAGCAAGCCGGTGGGTGTGCCCCTTCGGTGGAAGCAGGCTCCGTTTATCAGTTAAGCGCGTATTATAAGTCCACCACAGGCGCGGTTGTTATATTGGATTACCTGGATGCTAACGGTGTTTGGCAATACTTGAAGGATGGACCGACTTTACCGGCGTCCAACGGTTGGGCGCTAATGACTTTTTCTACCGGGGCATTGCCGGCGGGCGCCAAAGCCATAAGCTATGGTATCGTCTTGACGAGTGTTGGTACGCTTACAACAGATGAATACTCATTGCAAAAGGTTTTGGGTATTTCTCCTCCTCCCAATACGCCTCCTACCTTCACCGGTGGAACCACCACCCTGACGGTAGCGATCAATAGTGCCGCGCTTGATCTAAAACCCAACCTGCATGTCAGCGATGCCGATACCGGCCAGACGGAAACCTGGAGTTCAAGCGCCGCCCCCACCCACGGCACACTGACTGTCACCGGCGCCACGGCCAGTTCCGGCAGCACCAATATCACACCCGGAGGAGCCATTACCTACAAGCCAGTGGTCGGTTATAGCGGCTCCGACAGCTTTACAATGCAGGTCAGTGATGGCACCGCTACCGCGACCCGTACCTTCGCAGTAACCGTCACCCCCAATACGGCACCCACCTTCACCGGTGGAACCACCACCCTGACGGTAGCGATCAATAGTGCCGCGCTTGATCTAAAACCCAACCTGCATGTCAGCGATGCCGATACCGGCCAGACGGAAACCTGGAGTCAAAGCATCGCCCCACTCCACGGCACGCTGACTGTCACCGGCGCCACCGCCAGTTCCGGCAGCACCAATATCACACCGGGGGGGACCATTACTTACAAACCGGTGGTTGGTTATAGCGGCTCCGACAGCTTTACGGTGCAGGTCAGTGATGGCACCGCGACCGCGACCCGTACCTTCGCTGTAACCGTCACCCCCAATACGGCACCCACCTTCACCGGTGGAACCACCACACTGACGGTAGCGATCAATAGTGCCGCGCTGAGCCTGAAACCCAACCTGCGTGTCAGTGATATCGACGCCGGCCAGACGGAAACCTGGAGTTCAAGCGTCGCCCCACTCCACGGCACGCTGACTGTCACCGGCGCCACCGCCAGTTCCGGCAGCACCAATATCACACCGGGGGGGACCATTACCTACAAGCCGGTGGTCGGTTATAGCGGCCCCGACAGCTTTACGGTGCAGGTCAGCGATGGCACCGTTACCGCGACCCGGACGTTCGCTGTAACCGTCACCCCTAATACGGCGCCCACCTTCACCGGTGGAACCACCACACTGACGGTAGCGATCAATAGTGCCGCGCTGAGCCTGAAACCCAACCTGCGTGTCAGTGATATCGACGCCGGCCAGACGGAAACCTGGAGTTCAAGCGCCGCCCCCGCCCACGGCACGCTGACTGTCACCGGCGCCACCGCCAGTTCCGGCAGCACCAATATCACCCCCGGAGGCACCATTACCTACAAACCGGTGACGGGTTATACCGGCTCCGATAGCTTTACGGTGCAGGTCAGCGATGGCAGCGCTACAGCGACCAGAACGTTTGCCGTGACTGTTCAATAAAGCAACTAAAGCCGAGTTGAGTAACTGCTGTAAAGCTACTGTGTCAAGAGGCGCGGCAAAGGGATTTAAGCAACCCTTTGCCGCGAGTTAAAACCTTGAACGAACGGTTAGACTTTGAAATTTTTGACCAGGGAAAAAAGTGTAAGCGCCTAACCCTACCACTTTGCGGACTCAGTCCTATTTCGTTTAAACGCCTCAATGACATCCGGCGCCAACGGTAACAGTTCATCAATACGGCTATTCAGACAAATGGGCAATTTTTCCAGAGTGTCGTTTAACCACTCTGCCGAGTTCAAGCCATTGAGTTCACGGTTCCCAGTAATGTTTGAATCGCCGCAGCTCTTTGACCGGCTCGTTCTGAGCCCACAAAGAACTTGATTAGCAAGATGCTTCAGCTGACCGCAACCAAGCATCTGAGCGAGGCCCAAGGGCAATGGCAGCCACGAGAAGTCGAGTCGGGAGCGTATCAAGCTGGAAGCGGCGGTTGAGCGATAGGCGAAGGCCGCTAAATAGCGTGTGGCGTATTTAGCGAAATCAAAGGCATGATAAGCACCGCCCAGGCTAGTCTTGAGATTGCCCAAGATAGTGTTGATCCAAAGGAATTCCGGCATATCCCTGGGTTTGCGGCCACCGACGACACTAGCCTGGTGTTGGCAACCTGCCTCGGTTACCGCAGCAAAACACCCCAGACCATCAGAAAGCACAGAACAGCCTGGAGTAAGGTTGGTTTTCGCCCCGTCGGCAATGGCTTTATTGGTAAAACCGGAGACGGGTGTTAGTTTGACGCGTAACGGGTGGCCTTCGTCATCAAGCGACAGTACTGCAACAAAAGGCACCTTGTTTTCTGAGAACCCTGCCCTGCTTTACCGCCGCTAAGTTCGCCGCCGAGATAGGCATCATCGACTTGGATAGGCCGCTGAGGGTATAATTCGTTTCCCGCTCAGACATGGCTTCCATAAGCTTGTCCTGAATGAGCCATGCAAGTCGGATGACTGACGCCCCGGACCGCATCAGAGCCGGCCCGGACAAGCCCATCTTGGCTTGGCTGATGAGGTAGATCGCCAAAAACCAAACCGTCAGCGGCAACTTGGTGCTTTGGAAGAGCGTCCCCGCAATCAGTGAAGTTTGGTGTCGACAATTCTGACACTGAAACGTTGGGTGCGATCCCGCTTTAAATACGCTATGACCCGTGTGGGCACAGCAGGGACAGACAAAACCTTGAGGCCACCGTGTTTGCTTTAACTCAGCTTCGCATTGTGCTTCGGTTCCGAACTGCTTGAGAAATCAGGCATTGATAAACCCGATTGAAACTGAACCCGATTCATTGGCATGACTTGATCCTTTATTAATGGACTAAAATTCAGTATACGCCTTATTGATGCAATGTTTGGGATTGGCTGAAGCATCTTGCTAATCAAGTATAATTATAGAAAAAAGGGAGCGAAGGATTTAATCAGAGCTTCCTTAGAACACCGCCTGCAAATTAACACCTGCCGATTTAGTTTCGTAAGACGAGATGGGATTGTTGGAATCGCGCTTTTCATAATTCAACACGGGTCCGACACTGATGCTGTCTAATGGCTGATACATTACATTAACGCCGATATTGCCGACATTATCTTTTTGTTCTCCAAAACCAGCGGCGCTGGTGCCGCCACCGCCCAGAAACTGTTGCTGTTGATAGGACATGGGCAGCTTCAGGGAAATTTTGGGAGTGGACTGCCAACTAAAGTTAAACCACACACCTTGGGATAGCACAAAGCTGGAAAACAGGTTGTCGGCTTGGGTGATTAGACGTCTTCCAGACAGCTCCAGCAATGTTTTGTCGCTGGCTTGCCATTTCATATTTAGCTCTGCAGTTATGTCGGAAAAATTACGGGCGCCAAAATGTGCATAGTTTTGTTGTGTGTAGCCGACAAGGCCATCGATATGAGTTTTATTGTTGACATGCCAATCCGCGGTCACAGAATAGTTCATTCGCGTGTAGGCATTATCCTGGGTGCTACCGGCGGTTAATTGGCGTTGTGGATATTGACCATCAGTTGCGATTACTCGCAAACCCAAAGTGCTACCGGTGGGGCTTAGGTATTGCAAGTTGAGTTCGGCATTATCTTCAGTGTTGTTACTGAATTGCCGACTTGTACCGTCAAACTTACTCTCTGCCCGAAATACGCCAAACTTGATCTTGCCATTGGGGTGAAACAGGTAGCCGGCGTTGGCAAAGTAACGTTGGTTATTTATCAGGTTGTCTAATATGCCATTCAATTGAGCAAAATTGCCTAATGCCTGAATATTGGTGTAGCCTATTTCACCATCCAGATTATTCCCCAATTGCCAGTTCCATTGAGCTTGAGTGTTCCAGCCGGTGTAATCCAAACTAGTGAAGTTTTGGAACCAGTTCTGATTAACATTTGCTTTGACGATGATATGCTGTCTGCTGATTGTCCAGTCCATATCAAATCCGGCTCCAACTTGTTTAATAAAGTCGCTTTTATCGCTTTTACCTGTAGCCGACACTGGATCGACATTGTCAGATACCCGTAAAAAGTTGCTGTCATATAACAAGCTGGAGGCAACGTATGGCTTGATGATGTCATCTGGCGATGCTACTGCATAACTTTTATTTGGCATTGCCCCTCCCAGCAACAACATGAAACACGACAATAAGTACCTTTTTTTAGTCGTATTGTTTTTGCTGCCGTACTGTAAATAGTCCAAACATAACACTACCATTATCTACACCGCCATAAGTAATAAGCTTTTAAGATCATTATTAATCGCTTTGTCCTTGCCATTGGTAGTCGCTTGTTCAATATTTTTGCCGATGTAAACATTACGTAACAATAAGCCGAGCAATATAATTGTTTGGGAAACCTTGGTTTTATTTGTCATAGTTATGCCAGATTTTATAATTATTGCAAATAGATATTCAGCGTTCAAGTACTGCCGGTAGCCTGAGAATTATCGGTTAGTTGTTGAATATAGCTCGTTTGTCGTGGCCTATTTGCGTAAAGGACTCAATTATAGGCTTTTTAAGTACATAAAAGACCGATAGAGTTTGCCCTATAAAGTTTCTTGAAAATCTCCAATAGCTGCTCGACTAAATTTGAGCTTAACGTATAAAGTAGAAATCCTGAATCAAGCTGATAAACCTGTACGAACTTTGAGCGGTAATAGCGCGCCTTATCACTGATGTATAAAAATTCGCCTAGCCTTTGGAGTTCTGCTATTTCTATCTGTTGAAATAACCACCATAGCATTTACTGGACTTATAACGATGCTAGAATTGTAAAGCTTCGATTATTTTTGAGCTTAAGATAACAATAGAAAAAATTATATATTATTCATTGAATTAATACCATTAATTAAACCAAGTATTCACTAAAAATCAATACATCTTTGTTTTAAGTATTAAAAATCTGTTAGCACGACACCGAGACATTGACTGCCTGTGTCATGCAAAGCTTCTTTTAATAACTGTAAATCATTAGTCTTGGTTTTATGTTGCCGCACTACTAAAAGGGCTCCACCGCAATTTGAGGCGATAATTTGAGCATCGATAGCCTGTTCTGCTGACGGTGTATCGATCAAGATTACGTCAAATTGTGTTTGTAGTTCTTTCAGGCATTTTTTTAAGCCTCTACTGATCAACTCGACCGGATTGGGAGGCACTGTGCCCGCCGGTAAGATAGATAAATCCCGGAATGCTGGAATTCGTGTGATAACCGTTAGATCAGCACGCCCGGCTAACACGTCCGAGAGACCATAAGCGCTTTGTAGTTTGAATAATGCATGTTGCCGTGGCTGCCGTAGGTCGGCATCGATTAACAGGGTGCGTTCGCCAAGCTGGGAAAAAACAATCGCCAGATTAGCCGCCATTAGGCTGCGTCCTTCGCCACGACTGAGGCTGACCAACGTTAAGGTTTTATGAACATTGTTAAACCAGCGTAACATTAATTGTCCTCGCACAGCTCGTAGCGCTTCCACTTGCAAGCTCATGGGCTGGTATGCGGCGACCAGTTCATGACTGAAGCTTTCATCACTTGCCGTCAGGAACGGAAAGTCAAATTGATATGATAAAGCTTTTTGTATGTCATCATCATCGACCAACCCCAGCATCTTTGCGGCATCACCAAAGAGCAGGCCTTTCTGTTTTTGCAAGGCGATTATGCGTTCGGCATCCCGGGCGCTGATTTTTCCGGTGTCCAGTAACAGAGCCCCCATCGAAGCGGTATTTTCTATTTTAGTCATTTTATTGGACATCTTGCTGTTGATCATAGTTTCTGCTTGCATCATACGTTACCTCTATTATAATTGGGACCGTCACTGTAGCTATCAAGATGAGACAACCGAGCCACCCGGCTTGGCTTCAAGGCCGGCAGGGAAATAACAGCGAATACAGGGACAGACAATAACTCCGAAATATCAAAAGCAGATCGCACTCGGCGGTCCATTAACTCGGCCGCTAATGCCGAGCCTACTCCTAACATGCCACCCAAAAAAACCGACAGGATCATGTTGATCAGTACTTTGGGCTTAGCTGGTTTTTGTGGGGAAACGGCGGGATTAAGGACAGCAGTATTAGTTTGGCGCATTTCGCTTTCCATCCGGCTTTGTACTGCTCGCTGCAAGGCAGCATCATATATTCGCTGAGCATTTTCCACCTCACGATTAAGCACTCTTATTTCATCATGCTGTTGTTTCAGTTCCAACACTTTGGCTTTCTGTTCAGCAACGGCATTGGCAATTATCTTGTCATGCTGACCAGAGGAAGCAACCCCACCGGCGATGCTGTTTAATACCATTTTAATTTCAGAATGAATTTTCTGTTGCAGGCTGTCCACTTCCGCTTTCGCTTGTTTGTATAGCGGATGATTTATATCTAATCGCTTGGACAATTCGGCAAATTTAGCTTCTGCTTTCGCTAATTCCGACTTGAGTGATTGCACCACAGGACTACTCAACACCTCCTGCAACGACTCTGGCGATCCACCCTGTTTAAGTGTGGCTGCCAGCAGATCTTTTCTGGATTGCAATTCGCTAGTGCGCACCTGATTGTCCACCAACTGCTTTGATAGATCTGACAGGCGAGCACTTTCCAAGTCTACTCGGTCATCAGTTGCGACAATGCCGTGTTGTTGTTGATAGGTAGACAGCACCGATTGTGCATGCTCAAGATTATTCCTTAATGAAGCCATTTGCGAGTCGAACCAGTCTGCGCTTAATTTGGCCGGCTGGGCCTGTAACTCAATACTGGTCTGTATGTAGGCATCAGCAAAGGCATTGGCAATATTTGCAGCCAATTGCGGATCGGTATAAGTAAACTCAACCTGCATCACACTACTTTCGTGTGATGGCTTGATTTCCAGTTTTTTTAGCAAAAAATCCGCGATCCAATCCCTGACATCGCCAATATCTTTAGCTTTTGCAATGTCTTCCTGTATTTGTGGATTTTCTCTGAGCTTTAGTTTTTCCACTACTTTAAGCGCCACATTGTGACTACCAACCACATCGACCTGTGTCGCTATATATCCAGGCAGCAGCTGTATCGGTAAAGTTAAGCCGGTCACCCGATCAACACTGCGTTGATCAACCACTATTGAAGTCGTAGCGACGTATTGCTTGGGTAACCACAAACTCACCACCAAAGTCGTGATTACCGTCACCATTAATACCGACAAGACAACCAATTTGTGTGATAGGAGAATATTAATAAATTGATGAAAGTTCATATTATTCCTTTGTTTGCTTGATTGACTGAGTACGAGCAATCAACAACATTAATAAAAATACTAAAAATACATATCCTGATTTGCAGACATTAAAACCAACGCTCGCCAACATAAATCACATCGTCTTTTAATATCGCATCGCCCAACTCCACATCAGCATCCTCTAAAACGCCGCTTCCGTTCTTACGTTTGATGACTATCCCGCTGTCAGTACCGCGCAAAGTCAAACCACCACCGATTGACAAGGCTTTCAGCACCGAAATATCCGGTTCAAGACGGTAACCGCCTGGACGCTGCACTTCGCCATAAATATAAAACATAGGCGCTTTCGGCACATATATTTGATCGCCTTGTTGCATCTTAAATGGCGTCATATTGTCGGCATCTTCCAAATACGCTCGCAAATTCAGTTCCCGCTTTTGCTGCTTACCCTTGCTATCGATAACGCGGTTTACCACTACTTTATAGTCACCCATTTCTTGAACACCTTCAGCCATAGCGATCAAATCGACTATAGAGCTATTGGAATCCAGAGGATAACGTCCCGGTCTATTGACATAACCCAGCACCGACACTTGCTGACTGACATGATTCAAAACCGAGACACTGACTTGAGCATCGTGGATAAAGCCACCCTCGATTAAACGCACAGCAATAGCTTCCTCCAACTCCATGCTGGACTTTCCGCTCGCCGCGACTTCACCGATCAAAGGAAAGGTAATCCGGCCATCGGGTGAAACCCGGGTTTCAGTTTTTAAATCCTCATAACCGTACACTGAGATACGCAAGGTATCATCCGGACCAATATTGTAGGCTGCCATACTTTGCTTAATGGGCAATAGCAATAAAACCATTAGCAATAGATAGCGTTTATCAAACCATTGTAATTTAGTATTAGTAAGCATTTTTATCCCTGACGACCACGCTGATAGTTTTAAATATGATCAATAAATCGAGCAATAATGACCAGTTCCGCAGGTAATCCAGATCGTAGTCAATCCGCGCCTGCATTTTTTCCAGAATTTCGGTTTCTCCGCGAAAACCATTAATCTGTGCCCAGCCGGTTATACCCGGCTTTACCTTATGCCGAATCATGTATCCTTTAATCAGGCTACGGTACATTTCGTTATGGCTAATAGCATGCGGTCTTGGGCCGACAATGCTCATACGCCCCTGTAACACATTGATAAACTGTGGTAACTCATCCAGGGATGTTTTTCGTAGAAAACCACCAAACGGGGTGATTCTAGGATCATTTCGGGTTGCCTGGTTAACCAGCTCATCGTCTTCCATTACCGTCATGCTGCGGAATTTATAGACCACAATATCCTTGCCGTCTAAACCATAACGACGCTGTTTGAATAAAACAGGGCCGCGTGAGCTGAGCTTTACCCCAATTGCAATTAACAGCATCACTGGTGCGATCAACAGCAAAATCAACAGCGATAACATCACGTCGCTGATCCTCTTAATTATGCTGTTAATACCAATAAACGGACTTTCGCATACTGCCACTATGGGAATACCGTTTATGGTACTGATATTGGCCTGAATAAAATCGAATGAAACTATATCCGGTGGTACAAAATAAATTGACGCAGTGGTATCGCGTAACTCATCCAGTAACGCCATGATCCGAGGCTGTGCAGATAACGGTAAAGCGATATATATATGCTGAACATTATAAGTTTTAACAAACTCGGCAGTTGATGAGATCTTACCCAGTAGTGCTTCCGGCTGGCCTTGCCTATCTTCCTGTAAACGCTCCGACCAACGATCATCAAAAAACCCCATGCAACCTACTCCCAACATAGGATTTTGCTTAAATTGATAAGTCAGCTTACGACTTAAATCGCTAAGTCCGACAATAACTGCACGGGATCTTTCACCCTTGACAAATGACCATCGCTGCATAGCTAAGCCAGCCATGGAGTTTTTCCAAAACGTTTTATTGGATTCAAAATCTATGCTTGTAATCATATGAACAAACCCGTAAAGAATTAACAGCGCCAATAACTAAAACAGCTATTTTCAAATCGTATATGAGTTATTACTCAAAGGACCTAAACTCCATATTGCTCCTCCTGTGTAGCACTGATCGACACTATCAAATATGAACGAGCTTATAGACAATAAAATCAACACATCTGGATTAATAAATTTCATGACGAATTCCTAAGGATTATAAAAAGGTTTGCTTGACATCGACCAATCAACTTAGACTGTGATCTGACCAATAAAGTCCCAGTCAGATATGATTTAAATACCTCTATGTCTAAAAAATAACTTGGTCTATTGAAAAAATAAATACGGCTTCAGGTTATAGAAAACAAACCATTTGAACAATTAGTAGAAATACCTAACGGCCGTCATGTGCATAAACTCCGACTCACTTCGATAGAGATCAAGCACACATCATGATGCGTTAAAGTTTTTTTCAGACACGACGTTAAACAGATTTTGTCTGCATTTCGTGGTCTACTGGAGGTAAATAATTATTGATAGGTGAAGCTAACGTCTGTCAACTTCATATCTGGAAAAGTATTGAGTTATCGGCTTTATTGAATGTAATCAATGTACTTGTTGCTCTTAAATAACGTTAATAAGCTGCGCGCAAATTAACGTTATTTACAGTTTAAAAATGACGGATTGGGTTAATCAAATTCCATCATTTTTTTATAAAACCATTCCCTAAAAACATTGCATCGCCATAGCTGAAGAATCGGTAAGATTGATCAATAGCATGACTATAAGCATTCATAATATGCTCATAACCGGCAAATGCCGAAACCAACATCAATAAAGTAGACTCAGGCAGGTGAAAGTTGGTTAACATGGCGTCGACCGATTTGAATTGATAGCCGGGAGTAATGAACAAATTAGTATCGCCAAAACCGGCTTCAAGTTGGCCGCTTTTGGATGCCGATTCCAACGCCCTGACCGCCGTCGTGCCTATCGCGATAACCCGGCCTCCCCTGGCTCTGACTTGATGAACGGCTGTTACCGTCTCCGGCAGTACGGCAAAATATTCTTTGTGCATTAAATGTTCGGATAAATCTTCCACCCTGACAGGCTGAAAGGTGCCGCTGCCAACATGTAGTGTCACAAAAGCGGTTTGCACGCCTTTGTCTTTAAGCTTTTCCATCATAGCCTGATTAAAATGCAAGCCTGCGGTCGGCGCAGCAACGGCCCCAGCCTCTCTGGCAAAAACCGTCTGATAACGGGTCAGGTCGGATTGATCATCTTCACGAGTGATATATGGAGGCAATGGAATATGACCGATTTGCTCCAGTATACTGAGCAAACTGTTATCGCCCTTAAACTCCAGTTGAAACAGGTCATCTGCCCTGCCCAATACTTCACAGCAATAATCGTTATCCAATTCTATCAAGGTACCCGGTTTCGCCGATTTGCTCGATCTGACATGAGCAATGGCACGATGGTCATCCAGAATGCGCTCGATAAGAATCTCAACCCTACCGCCACTTTGTTTTTTGCCAAACAGTCTGGCCGGAATCACTTTGGTATCATTAAAAATCAGCAGATCACGCTGATCGATCAAATCGATAAAGTCAGTAAATTGTCGGTCAATTATCCGTCCGGCATTACTGTCCATACATAACAAACGACTTGCATCGCGCTCTGCCAATGGTTTTTGCGCAATTAACGCTTCGGGCAACTGGTAGTTAAAATCACTTTTTTTCATAGCGGGCGATATTATCAGGTTAGGCATTTGAATACACCTTAAAAAAAATTGGCGTTATTTATAAACTTTGCCTATAATACACATTCTTTGCCGGGGTGGCGGAACTGGTAGACGCGCCGGATTCAAAATCCGGTGATGGTGACATCGTGCCGGTTCGATTCCGGCCCTCGGTACCAAACATTAGTACAGAGCCGTGCAAAGAAGTACTTAAACCCGCAAGCTGCAAGGCTTCGCGGGTTTTTTATTGTCCGACGAAGTACAATAGAATCCGTTGACATCCAGCTATTTATGACGGTATATATGACGGTACATTTTATACCGTCAAAAAAAATACCGTCATGCCTCTATCAGATACCGCTATAAAGAACGCTAAGCCTACGCCTGACAAAGCTTTCAAAATGCCTGACGGAAAAGGCATGTACTTGCTTGTAAATCCAAGCGGCAGTAAATACTTTCGATTCGATTACCGCTTTGATGGCAAACGCAAAACATTGGCGTTGGGTGTTTATCCGGATACAAGTTTGAAGCAAGCCAGAGAAGCCCATGACAAAGCACGCGAACAATTAGCGCAAGGCATAGACCCCAGCGAAAACAAAAAAGCCGCTAAAGTCGCTCAATCTCATACTTTTGAGCATGTAACCCGCTCTTTCTTAACTTCAATTGCCCATACCGTTCGAGACATAACCCACCAAAAGAAACTCAGGCGTTTTGAGCTGCACACCTTCCCTTGCATCGGCAACATGGCAATCAGCGACATTAAGTCACCTGATATTTACAACATACTGAAACCTATCATTGCTAAAAAGGGACTTGAGACCGCACACCGCGTACACAGTGAGATCAGCGCGACTTTCAGTTATGCAATCGCGCATGGATTCACTGATTATGATCCGGCGCAAGCCGTAGCCGCGCAGATCCCGCCACAAAAGGTAAAACACCGGGCAGCATTGACTGAGCCTCAAGAAGTAGCCCAACTGCTACGCGACATATTCCACTATCAAGGCACTTTTGTTGTGCAATGCGCGCTCAGGTTATCCCCCCTACTCTTTCAACGCCCTGGCGAAATCAGACAGATGGAATGGAAAGACATTGATTTTGACGCTAAAGAATGGCGTTACTTCGTCACTAAAACAGAAGTCCTGCACATCGTTCCTTTATCCACTCAGGCGATCACCATATTGGAAGACATCAGGCCGCTAACCGGGAATGGTCGCTATGTATTCCCGTCAAGCCGTGGCGATGGTCGACCAATGTCGGACGGCACAATTAGAACCGCACTTAAAACGCTAGGCTATGACAGCGATATAATGACCGCCCATGTATTCAGGACAACAGCATCAACATTGCTCAATGAGCAGGGATGGGGCGCGGATGCGATCGAGCGGCAACTTTGCCACATGCCGAGAGATGCCGTTAGAGCAGCCTATAATCGGGCGCAATATCTTGATGAGCGCCGGCGCATGATGCAATCATGGGCCGACTATCTGGATGGATTAAAGGCCGGCGGCGCGGTAGTGCCGTTTAAAAAAGTCGGATGACTGTGTGCGGTAAAAGAACCGATCCAATGCAACCGCTATGCTGTTGATAGTTTTACCGGGCTTGTCTTGAGTCGTTAACTGCCTGTCAATGTAATGCTGGATTTGTAAAATTGGGACACATGCGGAACAAACAAAAAAGCCCCGATGCATTGCTGAATCGAGGCTTTGATGCGTTCATCAACCAATAATGAACTAATCGCTTAAGCAGACATGACTTGATTAAGCGAATGACTAAATACTACATATCAATCACTTAAAAATCAATACGTTTATCGACAATCTTAACGCTACGGTAAACCGACATAATGCGCTCGTACTCTTGACGGCTAACCGGATTCTGTTCCGCCTGGCGCATGTTTTCTTCAAAACGGCGTGCCGCTTTGCCACGCAAGAAGGGTGTCGGTTTTATCGGTGTTGCTCTATCATGCACTCCAGTAATAGGCGTCTTTTGCCGACTCTTATCGCATGCTATTGAGCCTAATAAACCACCATATAACATCATAGATTTAGCGCTAAATTGTATCCTTAAGCGGTTAATTCGGCGTTGCGCCTTGCAGTATAGCGCTGCACGATCTGTTTTAGAGCGGTTGTTCAGGATATTTTGCGCTAATTGGGCTGTAGAAGTGACCGGCGGGTTGAGGTAATGCTTGGATGCCAGCGTCACTCCAGGCGTTCGATTTTAGCGCCAGCTGTGTCTATGTGATGTTTCAGCGCGGCTATACACGGTTCAAATCTGTGGCTGAACCCGCTCGCCGCCATAACCCGATCTAAGAACGTACGAGCCAAAGCTTCTGCGTGACGCCAAGTTTCGTTAGATACACTGCCGAGAATTGTCGCTTCGGATAAGGTATCAGGAAGTCCGCCACCACTGCGGGGGGCGAAAGCCATTGGGGTCATATCATAAGCGGGTGCAATTCCATAAGGCCGACCATGTTCGGATACAAATGATAAGTTTCCGTTGTGCATGTCCGAATTGCCGATTAGCGTACCGAATGCCCATAGGATATTAGCCCCGGCCGCTGCTTCCTGATGAATTTGACGATCATCAGCCAGGATGCGCGTAATAACCGGCCAGCCACCTATTCCTAACCCCGCAAACTCTGCATCAAGCGCGGATAAAGAATGCACCGCACGCCGGCCACGGCTACCGATACGATCAAAACGTTCGACCTCAAGAAAGCGCTGGTCACTGTGGTCTATTATTTGTGTCTTAGCAACAGGAACACCGGCGTCGCGCAATGTTTCAAGGGCAATATGTTCAGTCAGAAGCAGATCACGCCAACGCTCACTTACTGGCCCAGCGTCCAATTCGCTAAATTTCACAATAACATGACGATTCCCATCCGGAGTCACGGCATAAGCGGTAAATTTTGGCTGTTCGCCACCGGCTGATGATCCAGGTGTCTCACCACGAGCCGCTTCAAGCGATAACCTGGCATATTCCTCAGCCTTCCGACTAAACGAAACCGGCTCGGGCGTAGGGGTATCGAGAAAACGATCCCTTGCATTTTCGCCTAGTAGGATATTTCCTACTATGTCATGCCCATGCGCCAGTAGCGCCCGCAAAGCGTGGGTATCAGTCCAGTCTTGAAGCCGGTCTGGCAGCTCCAGCTCAGCACTATAACGAGCAACATACGCCCGGCCTAGATATCCTTGGGGACGCATATCGAATAACCACCAAGGCAGACTATCGCTGTGAAGGGTCTCGCCATCTTGCTGTCGCATTACAAACCCATCAGGACGGACTGGAATCAGCGTTCCTAATTGCCGAATAAGACCTTCGGCACTAACGCGATAGATTGGAATATCTGGCAATCTGCGATGGGTATCGCGTAGCGAATAGTGAATAGATCTTGCAGCGCCAAACCGGACTATTTCATCACCGAGCTTAGTCAGCGCACGGGACATCGACGGCTGGCTAATGCCTAGCTTTTCGCGCAATTGCGCTGTCGACAGTGGGTTGCCGAATAAGTGCATACGAATGCTCTCAGCGTGAAGTGTCATAGCGTGAATTGGTTAGTGAATAGATTGATGAATAGATATTATAGGCTTTTTAGGGGTTATTGGTAAAAAATTCAGATCAAGGCTGTCTGTGGCCGAATTTAGATAGTTAGCAAGTTCGGATCAATTAGCCCCTTTCTGTTTTAACTAATATCAACTCTGGATGACCGATTACATTTTAATTCAACGAATTAACGGCCTTGTACTAGTGCTGCATGTTCTGTTTTTGTGAGGTTATTCAAGATATTTTGTGCTAATTGGGCTGTAGATGTGACCGGCGGGTTGAGGTAATGCTTGGGTGCCAGCGTCATCACAAAAGTTGCGCCGCAATCCTTGGTATTGGTGCAAGCGTAATAAAGATCGGCGATAGTTCCTTCAGCGTTCAAGGCATTACGAGAAGTGATGCGGGCTTTTTGTTGGCAGTTAGGGCAAAGAATCATCATGCAGCGGTGCTCCAGTAAGCTAAGGCGGCATTATACCTGACCGGCACGCTCTTGGCCGTTAGCACTGACTGGGGTATGATGCAGCCGACCGGATAGCTCGACGGAGCAACAAGCGGAACTCGTCCTTCTGTTTCCGGTTATTACTTTCTGGACGGTTTTCACTTTGACGGAGTGTTAGTTTTGACAACGCCAACCCAAATATTTATTGACTGTGATGCCAAGGATTTTTCTGAAGCGTTTTGTGATAGCCTCCTTGATGTTCAACAATTAATAGCTGAAGAAATAAGGAGTTTGGTTGGAAACGACGAATCCGAAACAGAACGGATTAAACCAATTTTTGAGGATGTGTTTGGGAAAGCAGTATCCAAGCAAGAAAAATCAGGAGGCGATTTTTCTCATTACCACAGCAAAGAACTCCAAAAAGCCTTTTCTAAAGGTATCACGCTAAAAGAATTTCAGTTATCAAGGTTAATCCACATAAGTGGACTTGCAGCTGGACATTTCTCAAATTCCAACCTGAAAGGTGCGTTCAATTGTTTGTCAATGGCAAATAGATTCTTGGGTGAGTACCGGAATAATAACGAATTGTATGAATACTTCAACACGCCATTCAAGAAAAAAGAGCAAGAAAACTTTAGGCTCGACACGTTGCTGAAACTGATCTTTGGCATGGCGAATCACGGTTACAAATGTAAACATTACAATATAGAAAGCAGCGCGATATGTATAAGTACAAGACTTCAGAAGCTAAAAATTCAAGTAGATAATAAAGACATTATTAAGTATTTGCATGAATCTGTTGAATTGGAACCTCAGTGGAAAGAGCGTCGTGAAAATCAAGGAATAGTGACAGAAACCGAACGAAGCACCATGCTAAAACTAATCATCGGCATGGCGATTGACAAGTATGATTACGATCCAAATAGTGACACCAACAAAGCGACCGGATCCGGTGATTACGGCATATCAGCAAAGATTCCTTGTCATTGTTATGTTCATGATAACTCGATAAGAAACTGTTTAAAGGCCGCAAAAAAAATAATTTTACCCTCTCAAGAGCAGTAACGGCGTTATGTCACGCTTTTCCGAAGGTTGAAAATCCAACTTAGCTAAGCCCATACTACAAATCGCTCAGTCATGATTAGTCTCGAACTACAACGAATCGAGGCGTATCACATGGAAAAAACCACCCCACAACCACCAACTTTACCCACCATGGGATTTGTCGGCATTTGGGTCATAGCCAACAATCCGAAGAAAAAAACTCTGGGAGTAATGGGCATAGGCCGAACATCTTGGCTTGAAGGTGTTAAATCTGGCATATATCCAAAGCCCATCAAAATCGGAAGATCAACGTTATGGCGAGTTGATCAAATAAGAGAGCTGATTGAAGAGCTGGGTGGTACACAATGAACCTGTTGACACTTTCCATCAGCGCGGCTATTCTGTTCCTGCTTTCGCAAAAAACGAAAGACGGGATTCGCACCCCGCGCAAAGGCCACAATAGGCCACTTTTAAACGTGGTTTTTTTGTGCCCATCAAAAACACAAGCGGCTTTATGCCGTGTGTCTTCTGTTATGGTGGGATGTATTGAGCAGCCCCTTAAAAGGCTGGCCGGTTCCTTTGCCGGTAGTGCGAACTTGATACATTCCACCGCCCAGCGACTCGCACCAATGGGCGGCGGCTATTCATCTTCACAAAGGAATACCGTCATGAACACACCCGCCACAAATCCGGCTAATCGCGGCCAAAATCCCTTAATAGCCATTTTTAATATTTACCACGTTCGCAAACTGATTGCGTCCAACGTACCCGGTACCCGCGCAGTAAGGTACAAGGAATATAACCCAGCCTTGCGTGTGAAGTTCGACCGTATGGGGGCTTTATCATGAGCACTCAAAATAACAAGGCCACAAACACCGAATACACCCGTGCACTAACAGAAGCGCAAGACCGATTGAAGGCGCTCAACACCAGTTTTGCACTATTCATCGGTAAAGACTATGAGCCGGACATCCTAGGCTATCAATGCGTAATCGATGACGCCGACCGGCTGGCCGGGTCTGTCCGTCATCTCTATCACTTGGCAAAAAACGGCAAGGCCGCTCAACACCATGAACCTGTCGGGGCAGCGCAAAAACAAACCAATCAGAGGGGGGATCAGGGCGGTTTTCATGTGGAAGACCTGCATCAAGCCTTTGCTGAGCTGGCTTATTCTTACGGCATGTTAGTCCGCAATATCAGCTCAGAAAGTAACGGCGCCGCTCTTGAAAATATCGTAATGGATTGCGGTACTTTGAGTAATGTTTCCCTCGCGCTTAAATTTTCCAGGATAGGGGTCAACTAACATGACAAGCAAAAATATATACACCAACAGCCCGGAAATCCTCCCATTAACGGAAGCCTTGCTTGCCTGTGCCGGCATCCTGTCTACCCACTTCCAGCGCGCGTGTCATGGACTGTCTGTTATCGATCTGGACGCAGTAATAGAGTTAACCGACAATTTAATTAAAGGCAGACGTAATCTACAATTCGCTCTGAGTGGTGGCACGGTTTTAAGGCCCTCTCAGCCGGTTAGTGAACACGAAACTAAGCCTATGCGTATGCGATCGAACGGGAATTACGGTGGGTTTTATTCAGGGCCGACTGTATTTCTGTCGAGCTGCTAAAAATCCTAAGGATGGGGTTCAGTCCAGAAAATATAACGATATACGCTCAACAGCTTGATCAGTTCGTAGACGAAATTCGGGCCGCAAAAAGCAAGATCAAAAAAAATATAAAGAAAAATACGCTGCAAATCGCCAAAAACCAACCCGAGCAGGCGGATGATCCTCGCTGCCTCTACCCCGACTACAATCATCATGATCTATGCCCGGATGCGCAAGATGTCTTTTGGCTCATTCAATCGCTAAAGCATAACGGATTTATGCTAGTGTTTAATTGCATTAATAGCATTAGATATAGGTTATAGTTGGCGTTATGCCAAGAAAAGCCCCAGAAATCGTCCTAACAGAAGAACAAAAAGCCCAGCTTGAAAAAGTAACGAGAAGCCATAG
>Ga0208270_100224_pt1 | contig 21340 bp, 15 predicted proteins | sample LakWasM109_LOW13_2_FD_183925 | JGI IMG/M metagenome (GOLD analysis project Ga0208270, IMG submission 183925) | Freshwater sediment methanotrophic microbial communities from Lake Washington under simulated oxygen tension - Sediment Metagenome... | ecosystem: Environmental > Aquatic > Freshwater >...
GAATGTTTTAGTTTTACATTCCGGATTGTGGCAGCGGTAACGCTGTGTACCCGCGGCACTTCGGCCAGACTTCATGATAAGGTTGCTGCCACAAGCCGGGCAGGTAATTTCTTGATAACAGGTCATACTCGATATTATATGTGCAATTCACATATTTGACCCATTACCAAAAATTTAAGAGTATAAATTTATGTTATTTCACTTGGGATAGTGTTTTAAACACATTCTAAGTAACACAATCGCATTCTGTTACTTACGCCATTAACCTGTTGATAAATTTGTCATTTTATGTAAACCTCTTTACCTCATGTAACAATGCGCATGACTAATAAAAATCAGTTACTTAAAGGGAGGGGGCTTCTTATCGTCGCAAAATATATCAGCGACTCAGTTGCTTGCTCGTAATCGAATGTCGGCTTTGCCAAAATATCTGGTCATTTAAAATATAATCGCGAGAGACTCCTTAGGGTCGCTATGGATAGCTATCCATAGTGAAGAGGGTTTTTAGTCTGGCGGTCGCGGTGATCTGAGCAGAATTAGCACGCAGACCTACCACCGCGACCGGTTGACTAAAAATCCAGTTGAACTGAACCGCCACACAGGCCTTGGTGCTATGGGAATTGGATTAGAACGGCATCATCGAAGCGATGATGCTGACAGAGAAAAAGCCATACAGCCAAAGCCGATGTGTCAATTTCCGACAGAATTTCCAGATGTCGAATGGCTGCAATGTACGATTTAGTGAGCAAACTAGACGTGACATGAGCTAATTACCACTGACTTTGCTCTCTCTGATCAATGGAAGTCCGTCGTTCCGCTTGGTTATTCCGGAAACGTACAGCAGCGATTTTAAGAGGGCGATCATGAGCACTCTTCCGGAGGGCCGCGTGGCAAGGTGCCAGGCAGGAAAGTTTCGATGCAAAGCATGCGACCCTGATTACACTTCGGGCAATCACGCAGCGATTTGCCGGTGAGTTGTTCGTAGCGGTCTCGATAGTCTAACGAGGCATCGGGGAGTTTGACAGCGGGAGCGGCGAGTAACTGACGACAGCGAGCCAGCTTAACCGCGCGATAGCGATTGGCAAGAAAGCCGTAATGCCGGATTCGCTGAAATCCGCTGGGTAGGACATGCAACAGGAAGCGGCGTATGAACTCATCGTCATCCAGACACATCACCTTCTGCCGCGAATCGTGGCGATAATCTTTCCAATGAAAGCGGATCTTGCCGTCGACGTAATCGATCAGACGATGATTGGCAATAGCCACCCGATGCGTATAGCGGCCCAGATACTGGAGGACATGCTGAGGGCCGCCAAACGGTGGCTTGGCGTAAACCACCCATTCGACCTTTCGTAGTGGAGCCAGATACTGGGCAAAGGCTTCGGGACTCTGAAGTGCTTCAAGTGCGTTAAAAAAGTGCAGCTGCCCGGCGTCAAAGACACCCTGCAACTGCTCCAGAAACAACCGGCGAAACAACCGCGACAATACGCGTACGGGCAAAAAGAAACCAGGGCGACAGGAGACCCAATGTTCGCCGTCGGCACTGATACCGCCGCCCGGTATCACGCAATGCACATGCGGGTGATGCTGCAAATTCTGACCCCAAGTATGCAGCAAGGCAATGAAGCCGATATCTGCACCCAGGTGCTTGGGAGTGGCGGCGATCATGTGCAAAGTATCGGCAGTAGCGTGAAACAAGATGTTATAGACCACGGATTTATTTTGGTACGCAAGGGCGGCGATTTCTTCGGGCAGCGTGAAGACAACGTGGAAGTACTCAACGGGGATGAGGTCGGCCTGGCGATCTTCCAGCCATTGCGCGCGTACCAGTGACTGGCATTTAGGACAGTGCCGATTCCGGCAACTGTTGTAGGCAATGCGCTGATGTCCACAGTGGTCACACTGTTCAACATGGCCGCCGAGAGCAGCTGTGCGGCAACGCTCGATCGCGCTCATCACACAGCGTTGCCCTCGACTGAGGGACTCAGCGTGTTGCTGTCGGTAGGCAGAACCAGCCTGGCGAAAAATATCCGCCACTTCAAGTCCGGAAGCACCCATCACTTAGCTCAGAAATGAGCGGGTGGCACCGGGTTGTGCCGCGGGACCTTTAACCTGAGGTAAGCAATCAAACGGACTGTTGGTAGCACAGACAGTACTGGTGGCGACCTTTAAGTAGCGCGAAGTGGTCGCCAGGCTGCGATGCCCCAGCAGAAGCTGAATCGTACGGATATCGGTTCCGGATTCCAGCAGGTGCGTGGCAAACGCGTGACGCAGCGAGTGCGGGGTAATGGGCTTGGGAATTCCAGAGGCCCGATGGGCTTTCTGGCAGGCCAATTCGACGGCACTCCGGGTAATGGGTTGGCCGATCAGGTCACCCGGAAAAAGCCATAACGTCGGGCGTAAGGTTTTCCAGTAGTCACGCAACACCTCTAGTAAGCGTGGCGAGAGCATAACGTAGCGATCCTTGCGTCCTTTACCTTGATCGACGCGCAGCATCATACGCTGACTGTCGATATCGGTCACCTTGAGATGGACCGCTTCGGAAATCCGCAAACCTGCGGCGTAAGCCGTCATGAGAATTGCGCGGTGCTTGACGCTGTCGACCAAGGAGAGGAAGTGCATGACTTCTTCGCGACTGAGAATCACGGGCAGTTTGAAGGGTCGTTTAGGCATCGGAATTTCATCGATGGCCCAGTCGCGTTTGAGCGTGACTTTGTACAGAAAGCGCAACGCGCCGGTGGCGACGCTGACACTGCTCGCTGAAAGCCTCCGGGTCTGCGTTAAATAGAGTTGATAGGCGCGAATCGCATCCAGACCCAGCTCGTCAGGCGAGTGGTGAAAGTATTCTGCGTAGGCGATAATCTGTTGCAGGTAGGCTGATTGGGTATTATCGGCGAGGTTGCGAATACGCATATCGTCGATCATGCGCTGACGCAACGGTGTGATGGTTCGAGTTGATATAGACATGCTGCTGCTCCTGTCTGGAAATAAGGCGGGCTGCCTTATCCCTTAACATAGGGAACAGTTTTACACTTTCAATTACGGGTAAGATTTGGGTCGTAGCACCACTACCGCTTGCGGTTTAGTTCAATGGCCGTTATGCAAAGCTTTGCATAACGGCCAATTTCTGCCTGACGGAACTCAAATTTCAATGGCAAATATCTAGCCTAAAGCAGTCATAAGGGGAAGTTAGTTCACGATGCACATCGTTGGCGAATTATGCGTTTCACTCTGTTCAGCACATCCTTTTGGCTCTAAGTGTTAAGTTTTGACGAGAACTAGAAAAATCTATTCATTTTTGAGTGACTAAATTCCCTTAAGGCGAAGCGGAATGTTTGCAAATCCAGTTGAAAATTTCGGTATGGCATAAATAAATGCTTCGTAGAATGAATATGTCAGTTAGAATACAAGCGAATAATATCTAGTGAAATGGAAACAATGGAGCAAATAGAATTAACTGGAGTTTTCACTGAAAAGCCTCAAAATTTTGCTTGGTTCCTTGGAGCTGGTGCATCTAGATCATGTGGCCTTCCTACAGCAACCGATATTATTTGGGACCTGAAGCGTCGCTACTACTGTAAGCATGAGAACGAAGAAATCTCGAGACAGGACGTTCAGATTGATGCCGTCAGAAACTGCATTCAAAGCTACATGCTCTCCAAGGGATTTCCTGAAGAATGGGCGCCTGACGAGTATACGACCTACTTTAAAAAAATATTTGGTGAGGATAAAGAGCGCCAGCGTAAATATCTCAGCAGCATTCTGTCGGAAGACAAGGCAAGTCTGTCGGTAGGAAACCGAGTGCTTGGAGCGTTTCTCTCTTCAGGATTAACTCGCGCAGTTTTTACTACAAACTTCGATAGCATCGTGGAAAAGGCTGTAGCTGAAGTCAGTGGCAATTCATTGTCTGCGTATCACATCGAAGGGTCGCGTTCTGCCACAAATGCCATTAACAATGATGAGTTTCCTCTTTATTGCAAGTTGCATGGCGATTTTCGCTATGACAGCTTGAAAAATCTCGAGATAGATTTAAGCAAACAGGATCCTGAGCTTGAAAAATGCGTGAAGGTAGCAAGTGGCCGGTTTGGTTTTATTGTAGCTGGCTATAGTGGCCGTGATGCCAGCGTCATGACTCTCTTCAAGGAAGCCCTGGAAGGGCAAAATGCATTTCCGCATGGACTTTACTGGACAGGTATTAAAGGCTTTGCTGTTCCTGAGGCTGTAACAGAGCTTTTAGAGCTTGCGTGTACTAAAGGCGTGAAAGCGCAGTACGTGGAAATTGAAACCTTCGACGCATTGATGCTTCGGTTGTGGCGCAACACACCAAACAAAAATCCAGATCTTGACCGGAAGGTCCGGAAATCGCAATTTGCAGGCGTATCTATTCCACTGCCGAATACAGGTAATAGCAAACCGATTTTAAGATTGAATGCGCTTCCGGTTGGAAGCATTCCCACCACCTGTCACTCCGTAATATGCTCAACTGCTAAACAATGGTTTGATATCAAGGAAGTGCAGCGAAATGCAAAAGGAAAACTGATATTGACCAAAAGTGACAAAGTGCTTTTTTGGGGTGATAAGGCAGAGATAAAAAAACACTTCACTGATATTCAAACCATAGAGTTATATGATTTTAACGACAAGCTTGCAAAACTTGATGACCATTTATATTTGAAAGGATTTATTGAAGAAGCGCTAGGCAAAGCGTTAGTACACGGCAAGGTTTTGGTGACAAGAACCGTTAACCATAAGTCTTATGTAATCGTAGATGCGCATGCCGAAGATAAAGCACCGCTACAAGCTTTGATAAATGCAGCTGAAGGAAAGGGATTTGGAAAAATACCTGGGCTTTTTGTACCTGCCGACGAGTTTCATTCCGAAGCAGAACAGGTTTATTGGGCAGAAAGTGCGCAAATATCGCTTGAAAAGAGAGATGGAAAATTTTGGCTTCTGGTTGAGCCGGACATATGGATATGGCCAAATCGAGCCAGACGTCTGGCCCGAGATTTTCTGGACAAGCGACGCTCTGATCGGTACAACAAAAAATACAATGCCCTTTTAGATGCATGGACTCATCTTATTCTCGGCACTGAAGTGCGAAACACTGAAATTACAGTATCCACATACTCATCTGGAACAAAGGCCGAAAATCCATCTTTTTCGATTGGAACAAGAACCGCATTTTCTCGCAAGGCATGATCATGAGCGCACCTCTAAGCGAATTATCGGGGTATACAGTATTACCAGAACCGGAATTGCTGTTCGCAGGAAACAAGACCCATAAGCATCCGTATTTTGGTTTGATACAGCACGGACCCTTCGGACTGAAATATGGCTTGCCAAGCACTTTACGTCTTGCCCTTGTAGAGCCACGTATTCACGCAGGAAAGCTGAAGTCGCTTGTAAAAGAACTGGAAGGTAAAGCCAAGCCTCTGGAAGCAAAAAATTATTATCCAGAGTACCCTGGTTTTTCCGGTTTATTTAGAATCTCAATTGCCGCCATCAACGATCGTCTCACGCTGACACTCCCAGACAGCCTGGAAAATCATGCAAAAAATGGGGACAAGCAGGAATTAGCTAAAGAACTTTTCCAGTGTCTTGCACAGCTCAAGCCAGTGCGCAGTGATTTCGATGTTGCACTTCTGTATCTACCAGAGCATTGGGCCGCATGCTTTGAAGGCGAAAACTTTGACTTTCATGATTTCCTGAAAGCATTTTGTGCACCGTCAAATATCCCAATCCAAATTATTCGCCAGTCAAGCCTTAATCGAAAATGCCGAGCCAATGTTTTGTGGGGTATGAGCGTTGCTTTGTACGCGAAGGCAAACGGGGTGCCCTGGAAACTTGCTGGACTTCGTCCAGATGAGGCTTATATAGGAATTAGCTATGCGATAAAAACGGACCAAGCCGGAAACGAATACTCGACTTGTTGCAGTCAAATTTTTGATCCCGACGGTACTGGATTTCAATTCGTTGCATATGACGCCAAGGAGTTCACCCAAGATGCCCGAAAAAACCCATATCTTTCCTACTACGAAATGCAATCAGTTCTCTCGAGAAGCCTGGAAATTTATCAGCGTAATTACTTTGGACGGGTACCAAAGAAAATCACAATTCACAAAAACACCGAATTTAAAGAAGAGGAAATTCTTGGTGCACTGGATAGCTTTCGAGATGGTACGGAGCTAGAGCTTGTACAAATTGTTAAAGGTTCAAACTGGCGAGGAATTCGGTTTGATAACAAATCGCCACCAGAAGCTTACAGTTATCCTGTTGCTCGAGGAACTTATATTCCATTGACGCAAAATGAAGCCCTTCTGTGGACACAAGGCAGCGTTCAAGGGGTTCATGTCGAAAATCCTTCATTCAATGTCTATAAAGAAGGTGCGCTTAAGCCTACACCATCGCCTGTTCTTGTTCGCCGTTTCACGGGAAATGGTGGATGGCATGAAACCTGTGCTGGGATATTGGGGCTAACAAAAATGGATTGGAACAATAATACCCTTTACAAAAAGCTTCCCGTTACTCTGGTCTATTCAAAAGCTTTTGCAGAGATCATTCAGCAAAATCCCAATATGATTGATTGTGTATATGACTTTCGAAGCTTCATATAGGGTGCACTGGTCTCAACTGATGCACTTCATCTCTTCGCTTGGCGGCCTTCTATCTGCGCGGTAAATGAACAAAAACAGTGTCAGGTTTTGCAATCAAGCTCTGTTGTTGCTTTGAACGACAGTTATGTATTCTACTACCGTCAATAGAGCCCATAATACTGGGTCTGCAAAGGGTTGGTATTTGCCCGTTCGCAAAAGCGGCGGTTACCGGAATTGTAGCCGCCACACCTTGGAGCAATGCGCTATATTTCGGTCTGCTCCGAAATTTCAAGAGCATCGTCGACTTCTATCCCAAGATACCTAACAGTGCTTTCGAGCTTCGTATGACCGAGCAGTAACTGAACAGCTCGTAAATTTTTTGTTCGACGGTATACCAAGGTCGCCTTTGTCCGGCGCATTGTATGAGTTCCGTAAGCAGCCGGATCAAGACCAATTGATGTAACCCAATACTCAACTATTCGAGCATATTGCCGAGTAGAAAGATGCGGCGAATCGTGAATTCGACTTGGAAAAAGGTACTCCTCGGATTTCAGTTGAGCTTGGCTAATCCAATTTGCCAAGGAGTCTCTGGTTTGTTCAGTTATCTCAAATTGAACCGGCCTATGCGTTTTTTGCTGCATGATGATTGTGCGCGAAGACACCCGACCACCTTGAGCAACATCGCAAACTCGGAGCTTGACCAAGTCACATCCCCGAAGCTTACTATCAATGGCAAGATTGAACAAAGCTAGTTCGCGAGTGTTTTTGGCCATCTGTAAACGAATACGTATGGCCCAGATCTCTTTCAATTTTAGTGGTGATTTCTGACCAATCAACTTGCCTTTATTCCATGGAACATTTTGCGCGATTTGATTTTCTTGGTTCATGACAGACTCCTAACAGTGGGTTGAGGAGATTTATTGTCACGCTACTTTCGCGAAAATTCTGGAACAGGAACGGGCGCTGACCGGCCAATAGCTGTCGATTATGATTGAAAATTGAATAGCCGCACCAATTCCAAAAGCAGTTATTCGTAACGTTGGAGATAAAAATTGAAACGTTGTCGGGACGGACTCTAAGGTTTACGTCGATCGTTTTGGATCATTTCTTCACAGGATGTCGGATTGTAAAGTTCAGGTCTATATTCAAACTTCTCTCCGATCAGGTACGGTTCTCGAAAAACTGGTTGTTACGCATCTAGCTTATCCTTCATAACTGACAGTGAATATGCTTTAAGGGTTAAGTTGAAGTAAAAGAGCTTATAATGTTAAAAAACAAATCAACTGATTTTTAAAACTTTCTACTTCTTCAACTTTCTTTGAATTAATAAAAGAAAATATCTCTAACTCAGATAAGTATCTTTTTTCTTTAATACTATTAAATAGTTCCTTCGGATTTTCTGGTGTTTTCATAAAGTCCATGTTTGATAGCTCGCCGTTTTTATAATGAAAAAACAGCTGTTTTTCTACGCTATCAAATGGAATAAAAAATACTTTATCATGGCTTTTTAATTCTTCAAACTTGTCACCATCAAGAACGCAAATCACATTATTGGAAGTGGAAAAAATCTTGTCATTATCGTTGCGCTTCATTAGATCAATAACATTGGAAGCGCCTCCAATATAAATAATCTTGTATTTAAAGAATATAGGTATATTGCTTTGAGCGATAAGATGTGTAAGGTAGTTTTCCAACATTTTATCTTCTGTCAAAATATACTTATCCCAGCCTGTAAAACAGAAAAGCTCACTTTTTATATAATTATAGGATACGTTTTTAAAAGAAATGGCAGCATCAGAACTCTCCATATAATAGAGTTCTGAGTCATCCAATGTTTTCATAAGAGCAAGGGAGTGAGTGGTAAAAATGATATTGACTTCATAGTTTGCACAAAATATGCGTAATTGCGCAATAAGGTTTACCTGTGCGGAAGCATCCAGAGAAATATCAATTTCATCAATAACAATTAGTTTGCATTTTCGCTGAATCATTTTATATAAATTAATAACAAAATGTTCGCCTGAGCTTAGGTAGTCTTCGCGGATATAAAAATTATCTTCCTGTAATATAAAGTAATATTTTGCTCCCTTTACCTTGATCTCTTTTAAGTTATTAAATCTATTTGACTGATAGATAGCCGAAAGTAGTGCTATTAATTCTTGTGGTGATTGATATTGTTGTAGTGATATATTGGTTCTAAATTCATCGGCTATTTCACCTAATCTTTGGAAATGACTGAATCGTTCTCCATGAGGAATAGGAAGTTCAACATGGATGCTTTCTTTTATCTTTTTATCAATAATAGCTTTAGTATCAATTACGTTTAGCTTTTGACTGTATTGAAAGTCATACTCTACTTGATCAATCGCATAAAGAATACGGCTATTTCTTTTAAAAATATTAGGAGAAGCTGTCTTAGTAAAAGTATCAGCAGATTTAAGGTTTTTAATTGCTCTAATTAAGGTGGTTTTTCCAACGCCATTCTTTCCAACGATGCACATCAGTTGATTTTTCGATAAATCTACACTAAAACTTAATTCTTTAATGTGTTGAATATTAAAAAGCTTGCAATTGAATTTCACAGCTATTTAATAGTTTGATTAAAAAATGTGTCAATAATAAAATTACCATATTTCCTGCGAAGCTTATATAGATAGGTATTGTCGATGCTATTAATGTAATTCAGCTGCCCTGAAATTGTACCTAATTCGCCATGATAATGATTTTTCAAATAGTCTGAAAACTTATCTTTATCATTGATATAGAAATGAAGCAATATTTCAAGTTGCTTTTTTACCTTCATATCCACAGTAATTTTTCCAGATGGTAAAATAACCATCCCAAGTAACTTTATTTTTTCTCCTTTATGGGTATGCTTTGTTTTCCGAGGATTAATAAAAACTCGACCATCATGAAATAAATTAAGATATACAGAAATTTTTTCTTCAGCATCTTTTAGATCATCTCTATTATTAGATGACAGAATAATATCATCAGAATAGCGAGTATAGATAATATTTTTACCTTGACAATAGCTATTAAATTCATTATCAAACGCATGTAAAAAAGTATTACTTATACTCGGCGACGTTGAAAACCCTATAGGTAGAATATTATCTATAGTTACTAAATTCAATAGGTTAGTTTTATACTTATCAATATCCGATATAGGTATAGTATATAGATTATTGGTAAGTATAAAATCAACGTCTTTAGTTGTAATGCTATTGAAAAAGTTACTAATGTCTGTTTGAAAAAAATACTTACTATGAGCATGTTTCTCAACAGCAGTATATGCATTCCTACCTTTTATGTAAGAATGAACAACATCAATATTTATTGCTGAATAATCAAAGACAAAGTTATTTAAAAAGCGTAGATATTTCTTTAAAATAACTGAAGGATTGAGAATTAATTTATTATTCTTGTAGAAACTTTTACATTCATTTTTAGCATCCAGATTCAAAAAATCATCAAAGTTGAATTTATGATGAAATGTAGAATCGAAGGCTTCTTTGAGAGTAATCGAAGGAGATATGTTTTTCAATTGAGTGACGCAAATTTTTGATGCTCATGGAAATTTCAACCTGCCCTAATCCTATAATTCAGAATCAGGGCAAGATAAATTATACCTAAACGGAGCTAGAGGCTAGCATGTTGACTGGAGATACTCCTAGTCACTAGCATATTTTGAGTCTATACCATTAAGTATCCAAAAACAACCAATTTTACCTCCATTTCTGCTGTTCCCTGAGCTTTAAAGGCTACATATGACCGCTTTTAGAAGTGTTCCTGCCGTTCAATCAACAATTTCAAACGTCAAGTTTGGGTCGAACTCGGTCCTTCGCGAATGATACAGCTCGGCCAACAGCCGACGATAGTAATTGCCAAAAGTAGAAGGCGGGGCAATTTCAAAAAGAGCACCATCGTAACGCGTCCGGCTAGCAGAGGTATTAGCTCTCTGATCCGACGTACTTATCGGGACTCTATAATCCACTCAAAGCCTGATTTTTATCTGCTGTAGAAGTTGAGGCGCTAAATACATACCGTATTGCCCGGTAAAAGTTGCTGCATCTTTTGCCAAGTTTGCTCCGCGCTCAGTAATTTCCGCTTTTCCAGTAAAAGCAACAAACCCACCGTACCAATCACATCAACGGCTAGATAATGCGCCTTGCGCCGAGCCAATAAATCATCCAGAACAACGTAATCAGCCTCTATTTCCTGCGCCACAATAATCCCTTCGTTCGCCTTGATGCAGCCGCCCTAAAGCCCCCTGCACATAAGCCGATCCGATGGCTGAAAGGGTAGCCGCCTTTATAAACGGGGGCGGCGTAACTTCGTGCAATTCGTTAACAACCGCCGTGGGGGTATAAATATCATTGCTAACGTCAGCCAACAGTTTAAGACTGTCTACCTTGCTTAAAAGATAATCGGGCTGGTATTAAGGACGATTTTCATGGTTTTTCATAGCTTTTCTACCGTGTGTACATCTTCTAAAACACATTCATCGGAGATGATATAGCCTTGATTAAAATGCTCCGTTAAGCGTGTTTTAAATCCGTCAAAATCCAAACCGGCCATGTGCGCGGCACTGGCAAAGCTTATTTTCCTGGCGTGATACAGGCTTGCCGCTAAAAAGAATTCCACCGCATGGCTACCCAGCGGTTGTAATATGTCATCGAATTCGGGTTGAAGTTGTATGTGCATTGTTTTTCCTTATGTGCAATATGCACATCATTGTCGTTTTTTAGATCGTCTCGGCACACGGCTACGCGACTCCTGCATCTATAGTAGGAATCCGGCAGCAGGATAAGATGCCGAGTTTTAATATGTGCTGAGTATAACTTATTTCATACCCGTACTTGGGCATTGGTTTTAAATCTGCCGCTATGAATTTCCATCATTTTTCATCGTGTACTTTATAGACGTTTACTTAAAAACCTGTTTGCTAATAACAAAGCCTCATCCGTATCACTCAGAATCGCGTAGTAATATGGCAATCATGAGTCCTAACACGCACCACAATGATTCACTACGCATTATTATGGTGCTCATTATCAGTTAAACAATACTTCCTTATTCCCGATCTCAACATCACACCGTTCTATTTATACTGCCTGTAATACCTCGGCAATTACTCTGCCTCCTGCATCCATACAGTCGTAGAGCGCTTACTTTTGGTGCTTTGCTTCCAATCTATGCACCCTAAATAACTCTGCATTACAACGGTGCATATATGGCATGCAACATGCTTTTACTAATCTAATCCTTATAACCGGAAATCAATCATGTCAGCTCAACACCTTAACCTTCTGTCCTTCTCGGGAAAAACCAAAATTCTCCACATGACCTGGATGGCTTTTTTCATCAGCTTTGTGGTCTGGTTTAACCATGCACCATTAATGATGGTGATTGCTAAAACATTGGGCATGAACAATTCGGAGATAAAAACCATCCTGATCTTGAATGTCGCCCTGACTATTCCGGCGCGGATCGTGATCGGCATCCTGGTCGATAAATTCGGCCCTAAACGCACTTATTCGACATTATTGGCAGCAGGCAGCATTCCCTGTTTTATGTTCGCGTTTGCAACCAGTTTCGAGCAACTGGCCCTGGCCCGTTTCTTATTGGGCTTTATAGGCGCGGGTTTTGTAATCGGCATACGGATGGTCGGCGAATGGTTTCCGGCCAAACAAGTGGGCATCGCCGAAGGTATTTACGGCGGCTGGGGAAATTTCGGTTCAGCAGCAGCGGCCGGAGCTTTACCCGCTCTGGCGCTGATCTATGGCGGCGATGAAGGCTGGCGTTATGCGATTGCTACAACAGGCGCTATTGCGCTGATTTATTCGGTCATTTATTTCTTCAGCGTGTCCGACACGCCTAAAGGTTCGACATACTTTAAACCTAAAAAAGCCGGGGCGATGGAAGTCACCAGCATCTGGGACTTGTTTTTCTATATCCTGATGAGCGTCCCTTTGTACGCCACCTTGAGCCTGTTAACCTGGAAATTATCGCCGACCGGCGCCAACCTGTTATCGAACGTCGCCGCTATCTGTATCTATACCGGCATTTGGGCTTTGTTTCTCTATAACGTGTATAAAATCATCCACGTCAATGAAGAGCATCTGCAACACCCGATTGATGAAATTCATAAATACAAGTTCAAGCAGGTTGCGATTCTGGATTTGGCGTATTTTATTACCTTCGGTTCGGAGTTAGCCGTGGTTTCAATGTTGCCATTGTTTTTCTTCGATACGTTCCATGAGTCGCATGGCATCACCATGGTCGAAGCGGGTTTGCTGGGCGGCAGTTTTGCGTTTATTAACCTGGTTGCGCGGCCTGCGGGCGGCTGGATTAGCGATAAATTCGGGCGCAAATTATCGTTAAGTATTTTTGTATTGGGTCTGTCGGCGGGCTATTTCTGCATGTCGATGATTACTTCGGAATGGCCTATCGCATTGGCGGTATTGATCACCATGGCGTGCTCTTGCTTTGTATCCGGCGGCTGCGGTGCGGTCTATGCGATAGTTCCGTTGATTAAACGGCGCATGACCGGGCAGATCGCAGGCATGGTCGGCGCTTACGGCAATGTCGGCGGCGTGTTGTTTTTGACTATATTATCGTTTGTTACACCGTCTGCATTTTTTATGATCATAGCGGCGGTGGCGTTATCGGTATTGATTGCCGTGCAGTTTATCGATGAGCCTAAAGGACATATGGCTGAAGTTCAGGAAGACGGGACTGTGGAAATGATTGAGTTGAATTGAATCGAATGAAATATTTAATTTATAAATAATTCACCACGAAGGCACGAACGACTGCATGGACGCAGGAGGTAGAGCAACGCATGGAGCAGTTGCCGAGAACACGAAGTTTTTATCTTGATTTTCTTCGTGAACTTCGTGCCTTCGTGGTGACATGCCTTTTAGCTATTCATAGATATAGCCCATGCCCATGCCCAAGCCCACACTCAAAGTCAGCATCGGTTATGCCAGCGATAAAGGCATCAAGCCTGACAACGAAGACTTTTTCGGCTCATCAATACCGGAAGGCCCGCAACTGACCCACAAAGGCATTGCCGTTGCGATTGCCGACGGCATGAGCGGAAGCGATGCCGGGAAACAGGCCAGCCACTGTTGTGTAATCAGCTTTTTAAGCGATTATTACAGCACCCCCGACTCCTGGTCGGTCAAACATGCCGGGCAAAAAATTCTTTCCGCGACCAATTCCTGGTTATACAGCCAGGGCCAAAGCCGCTATGAATCCACCAAGGGCATGGTCAGCACGCTAAGCATTATCGTGCTGAAATCGACCACCGCGCATATTTTCCATATCGGCGATTCACGCATTTATCGGTTACGGCAAGGCAATTTCGAGCAGATAACCCGCGATCACCGCATCTGGGTCAAAGAAAAAAATTATCTTAACCGGGCGATGGGCATAGAACCGCACCTGGAAGTCGATTACCGCTCGCTTTCTTTAGAGACAGGCGACCTGTTTTTAATGACGACCGACGGGATACACGACTTTGTCGATGAAAAAAACCTAAAAAAACTTGTTCAGGATGGAGCTGACTTAACCCGACTTGCCGAAAAAATTATGCAGCAGGCCGCAGCCAATCACAGTGACGACAACCTGACCTGCCAACTGGTCAGGGTCGATGAATTGCCCGAAGCCAAGGAAGACGAGATTATTCGCCGTCACACCAACCTGCCCTTCCCGCCCTCTTTGGAGCCGGGCATGATCATCGACGGCTACCGGATTGAAGCGGAATTGCATGCCAGCAAGCGCACCCAGATTTACCGTGCCTTCGATACTAAAACCGATACACAGGTTATCTTGAAAACGCCGTCCATTCTTTATGATGATGATGCCCATTACATAGAACATTTTCTGCATGAAGAATGGGCCGGGAAACGAATTAATCACGAAAATGTGCTGAAAATCCTCAGCACTAACCGGGAAAAAAGCTGTCTTTATTACGTCACCGAATTTCTTGAAGGACCGACTCTGAGGCAATGGATAAGCGCCAATCCCAAGCCTGACATTAAGGCCGCCAGAAAAATAGTCGAACAGATTGCCAAGGGCTTGCGGGCTTTTCATCGCATGGAAATGCTGCACCAGGATTTGAAACCTGAAAACATCATGTTCGATAAAAACGGCAGCGTTAAAATCATCGATTTCGGCTCGGTCAAGATCGCCGGTATCGCGGAAATTACGCCGCTGGAACACAGCGGCGCCGACAACATACTCGGCACCTTGAATTACACCGCTCCGGAATATCATCTGGGACATCCCGGCACGGTAAAATCCGACCTGTTTTCGCTGGGCGTGATTACTTATGAAATGCTGAACAACGCCTTGCCTTTCGGCCAGGATATGCCGGAAAAACCCAACTCAATGAACCTGGCGAAACTCCATTATGTACCCAGTTTTCATCACAACGCGATGGTCCCGATCTGGATCGACGGCGCATTGAAAAAAGCCACCGCAATAACCCCGCAATTTCGCTATGACGATTTATCGGAGTTCCTCTACGACCTGTCCACACCCAACCGCAAGTTTTTAAGCGCTGAAGAAGCCATCCCTTTAATACAGCGCAACCCGTTATTATTCTGGAAAGTCTTGTCGATCATCCTGCTGATCACCAATTTGGTTTTGATGTATTTTTTGGTGGATGGGAAAAACTAACCATTGATGGGGTAATAATTAAGTAGGCCGTGCCATGCGTGCCTCAGTTTCCTCAAAGGCGCGCACGGCACGCCCTACGGGGAAAAATCAATCTGGTCTTTTTTCGTGCTTTTCGTGGCTTTCGTGGACAATACACAGCCTCAGCCAGTCAATATGCATCGCCTGAAATTTAAACCAAATGTCAGACCTTGCTCTATACTCCAGACCGCCGATTCAATATCCAACTCAAATGGTGCAACCCCGTGAACCAAAGCCACTATGCCTTAGATGCCGATAATCGCTTCGTCATCGATCAGTACAACGACCTTGCCCCTTTCGCCAGTTTTTTGCCCGGCATCGCCGGTACGATGGGTCGTCCGGCCTGGGTGTTTTACGTCAACCGGGGCCAAGCCATCGCCAGTTTTGGCGTGCGTAACAAAGACGGGGCCTTTCTGGAGTTTTTCCCTGCCGACAAAGCTTATCAACTGACGCCGTCCCGAGGTTTCCGGACGTTCCTGAAGATTGCCGATGGCGATCAAATCCTGACTCATGAGCCTTTCCAGCGCGGGGCGGGGCCGGAGGTCAAGCAGCGCCTTTACGTTACGCCTCATGAGGTCGGCGTCGAAGAGATCAATCCTCAGTTGGGATTCCGCATCCGGGCCGATATGTTCACCTTGCCGGAAGCGCCCGTGGCCGGATTGCTGCGCCGGGTCGAGATCGTCAATACATCCGGGCAGACTAAAAAGATAGAGATCGTCGACGGTTTGCCGCAAGTGCTTCCGTTCGGCATGAACCAATGGATACTCAAGTTCATGAGCCGAACATCTGAAGCCTTCATGCGTGTCGAGGGCGTCGAGGAAAATCTACCGTTTTACCGGCTGAAAGTATGGCCTACCGACTCCCCGCAAGTGGAGCCGGTAATCGCCTGCAATTTTTTCGCCGGTTTTTTGAACGGCGGACGCACCAGCGTGGTCGTCGATGCAGAAAGGGTTTTCGGTTTGGCCGGGGATTTTTCCAGGCCGGAACGGTTCTTTGCCAACGATAAGCTCGATTTCGCTAACCAAGTAGCGGGCAACCAAACGCCGTCGGCGTTCCAGGCGTTGACCGTCGAACTCCAACCGGGACAAAGCCAAGTCTTTTACGGTTTTTACGGCCATGCAGAATCGCAAACAGTGTTTGAGCAATTCATCGCAGAAGCTGACAAAGAAAACTACTTCGAGGCCAAACGGGAAGTAAACCGCCAATTGGTCGAAGGTATCACGCAACGGATCTTTACCGCGACGGCCAAGCCGCTGTTCGATGCCCATGCCCGGCAATGTTATCTGGACAACGGTTTGCGCGGCGGTTTTCCGACGAAAGTGCCGGGGGGTGCGCAATTGTATTTGTTCGGCCGCAAGCACGGCGATCTGGAACGGGATTACAACGATTTTCTGTTGCAGGATACGCCGTTTTCCGAAGGCAACGGCGATTTCCGCGACGTCCTGCAAAACCGCCGGATGGACGTGTTTTTCGATCCTGCGCTGGATGACAAAAACATCCGCTATTTCTTTAACCTGATTCAGACGGACGGCTACAATCCCTGTTCGTTGCGGAACTCGCGTTTTGTCGTGGACGCACCGCTAGCCCTTGCGCATCATTTCACTCAGTTTGCCGACCTCGAACAACTGCTGTCCCGCGAATTTAAATACGCGGAATTATGGCAGGTGCTTCAAGGCGCGGAAAACCCGGAGCCGATCATCAAAGAAATTCTGGCGCAGGCACAGGAAGTCGAGGATGCCGAATTCGACCGCGGCTATTGGTCGGACCATTGGACTTATTTGGTGGACTTGCTGATTAGCTACCAAGCAATTTTCCCGGACCGACTGCCCGGTTTATTACTGGAAAAGACCTACACTTTTTTCGATTCCACTCACTTTGTCGTCCCGCGCTCCCAAAAATACGTGGTGACGCCCAACGGCGTTCGCCAATTCGGCGCGGTGCAGGGCAATCCCGAGAAAGAATCCCTAATCAATTCCCGCACCCGGCGACGTCACCAAGCCCGCGCGCAAGGCGGCCACGGCGAGATCGTTTACACCACGCTACTCGGAAAAATCCTGACCCTGGTCGCCAACAAGCTGTCCACGCTGGACCCGTTCGGCGTAGGCATAGAAATGGAGGCGGACCGCCCAGGCTGGTGCGATGCGTTGAACGGCCTGCCCGGCATTTTCGGATCTTCGATCAATGAAACCATTGAGCTCAAGCGTTTGGTGGACTTTACCGCAAAAGCCCTGGCCGATGTCGATGGCTCATTTTCCCTACCAATGGAGTTGGCGTACTTTATATCCGGATTGGAGGCGCTGTTAAATCGCCCCAACCTGACGCCCGAGTTATTCTGGCGGGAAAGCGGAGCCCAAAAGGAAGCCTATCGGGGAAAAGTATTCATGGGCTTTGAAGGTGCCGAACGCGTTCTTTCTGTTGCAGCGGTACAAAGCTTCCTGAACACGGTTTCAAGCTATCTGGATGCGGCAATCGACAAAGCCCGAACACCGGAAGGCATCGTTACCTATTTTTCCTATGAAGCCGAGCAATACAAGGAAATCGAGGGCGGCAAGGCGGCTGTGGCCCGCTTCAAGCAAAAACCGGTACCGCCGTTTCTGGAAGGCTTTGTCCATGCCCTGCGCATCGCCGAACCGGAGGAAGTCCGGCGCTTATACAATGCGGCGCATAACTCCGAACTGTTCGACAATAAGCTGGGCATGTACCGCGTCAATGAACCGCTCGGGGAGAATGCGCTGGACTTGGGACGGATTGGAGTTTTCAACTACGGCTGGCTGGAGAACGGCTCTATCTTCCTGCACATGCATTACAAGTTCGTGCTGGAAATGGTCCGGGCCGGGTTAGTCGAAGAGTTTTACGGCCAAATCGAACAGCTGCTGGTAGCTTTTCGAGATCCGATGGAATACGGACGCAACCCGGTCGAAAACTCCAGCTTCCTGGTCAGCAGCGGTTTCGCTATCGATCCTCGGCAACACGGACGGGGTTGCGTAGCCCGTCTTTCGGGTTCCACGGTAGAATTTTTGCATCTTTGGACATATCTTTTTTTGGGGCCTGCTCCGTTTGTATTCGAGGAAGGAAAGTTGCTGTTCAGGCCCGCGCCGGTGTTGTCGAAGACATTTTTCTCGACGAACGAGCAATGTGTTAATCTGTTCGATTTTGAAGAAACATTGCCGACGGATAGTGCGGCTTGCGCATTATTGGGGGCAACCTTGCTGGTCTACATCAACCCCGAACGCCAGGATACTTTCGGCAATGACGCGGTAAAGCCCTGCCGCTATCTGTTACATGGGCGGGATGGCAATATGCAAATCATGGAAGGTCAGCAGCTGGAGGGCCAAGCCGCTGAAGCGCTTCGCCAAGGCCAATTCCGGCGGGTGGATGTGATGCTTGCGTGATCTAGGTTTATAAGTTAGCCTCTTCCGATGGGAAAATACGATAAATTAATCGATAAAATCCTTCGTGGGTCTTCAGATGCGAATATTCCGTTCGATGATCTTCGAGGCTTATTAATTCGTTTAGGCTTCGATGAACGAATACGCGGAAGCCATCATGTTTATCGTAAAGAAGGCATCGAAGAGAAATTAAATCTTCAGCAGGATGACAGTAAAGCTAAGCCGTATCAGGTTCGGCAAGTCCGATTCATAATCATCAAATACCATTTAGCGGATGAAATATGACATACAAATATGAAACCATTTTATATTGGAGCAAGGAAGATAACGCTTTTATCGCCGAAGTCCCGGAACTTCCCGGCTGCATGGCGCATGGCAACTCCCAGGAAGAAGCGCTGGCGAATGCACATGAGGCTATTGGACTTTGGCTGGATACGGCTAAAGAGTTTGGCGACCCAATTCCTGAACCTAAGGGGCGTCGGCTTATGTATGCTTAGAATAATTGGTTCAGGATCATGTTGCATAAATATCTGATTATGCCCGACATCAGTACACTTAATAATATTGGGCAACGATAAAACTGTTGCCCAACCGAACTCTTCGCAAGAGATAAATAGAACTACAAACTTAATAATTTTAACTATCGAGGTAATTATGGCTAGCAAATCTGGCGCTACTACATTTCCATCATCAATGACTATCACTGCTAGCACCGGGAATAATGCTTCCTATGTGGGTAATGATAATGTAGATACGATATCTTACGGAAATGTTACCCCTGGTAATGCCACTATCGCTCATAGTGGTGATCACTGGAATATAAGCTATACCACCACTGTGAGTGGAAGTAAGAGCGGAAGTAGCACGTCAGGGTCTGATACACTTACAGCCATTGAGCGTATCAGCTTTTCAGATGGAACTCACGTGGCGCTGGATCTTGGTTTAAATGAAGATGCCGGTGCAGCCCTGGCACTTTTATATGCAGGATTTGGAAAAATGCCAGATAGCGTGACTTTAGGTAAATGGATTTATCAAGCAGACCAACTTAGGGATAGTTCAACATTCGACAACTCAAAAATTACCACTCTTGCCGATGCTGTTCTCAAATATTATGTTCCTAATGGAGTAAGTAACGCGGATTTGGTGAATATTCTCTATACCAATGTAGTCGGCCATGCTCCCGATCAAGATTCTCTAAAGGCGTTTACGCAGTTAATCGACAATGGTACTTATACCCAAGCAAGCTTTATAGCCATGGCCGCTGAAACAAATACAAACACTGACCATCTTGTGAGTTTAACCGGACAAGGATTACAGTACACACAATATACCCCAGGCAAAGCGGGTTAAACCTGAAGCTTAGCCATGACAATACACGAAATGCAAACTGATTTTGAACAACTTGATGCGCAAAACTATTTTGCAAAAGGGTTTGTCATGGCTTTTGGACCGAAACCTCAGCGAAACCTTAACAAGGCTATTCGTTGTTTTGAGACGGCCCATCAATTGTTGCCAAACAACATTCAATATCTGAATACGCTATCTGAAGCTTATCTTCAGGCAAAACGTTCAGCTATGGCCTTAAACGCCGCCACGAAAGCAAATCAATTGGTATCAGAAGATTTTACTTCGGCCATTGCGCTGGGTCGTGCCGCATGGTTTTGTGGCGAGAAAGAGCTGTCACTGGATGCTTTTAGCCAAGCCTATCGGCTGGTTCCGTCTAATTTACCATCCCTCAAAGAGCGGCTACAGGCCATAACATTCAGTGCGGCATCTTTTTGGTTCGAGCCATGCCAAGGTAAGCGAGTCGCGCTAACCAGGCTGAAACCGATACATCGTGAATTTCTAGTGTCTTGTCGGGGCAATGCCAATTTTCAACATCATTACCATTTATTTCAGGACAACTCTACCGAGACGATAGATCGTGATTTACAGAAGGCTAATGCGGCCCCTACTGAAACAAAACAAATCTCTTGGGTTGTAGAAAGAGAAGGAGTTCCAATTGGTTTAGCGGAATTAGTTGATCTGAATTTAAACAATTCGAGAGCTGAAATTATTGTTGGTTTTCCAGAAGAACAGCCCTTTGGTATTAGTCTGGAAGCGACATTATTGGTCATGGAATTTGCATTTTCGAAAATAGGAATCCATAAGCTAATTAGCTATGTTTACGGGGACAATCCAAAAGGGCAACAAAATACAGTGCATCTTGGCTTTCAACAAGAAGGCTTATTAAGAGAACATGTCTTTGATTCTGCATCCGGAGAACGATTAGATCTTTATGTAAACGGATGCTTGTCTACGGATTTCTTTCAAAACAAAACAATTATGAAGCTTACAAATAGATTGCTGGACCGGGTTCCTGAAGCAAATAAAAATGACTTTATGAATAAAATGAATCATAGCGATATAAACAGTTTGATTATTGGTTTAGCAAATAGCCGGAATGAATACCGTAAGGCGGCGGATTCGCGTTAGAGACTGCGAAAGAGTAATGGGCCAAATATGTGATTTTCTTATATAATTAGGACTTTCGCTATCCTCCTGAATAAGCCTTAATTCTAGGGTCACGCAGTTCAGCTCGCAAATAATCGGAAAATAAGTCGGCCCGGACTTGATAGAGAGACTTCTTCAAGGTGTTGGCTTTGACTT
>Ga0208270_100226_pt1 | contig 21186 bp, 20 predicted proteins | sample LakWasM109_LOW13_2_FD_183925 | JGI IMG/M metagenome (GOLD analysis project Ga0208270, IMG submission 183925) | Freshwater sediment methanotrophic microbial communities from Lake Washington under simulated oxygen tension - Sediment Metagenome... | ecosystem: Environmental > Aquatic > Freshwater >...
GACCGCCTTTTCCCTGTCGCTCACGACAAAGGCTTTTAACCTATGCCGCACAGGGTGGTTTGATTCCAGCGGCTGGTCGCCGAAATCGAGAGGCCTACTCTCATCTTTAATACAGCATAAAAGGCTTGCGCCTTTCTTCATGACACACTAGCCTAGATGGAGCCTTGCGGAATCCAGGGCTCCGTCTACGCGACTGAATAGCCGGATAGGGAGCGCATCGCCCTCCTTTCCGATACCGCAGATAAGCCGACATCCGCAAATGGTGAATGGTGCGCCCATTACAAAACCAGTTGCTCAGGATTATTACAAATATGAGATATTTGTCAGCTCAAAAAAAAGCCCCACTACCTTGTGCAGCAGAGAGGCTATGAACAGTCAATTGATGAGGATTAGGCTGATCGTAATATAAAACACCACGAGGATGGTGTTTGGTTTTTAAATTCGACTAATTAACGGCATAGGCAATTAAAGGAAACATTCTTTTTTTAGACGAATGGCTTCACAACAGACTTCACTGACGACAGTATTAAAAGCCGAATCGTTACCTATCATTTTCGATGCATTGATATATTGTTTTGTATTAATGGCGTTTGCTACTTTTTCAGCTTCAATATGAAATTCAGCATGTTTTTTCAGGCATGCCTTGTAACTAGGTAAGCCGCCAAATTGAGCTTTACCTTCGCTATGCAGCCACTTGCCGAGGTCACAACAATTTTCTTTTCTGATAGTCTCCATAACATAAGAATCTAACGGCTCTCGTCTGAATATGGCGTTACTAAATCTTACTTTCCAGTCCACATGTTTCAGAATTTCTCTATCTATATCCATTACTCCCCCTATAAACTAACTTCTAATGTACGGAGCAAAGTTTTTCATATTTCCACTCTTAAATAAATCCGTATTACCACTTAGCAACACGGATTTATTACTTAGCATCGCAAAAAAAAAGCGTCCAATATTCACCACTTCCTATGTCCAAAAATATCGATTCCGCCCTGCAACTGAATGCTGGAAATCCTGACTTTATCAGCAGTCTAGCCGAGCGTGCTGTTTATGCCCGACATTAGTTCGCGCAAAATGCCGGCAATACGGAGCCTGCTTAGTTAAATCGACAACCGCTCCCTGCGTTGTTCTACCTCCTGTGTCCTTGCAGTCGTGGATCCCGGCAATCCATGCCGATGATGTGCTTTGAAATACTTGTGTATAACGATAAACGTTTGAGGGGGGAATGATATAAAATTTAAGGGATCATTTTTTCGTGTCTTTCGTGGATAAATGGAGGTTTTTAAACTTTTACGCCGCCCGCCAAACATAAGTGCCCACTGCGCCTGCAGGAAGAGTAGCTAGTGCATTTTTCCCTTGAAATTGGATAGTAAAGGAGCGTGATTCAGCTCCGCCATTAAGTGCAATCAAAACGATGTCGCCCACAGGCGTAAGAAAAGCCACATTCGGCAAGGACGCTTGTTGATCGGAATAAATCCTTACCGAACCGGGGCGGATGAATTTCGAAGCATGGGCGATCACATAGTAGGCCACGTTGCGGGTAACTTCTTCACCGATCGTCAACGCGCCGACACAACGGGCTTCTCCGTCTGGGGTATGGGGGCAGCAAAATGGGTCGGAGGCCAGGTTCCATTCGAACACGACCCGGCTCCAGTTGCGTATGGAACCAATCAGGACATTTTTTACATGCCACATTAAATCGTCTCCGAACTGCCCGTCCGAACCTACCCACTGCTCGGTAAAATACAGTTTCATTTCCGGGTAAAGCTGGTGCACCTCGGAAAGCGCCGAAATGTCGCCTCCGTATAGATGCCAGGCCGACCCGGTCAGATAACGGCGCGCTTCGGCATCGGCGAAAACTTCCAAAGGATACTCCGGAACATCGCAATTATGGTCCCAGCAAAACAGTTCCACAGCGGCCAATCCAGCTGCCGACAAAGCCGGTCCCAGATGATCTTTGATGAACTCGGCCTGCTCGCTCGCTTCCATGATCATGCTGGGTTCGTTTTTTTGATTCAATGGCTCGTTCTGCGGGGTAATGGCATGGACGGTGATGCCTCTGTCCCGCATTGCTTTCAGGTATTTAATCAGGTAAGCGGCGTAAACGGCGTAGCAATCCGGCCTCAGTTTACCGCCGACGAAACTCTGGTTGGTTTTCATCCAAGGCGGCGCAGACCAAGCCGTGGCCATGATCTTGATTTCGGGGTTAATAGCCAGAATTTTCCGTAACAGGGGAATGACTTCAAGGTCGCCCGCCTCAATGTCGAAATGGGCAAGCTTCGGGTCCGATTTTCCGTCCGGCCTGTCGTCATAGGAATAGCAGCGCTCGCTCAGATCCGACGCACCAATACTCAGTCGCAGGAAGCTAATACCGATGCCGTCCCCGTCAGGCAAGAATAACTCCCGCAACAATGCGTTCCTGTCAGAGGCAGGCAGGCGACTGATCAGCATCGCGCTGCCACCGGTCAACGAAAACCCGAAGCCCTCCATGACCTGATACTTCTGTTCGGCATCCACCGTTAGTACAGGGAAATCATTGGCGTTGTCAGCAAAACGAAGATCCTCGGGCTGCCGTTGAAACAAAAAAGTTTGGTCGGCGCTGGTCAACCAAACAGACACAGAAGAAGGATCTTCCGAAAGAAGACTTGGATCGTAAGAGGTGGATTGTTCAGGCACGGAAGTTCTCTTGGTGGAACAACTTTACGTTATACATAAAGCCTTACGGGTTGGATAATCGCTTACAAAATCACTCGACTGCGCAGAACATAGCCCGGCATTTAAGCAGCGATGATGTCGGGCATAAACAGTATGCCCGACTTACGAACTTACAATTCAAATTCCGCAGGATCAATTCCCAATTCCTTGGCTATTCTGTTCGCTATCTTTTTTTCGGAGATATCAAAATTCCCATCCGAAGAAGCAATGGCGATGATCATGCGGACTAATAGCCGCGCAGCTTGATCATTTGATTTCATCTTGCCGAGTGCTTCATAAGCTTTGGCTTCGCCGATGTCTTTATCGAATTCAAGCTGGCCGACAAAGTCCTGAAAGGCTTTGATCACGTCGCTGGTAGTAAAAATCGATAGCGCATCATTGCTTTCGATAAATTTGACCATTTTTTGTTTTTCTTCTGAACTGATGCTGCCGTCGGCCATCGCCACCAATGCGAAGCCCGCCATCGCTGCATTTAGAAAATCCTTGTTCTTGAATTTTAAAGCCTCTGTTTTTAACTCATTGGCTTTACTTTTTAATTGACTTAGAAAACTATCGAAACTCATTGTGCTCTCCTGATGTTAAGTGAATTGTTGTGTAGTTCTTACTTGCTGCCTTACTGCCATTAAGTTAAGAAGACAATGACACCGTAGGAGCGGGCCGCGCCCGCGACATTTGGGTGACGATTGCAGAGTTGCAGTTCTTTCATCGGGGGCATGGCCCGCTCCTACAACGCTTAACTTAATGGCAGTGACTTGCTGCCTGCGATCCAATTTAAGCCCAAATCGTAAGCAATATTTATTTTTGTAATGCCGCTTAAAAAGACAATTCGCTATATTCCGGCAAGACGAGCGCTCGCCTGTCGCCGTAGCGCTGCCGCCTATCGATAATATCCCGTCCCCATTGCTTATGCGTTTCCACTTCGCACATCGCGTTGTGCATCCTGAACACAGCAGGCGACGCGCTTTGATTCAATGCGAGCGCCATTTCATAGTCTTCATTATTGACGCCGTACATCGCTTCAATAACCGGTACTTGGCTGGGATGAATGGCTGTTTTACCTATCAAGCCATGCGCCAGATCCAGTTGAATCTCTTTTTGCAGAGTGACGGCATCTTCCAGGTATTCAAACACCGGCGCCGCCAATGAAAAGCCGTAAGGCTTAAACACCATCACCAGCTGAGCTATCGCATGACCCAGCGGTGTTTCGTACAAGGTCATATTCCTTGGCCGCCGGATACCTAAAAGATTCATCAAGTCGTTGCCGCCAATCCGGAGCATTAATATCCGCAAAAAAATATCGTGCTGTAATAGACCCTGACGTAACTCATTCATTGCGCCGACATCAAACACATCCCTGGTTTCCAGGGTCGGCATGACCTTAAACGATGTATCCTGCAATTGGTCGAAATAAGCGTGAAAATTACTTTCGTTAAATTTCGGCAACACAAAGCCATCGATTTTTTCAATATCGGGCAGATCCAGCAGACGGGCCAAAATTTCCGGATTCCTGGCGCGAATAAAACGGAATCGATTCGGCGTATCCCTGAAACCCTGCAAACAAAGTCCTAAATGACGCAGGCTGCTGTTTAGCTCGGCATGCGATACGGCGTCTTCGGTACAAAAAATCATCGAGCGAACAGTTTCCAACTTTTCGCCATTAGCGCAATCCATAAGATCGAGCCGATGTGCGGGCATATACAGTGACGCACCTAAACACCAAGGTGAAATAGATTTTGGCGCTGTGTTCATAATGGCATCTCCCGGTAATTGCTCGTGCATGACTCTACCTCCTGCGTCCATGCAATCGTTTAATTAACGCCACCGCCCGATACGGCAGATCGGTAACGACATCTATCGGAATAGAGCGGGATTCGGCCAGCCAACGCAAATGCTGCGTAGCCTCGCAATCCAAATCCTGTAACAGCAATATCTGCGCTTCGCGGCGCAATAGAACCCGCGTCGCCTCGCCGATACCGGGTTTAATGTAATTATGTTGTCCAATGCAGTAACGTTCACTCACCCAGTTCAACAGCGCTTGGGATATACCTTGTAATTGCAGCCGGTCATGCGAACAGCTTTCAAACCCGCCCTGGCATTCTTGCCACGCATGTTCAACGCAAGCCAGCATCGTGTCAATGAAATAACGGGATAAATCGTGTTGTTCAAACTGCCGGTAATAAACGCAACCGTGAAAATCGGTCGGCGCGGCTAATTGCGGATCGTAAACCGACCGGCTGACCAGTCCCGATACGGTGGCATTCAGGATGCACGAGGGGATCAAATAATCCTCTGAGCAAGCGGCAACCGCCGCGCTGCCGGACAAATCAGCCAGCACATACAATTCAGCCGGGATAGTCACGCCGTCAGTAACGGCAAAAGCCTGTAAGCTGGTGTTTAACTGCTGCGCAATGACGCCCTTCCCGGTCCATCCGTCGACAAAAACCAATGACTCCGGCGCATGGTTTCGCAAGATATGACGCAAGGCATTTTGATCGATACCGACATCGCGCAGTATCGAAATGGAATAATGTTTCGCCTCGGTATTGAAATGGCGTTTGAGCACATGTTTGAGCAATACGCCGACCGGCGTTCCGGCTCGCGCCAGTGAAACCAGGGTAACGCCATCGGGTCGCGTGTCCAATATGCGCTTTGCCAAGACCAGTAAATGTTCCGCCATGCGTTGCTGATTTAAAGCCATCGCTTGGTAAAACAGTTGCAAATAATTTTCCGACGGCACCGACTCATGAGTCAGCATCTGGGAATAATGCTTCTGGCCGGATTGAATTAAGGTTTCTTTGATATGGACCGGCGTATCAGGCATAGCCATCGGTCTTAACAGAAACTGTACATCATCCGTGCTGTAACTGCCTGTGAAAGGGTTTGTCATTTATGCTGTTTCGGCTAAAGCCAGCGTCTGAAACAGCTGGGTGTTTTTGGGAATTAATGCGTAATCACATAACGCCATAAACGGCGCATCGGTCTTGCTGTCGCCGGCGCCAAAGGTTAACAATTCGGGATGCTGTTTTCTGTAGCCTTCCAGCAGGTAACTCACTGCGCTTTCCTTGTTGATGATTTTCGGTAATAGCGCAAGGTTGTTACCGTTCAAATGCCAGTACAGGCTGCCGTCAACAACATGCGGATGCGGCATGATGACCTGATCCAGCAGCGTTTTCAATATCGCTTCGGTACCGTCGCTATGTTTAATGACGCCGTACCAGATTGTGTCGAAATCGTTGACCAGACGGGGTTTAAAACCGCAATGGCGCGTTGCATAAAGCTCGACCTCGGCCCACACCTCCAGTAACTTTTGATGGTACATAGGCAAAGCCTGCATGATGCGGTCCATCCATACCTTATCGACAATGCGCTGCTTGTCCAAAATGACTGCGCCGTGATTCAACACCACTTCTTCCTGGAACGGCAGGTTGACACGCTCAAAGGCGTGAACATCACGCGCCGTCACCGGCACGATCTTGAAGCCTTTGGACAACCAATGCCACAACCATCGCTGCTTTTGCGTGGCGAACGAATTGGCCGTTCCGTCCGGCAAAAAAGCCCGCACTTGCAAATCCGCACCTGGAGCGCATTTCCTCAAAGTCTGGAACAGCGTGTCGTCAAGGTCTAGAAAAATATAGCTTTGCATGGTTTGGGCTGTCCGGTTGAAGTTCGAATCTTGCGCTAATGGCTCGCCATGCGTGCAGCCGGTCGTTTAACGACTCGCACAGCGGCGTTTCATGACAAAGAATAATGTCAGCGTAATCGTCGTGATTCAGGTTATAAATAAAGTTAGGGATGCCGTCGTCATAGTTGTCTTTAAATTGGCACACCCGGCCAATATCGTTGCCTTGATGAATCGGCGAGCGCGTGGTGCTTTGCACCTTGACCTTAAGGCCTTGGCGTTCCAATTCGCGTCCCAGCAGATAGGCCGGGGCGTTGCATTCGCCTGTGCCTAAGACCAGAACCGGGCGTTGTTGATCGCGGTTAAAACCGCTCCCACATAACTGTTCGACCACATGGCTTTCCAGGCTAATCGGCGCATCCAAGCCCAATCGGCCCGGCCAGGCCAACAACGCTTTTTTACAGGCGCCGTTACCCGAGACATTGACGGTGATACTGTCAATGGCGTCGTTCTGCTTGTCCTCAAAACGCATGCGTCCCTGCCTGAAACACACCCATTCCACCGCCACACCGGCTTGATCTTCCAAAACAGAGCGGTCATCGGGATGAGCAAAATTGACCAAACTGACAATAAACACTTTACGCAAACCGGGATTAACTTGTTGGTAGGCTTTAATCAAACGTAAAAAAGTTTTTCCGGTACTGATTTCATCGTCGATTAAGACCAGTGTTTCGGCCATTAAAAATTGATCCCGGTGTTTTCGCTGCTCAGGATAATACAAAAAAAAGTCAGTAGCATGACTATGAGCTTCTTCAAACTCAAGCCGTTCGATGCCATCCAGATGATAACGGGTGGTCTGAATAAACAAGACTTGCTCCGCGCCTTCGCGGCAGGCCGCTTCAAAAACGCCGTAACCCAGGCCGGTTGCGGTTTCCGCCATGCCGATCCACAGCGAACCCGAGCCTACATCGCGTTTTAACACCGCCCGAGCCAAGGCGCGATACGACCAGCTCATCAGCTTTGGCGATACCGGGTAATGCTTGCCCAATACCTTGCTGACCAATAAAAATTTACGCTTGCTGCTGACTCTGGCCGCGAAACCCAGTAACCGGTTAAGCGGGATATGTCCGGGTTCTACATCAAGATGCAGGGTTCCGGTGTCTAATTCTATGGTTAATGTTTTTAGCATAGTTTATTGTGAAATCATTCCATAAGTTTTATCAATTCACTTCCGCCAATTCCCGGAGCTTCCCCAGAAAATAGTTAAAGCTTGGCGACGTGTTGTTATCCAAACTCATGTGTGGGGTAATGTTCTCAGCCCATTCGGATTTCTCAGCTCCTACCATTTGCCACCCCAAACCTGAAAGGCGTTGGCATCCACCTTTATAGACAGCATCAGCAAGCCGCTCCCATGCTCCACAAATTGAGTCGCTAACATAGGCATTCAGTACAGCATCTTTGGCTTTTGGGTAGGCTTGCTTTATGGCTGAAATATCGCCAAGAAACCAGGCTTCACCTTCTTCAACAGCGATACAAAAACGGGCTTCTGGGCGAGGATTACAGGTATTCAACAGTTCAATGAGTTCACTCCGAAAACTTTTCAGACATTTGTCATCGAGATCACAAACAACTATAACCGCCGCATATCCTGGCGACCAGGATCTTCCATAACCAGTTAATAATCTTGGTAAATTAGCCAGTAAGATACGTTTGCTTGGATCTGCTCCTGGCTTCATATTTTTGGGGATTCGACCAATCCCTTTATAGTCAATAATCCTGAAAGTATGCTTATCGCCAATGATTTTGGGTATAAGAATATCTAACATTTTCTTACCTGAATGGTCTTCCACGAGTATTTCAAAGTGCATGGTTCTACCTTGCATCCAAATAATCGCTATACCAAAGTCCGCCTAATGGCAGACCTTCTGCCACCATGTTTTTTACAACTTCGTCATCACTAGCTCGTCGGATAATCGAAAAACCATCGGTACCTTTTTCCAAAATCCAAACTTCATTCGGTTCAAGCGCATCAACAAGGTAAGGCTGGTGCGTAGTGATAAAAACCTGAGATCCACCTTTGCGTCCTGTTGCATGCTCTCGAAACTCCTTAGCTAGTGTTTCCAACAGTTTGTGATACAAGCCGTTTTCCGGCTCCTCAATACACAAAAACGGAGGCGGTGTAGGATCTTCCAATAAAAGCAAATAAGCGAACACTTTTAACGTGCCATCAGACATTTGCTGTGCATAAAACGGATCTTGAAAACCTTTATCGTTGAAGCGCAAAAGCAATCGCCCATCAGCGGTTTCATCAGTATCAATTTTGTCAATGCCGGGAATTTTTTTTGCGATACGATCTAATACTTTCTTAAATCGATCCTTGTGTTCCCTCTCCATGAATTGCACAACATTACCTAAATTGTCCCCAAGAATATTCAGATGTTTTTGAGGGCCAGCAAGAAGCAAACTTCTAGCTGAATTTGGAGTGAAATAGCTTAGATACCAGCCTTCTATAAACTGGCGAAAAATAGAAATTCTTGAATGTTGCTTTAAAGAACCTAACGTGGCAATACCAAGCTTTCTTTTATCAGCAAGCTCCACAACTTCAGTCTCTTTACTTTCTTCCTTTAAAAATGATTTAAAAAAATCATCAAAATCAAATTCCTTTTTGTTTTCATCAATACCTTCAGTTTCACTTTTCCAGGCAATACCTTTACCATTTTCTAATATTAAAAATGAAAAAGGCCAACCACTTTTCTGATTTTTACGTCGTTGTCTCAATCGTTCTTTTTGCACGAAAGGTCGACCAGAGTCATCCACATTAATAGACATTTCATAGGTAATGGGACGAGCATTGCCTTCTTCTTTGTAATAGATTTCAAATTCAATAGCTCCTGTTTGTCCTTGGGAGCGTATTTTTTTAAATCCACCACGTCCGCGCAAATCACAAGCTTCCTCTACGCCAAATCTAAGCGCGTCAGCTAAAAAACCGAAGACATCAAACAGAGTACTTTTTCCTACACCGTTTTTACCAATGACAACCGTCATAGGAGTAAGCGGCTCTGATTTCTGTTGATTCCACAATCTTCCCAAAGTTACATCTTTCAATGCCCGGAAATTCTTTACCCGAATACCTTCAATTTTAGCCATTGTTTACCTTTCATTTTTATAAATGCCAGTCACAGCATCACCACCGGCGTATTAATCTCAGTCACCCTGAGTCCATAACGAATGGTCGGTCGCTGGAATGGTTCGCTTTTAATGCTCTGCAACGCGATATAGGCCAAGTTTGCACCGGATAAACAGGCCATGCCGAAACCGCCTGAAGGTCGGGGATTGATTTCCAATAAACGTACGCCGTGCACGCCTTCCTTGAACTGAATATTAAACAAGCCGTTGAGCCGGTAGTGAGCGGTTAATCTTATCACCATGCCGTCAATCTCGGCATTGTTATCGATGGTTTGCCCGCCGCCTGCCCGTTGCGATTTTTTGCGTTGCACGGCGCACAGCAATTCGCCGTGCCGCCCTGCGCAATCGACGCTCCATTCAGGCCCGCCCAGATGTTCCATGATCAACAAGGTGGCAAATTCCGGGGTATGAGTCATGCCCTGCCGCAATTCTTGCAGTGGGATCTGGTATTCAACGCCTTTCAGTATCTGGGTAATGCTGTCGCGCTGGGTATCCAACACCCGAAAACCCAGGCCGAACACCGAAACCGCCGGTTTAACGCACAATGTTTGATGCTTTACCGATAACTCAGCAACTGCGCTATCGAACGCATCGCGATTATTAACGGCGATAAAATCCATGGTTTTCGCAACTTCTGCACTCAAGTCGTTATAAAAGTTCGCCTTGTCATGGAATAAAGTCAACGTATCAAAATTGGCAACCGACAGCACCTGTACACCAATCGCCTGAAAAAATTCATGGTGCTTACTGATATATGCCGCTTCTTTGCCGGGCCAAAATAACCGGATATTGTGCTGCCGGCAAAAATGCACGCACCATTCAAGATACGCTTGCCCGGTGAGTTCGGCAGGTTCAAGATAACTCTCATCCGCAGCCAGAAAGGCGGCCGCATGGGCATGGGTGTGGGTGCAAATCAGGGTGATTTCGCCAGCCGGAGCCGACTGGCGAAGATTTCTAAATACGGCGTGTATAGTCGAAAATGTAAGATTAAACCAAATTCTCATCGATGCTTACAAATGGACGATAATTTGCGGCAGCAACGCATCAATGGTCCGACCTACGCCATTTTCGCCTATCGCATGCATTTTCCATTCACCGTTATGCCGGTACACTTTCGCCATGATTTGCGCGGTATGGGGACCTTGCGAACTCAGGGTGTAACGGGCAACTTCCGCATTATTGCTGCTGTCGACTATGCGGCAATATGCGTTTTCAACTTGATCAAAAGTCTGGCCGGAAAAAGAGTTAACGGTAAATACCAGCGACTTGACATTGGCAGGCACTTTATCCAAATCCACCTTGATTTGTTCGTCGTCGCCGTCACCGGCGCCGGAACGGTTGTCGCCGGTATGTATAATGCTGCCGTCGCGGCTTTTCAGCTGTCCGAAATAAATGGTATCGACGACTTTGTTTTGATCGTCAAACAGTACGCAAGAAGCGTCCAGGTCAATGGCGGATTCGCTGCTTCCGCCGCCAAACAAGCCTTTTAACATGCTGACGGGAACTTTTTTAGCATCCCAGCCCAAGCCCATGACAACCTTGCTCAGCGTGCCGCCGGATTCTTTGGACAAAGATATTTTTTGTCCTTTTTGTAAATTAATAGCCATACATATTACCTCGATAAATGAACAGCACTGGTGTTATGCAAACGCGTCAACATCAGTATTGCTCTTGATGATTAGGGATTCGATTTTGTAGGAGGGCTGTCGCACAGCCCCCTATGCATCAGCTTAAACAGATCTTTTCATCCACCACGAAGTAAAGCCAAGCTTATTCTCGCGTCTACCAAGCGGAACGAGGTTTCTGCGATGTCTGAGTTAAGCGACTCTATCGGACAGGTCAACATGCCCCCGTCCGGCTGCCATAATTCGTGGTGATATATCTTAAATTGATTACTATGAGGGTTTAAACGCCAGCCCTTTTATAAACTGTAATTAAACATTAACCCCGAAAGAAGCGGCCAAAGGTCCAAGCCCACCGGCAAAACCTTGGCCAACGGCTTTAAACTTCCAGTCTGTGCCGACTCGATAGATTTCACCGAAAATCATGGCTGTCTCAATTGAGGCGTCTTCGCTCAAATCATAACGGGCAATTTCTGCGCCGCCGTCCTGGTTGGTAATACGAATATAAGCATGGTTGACTTGACCAAAATTCTGTTTGCGCACGTCGGCCTCATGTATTGTCACCGCGAACACGATTTTGTCCAGGTCAGCCGGTACTTTGGATAATTCAACCTTGACGGTTTCATCATCGCCATCACCTGCGCCGGTGGTATTGTCACCCATGTGTTGAACCGAGCCATCGCCGACCACTTTATTATTGTAAAAACAAAAATCACTGTCTGAGCGGACTTTACCGTCCATTTTAACCAGAAAGGCGCTGGCATCTAAATCAAACGCCGCGCCATCGGTTGCGCGGGCATCCCAACCTAAGCCCACCGTGATTTTATTCAACCCTGGGGATTCTTTGCTGAGATTAACGTTACCGCCTTTCGTAAGTGATACTGCCATGATTATCTCCTGATTGTTATTGAAGTTTATAGTGGATTACCATCATTAAAGTCGCACAGCGATTAATGGAAATTTTTTTACCGCCCGCTAAATAATAATGTCCTATTAACCAGCTAAAGCAGTCAAGCTGCCTTCGTATCCCTGACTACGACTTTAAATTCCGATAATACGTCGACGGCGCCGGACGCCATCATAACCGCTAATAAACGGCTTGCATAGTAAGCCAACATATTGATTCCGTGGGCGTTGAATTTAACGGGTTTTATAGTAAAAGCCCTGCACAGGATGCAAACCCTATCCTTTTCCCTCATCCAACACTACCTCAATTAATTCACAATGACTCTCAAAATCAATCCAAGGCTTACGAAAAAATCAGTCTTTACTGACATACATCCGCCGCTTTTTACACCACAATCTTTTCTCGTACTTTTGGGGTAATTCACCTAAAAATCAACTGCGAACAGTTAGGCGGACTAAGTGGCGGCTCGCCTAACTCCAATTTCATTGCCACGGCATTTCAAGAGGTTAAAAATGACAACGACTGAAGTAATACCGTTTCGTGTGGGCGAATGGCTGCCATCGGATCAGAAAATTCTGGACAACTGGCTGGAGGATATTATCCAGGAAATAGATGATCTGGAGGCAAAAGGACAGCTGAAGCCGTTGCATCCTGTTATAGAGCAATTTAAACAGCTCATTGAGCAAGATCCGGAAATCTTCATGTACTTTAACCAGATGTTCACTCAGGTGCCCAAAAGACCGCCTTACAATAAAAGCCCTACCGGAAAACCACAGGTAAAAAACTACGAACAAATGTTGCGCTTGATGAACATCATCATAACCAGGACTCCGGCGTTTAACGAAACAGGATTGGTCGGTTTTCCGATCAATGCCATCCTGGATTGGTCCATGGGCACGATAGGCGGATTTGCCGCGTTTTTGAACGATAAGGTCAATGCGCAGTTAAAGGCGATTCTTAATCAATGGGGCGGCTTTCTTAAGTCCGATGCCTCTTGTTATGCGTTGAATTCCGATCCGGGAGGCTGGTTTAGCCCGGCTGCGCTGGATGCTTTAGCACTGATGGACCCTTTTTACGGCCAAGGTGACGATCCTAAAAACCCCAAGGATAATTTTGTTTATAACTTCCAATGCAATACCGACCTGCCGTATTGGGGCTTTACCTCATGGGATTCCTTCTTCACCAGGGAATTTAACGAAGGTAGGCGTCCGGTCGCATCGCCGGATGACGACAGCGTTATCGTCAATGCCTGCGAATCGGCGCCTTACCGAGTCGCCTACGGCGTACAGCTACGCGACACGTTCTGGATTAAAGCCCAGCCTTATTCGCTGGAGCACATGCTGGCGAATGACGAATACACCGGGAATTTTGTAGGCGGGACGGTCTATCAAGCCTTCCTCAGCGCAAAAAGCTATCACCGCTGGCACAGTCCGGTAAGCGGAACGATTGTAAAAGCCTATGTGCAGGACGGCAGCTATTATGCCGAAGCCTTGTCGGAAGGTTTCGACCCTTCAGGCCCTAATGATTCGCAAGGCTATATTACCGAAGTGGCGACCCGGGCTCTTATCTTTATCGAAGCGGATAATCCCGATATAGGGCTGATGTGCTTTATGCCTGTCGGCATGGCTGAGGTTTCCAGTTGCGATATCACTGTTGAAGTGGGACAACATGTCAACAAAGGCGATTCGTTAGGCACTTTCCATTTTGGCGGCTCAACACATTGCTTGATTTTCAGCCCCAAAGTGATGCTTGCTTTCGATCTTCACGGTCAAACGCCCGGCCTTAATTCGAACAATATCCCGGTAAAAACCAGAATCGCCACGGTGTGCTCTAATTAAATAATTCGGACTTGGGTAGTGTAGCTTTAGTGCTCACTACCCAACTTGATAAACGGTCAGCTTTTTCCTCACAACAACGCCTTGATCTCCGGCACACAAGAACCGCAATTGGTTCCGGCTTTCAGGCAACGGCCAACTTCCTGATGCGTTTTCAGGCCCTTTTCCTTGATCGCAGCCTGGATGGTTTTTTCCCCGACATTGAAACAGGCGCAAACGATAGTACCGACATCAACACCACCCAATGGCGGCCTGCCGGTCAATAACGCCATGCGTTCCGCTTTTTCCAGTTCCGCTTTTGCAAACAAGCCGGTCAGCCAGTTGCGCTCCGGCAGCGCGGACTCTGTCGCGATAGCAACAATGCTTTCGAGCTGATTGTTCACGATACGCGCGGCTCTGTAATTACCCCGAGCGGAATCCTGATATTCCTGCCACTGGGTGCTTCCGCCATCGCTGTCGCTAAAAATTTTTTGCGCCCATTCCCGCCAGTTTTCAGGCAAAGTCATTCCGGCCAGTTCGTAACGATAATAGAGTTCGCCTTTGATTTTCACCCAATACTCCGGCGCAATCATGTTTAACTCGCAACGGGACAGGATAAAACCCTGCCAAGCGGGTTGATAGGCTTTGATGCGCACCGGCGTATGCTTGCTTTCCGGCTGGTTGGAAACCGGGTCGACCACCGCATTCACTAACGCGCCCATGCGTCCGCGCCCGGCGTATTGTTCGGTCCAGTGCATAGGTACAAAGATATTGCCCGGCAGTTGGCTGTCGGTGATTTGCACCCGCGCGATCATTGATCCCCAACGGCTTTCTATAGTTGCAAGACTGTTTGTATCCAAGCCCTCGGCATCGTCCGGATGCACTTCGACAAAAGGCTCAGGCTTATGTTGGTTTAACTTCGCCGCAATGGCCGTGCGCGTCATCGTGTGCCACTGGTCGCGCAAACGACCGGTATTTAAAATCAGCGGATAATCCTGATCCGGCTGATTGACCGGAGCGCGCGGCATAATCGCAATAAATTGGGCTTTGCCCGATCCGGTAAAAAACTGCCCATCCTCGAACAGCCTCGCCCTGCCCTGCGGATAAGCCTGATTAACCGGCCATTGGGTCGGCTGCAATTGATCGTAATCAAGCGGGGCAATGTCCGCAAAGGCCGATATATCGAAATCGCGCAAGCCGTTATTTTCAAAGCCGGACAGCGCAGCGTGCTCGCGAAAAATCTCCACCGGGCTTTGATAATGAAACGCCTGCTCGAAACCCATGCGCCGTGCTACCTGGGTGATAATCCACCAATCGGGCTTGGTGCTGCCTGCCGGTTTAAATAAGGCTCGCTGGCGTGAAATGCGCCGCTCGGAATTGGTTACGGTACCGTCTTTTTCGCTCCAGCCTTGCGCCGGTAGCAGCACATGAGCCAAGTCGGTGGTATCGGTATCGGCGATACAATCGGACACCACGACAAAGTCGCAGCCCTTCAAGGCTTGTTTGACTTTGTCCGCGTTGGGCAAACTGACCACGGGATTGGTGCCCATAATCCACACCGCTTTGACCTTTCCGTCGTAAATGGCGTCGAACAGTTCCACGGCGGGATAACCGGGCTTTTGAGCAATGTTCTGGGTATTCCAAAACCGTGCGACCCGATCTATATCGTCGGCATAGGAAAAATCCATATGCGCGGCCAATTGATGCGACAAGCCGCCGACTTCGCGACCGCCCATCGCATTAGGCTGTCCGGTCAGCGAAAACGGTCCCATGCCTGGCTTGCCGATTCTGCCGGTCGCCAAGTGACAGTTGATGATCGCGTTGACCTTGTCGGTGCCGGATGATGATTGATTGATGCCTTGACTATACAGGCTGATGACTTTTTCATGTCCGGCAAACCATTGATAGAAACGGTGCAGGTCGTCCTTATTTAACCGGCACGCCTTTGCAACCTGTTCAATATCGATGGCGGCTGCATTCAGGGCTTCAGTAAAGCCTTCGGTATGGGCTTTTATATAAGCCGAATCCAGTGCGTTTTGCTCATTCAAAAAATGCAGCAAACCGTTAAACAAGGCCGCGTCACTGCCGCTCGCCAGCGCTAAATGCAAATCGGCGATGTCGCAACTGGCGGTACGGCGCGGATCGATGACCACAATTTTTAACGCCGGATTGGCTTCTTTTGCCGCGCGTATCCGCTGAAAACTGACCGGATGGCACCAGGCGGCATTTGAGCCGATCAGTATGATCATTTCCGCCTGTTCAAAGTCTTCATAACAGCCCGGCACGGTATCGGAACCGAAGGCGCGTTTATGCCCGGCTACCGAAGACGACATGCACAAGCGGCTGTTGGTATCCATATTGCCGCTGCCGATAAAGCCTTTCATCAGCTTGTTGGCGACATAATAATCTTCGGTCAGCAATTGCCCGGAACCGTAAATCGCGACCGCATCCGCACCGTATTTTTTAATGGTATTGATAAAGGAATCGGCCACCAAATCCAGCGCTTCCGCCCAACTGGTTTCACGCCCGTAGACTTTCGGCTGCAACAGCCGCCCTTTGAGTTCAACGGTTTCGCCGAGCGCCGAGCCTTTGGAACAAAGCCGCCCGAAATTAGCCGGGTGCGCGGTATCGCCGCTGATTTTAAGTCGATGATGCGCCTCATCGACTTTCGCGCTAATTCCGCAGCCTACGCCGCAGTAGGGGCAAGTGGTTTGGATAGATTTATTCATTAAAACGGTTTGAATATAAATAAGTTAATTCACCACGAAGACACGAAGAACACGAAGTTTTTTATCTTCGTGTTCTTCGTGTCTTCGTGGTGAAATGAATTAAGCTGACGTTGCGTAAACTTTGCCGAAAATCAGGACATCCCTTATCCCGGTAATAGTGTCTTCCTTTTCCAGCAATTCCTGATACCAGCCGCCATCGGCCGTATCGCCATACAACACTGCGCCAATCAGCTTGTTTGCCTTGATGACCAGTTTCTTGTAAATACCTAAAGCGGGATCGGTAAAATGGACGCTTTCACTGTTTACATCACCTTGAAAATCCCCGATCGAAAACAGGTTAATGCCGGTTACTTTGAGCTTGGTCGCAGTCGGCAAAGTGATATATTCCGCCGCGCCATGGGCACTGAGATGATTGGCGCAGACTTTGGCTTGCTCAAACAGCGGGGCAACCAGGCCAAAGGTGGCGCCGCGATGCTGGATGCATTCTCCGACCGCGTAAATGCTGGGGTCGTAACTTTGCAAGGTATCGTTGACTACGATGCCGCGCTCGCAATAAATCCCCGCTTCATGAGCCAGCTCTATATTGGGGCGCACACCGATTGCAGCAACGAATAGATCGCATTCGAGTCGGCTGCCGTCTTCGAAGCTTACCGTTGTAACATGGCCCTGCTCATCACCGGACAATTGCTTGAGTTTGGCGGCCATTTTAAATTTCAGGCCGCGCTGTTCCAGTTCGGTTTGCAGCATTTTTGCTGCGGCCCTGTCCATTTGCCGGTTCAACAAGATTTCATTGCTATGCACCACGGTCACATCCATTCCCCTTGAAACCAGGCCGTTGGCGGCTTCCAGCCCTAACAGCCCGCCGCCCAAAACCACGGCTTTATTATGGCTACGGCTGTAAGCCAGCATTTTGTTGACATCGACAATATCCCGAAAACTGATGACGCCCTCCAAGCCATTCCCGGGAATCGTCGGCGCAACGGCTTTGGAACCGGTAGCAATTAATAGCCGGTCATAGCCGGCGAATGTACCGTCTTGCGCATAGACTTTTTTGTTTTTACGGTCTATCCGCACCGCGGTTTTATCTTCGCCGGCATACAGGGTTATGCCGTTATCGATGTACCACTGACGGTTATTGATAACAATGTCTTCAATGGTTTTTTCGCCGCACAGTACCGAGGACAGCATGATGCGGTTATAGTTGCCATAAGGCTCGGCGCCGAACACGGTAATGTCGTATTTATTCGGTGCAGCACTTAACAGTTCTTCTACGGTACGCATACCCGCCATGCCGTTGCCGATGACGACCAAGCGTTTTTTCATCTGTATTCCTTAATAATTGAAAGTTATAGAGGCAAATTTACTGATACCCGCCCGGATATTCGTTTACTTTGCTGCTTTTAATTCCATAGCAAGCAACATGCCGCCTACCGGCTTTAATGCTTTCCCGAATATAAACCCTAAAAACACAAAATTTATGCGCTAAAATGGTGCGCAAATAATCCAACGCCTCAGTTAATCGAGCGATAATAGTGCATAGCAATAGATAAGCATCCAAGCTCGCGCCCGTTCTCATTGTCGGCCTACAAATTGCTACGTAAATTATAACGCCCTTACTTTAAACGACTTTAAAGCAAACTATGCATAAACGTATACTGGATCACCTTAACGGCGCAATCTTATTGTTTGATCGCAATTTAAACCTCACTTACATTAATTCCGCCGGAGAAATCCTGCTTGCCGACAGCTCCCGTCACTTGGTAGGTCTCGGCGCTAATGAGTTATTCAAATCTTCCGATCCCGCCCTGCTGATGAATCTACAGCAATGCCTGACCATGGCGGAACCACTGGTAGATCGTGAGTTGGCGCTGGATCGTATGAGCCACACCGTTACGATCAATTTGAGTGCAACGCCGTTATTAAAAAATGAGCGCGTCAACGAAATTTTGGTCGAATTGCAGCAAGTGGATAATCACCTGCGCATATCCAAGGAAGAACGGCTATTAACCCAGCAGAACACTGCCAGATTGCTGGTCAGGGGCTTGGCGCATGAAATCAAAAACCCTTTAGGCGGCTTGCGCGGTGCGGCGCAGTTGCTGGATCTGGAATTGAACGACCCGGATCTCAAGGAATATACCCGGATTATCATTGCCGAATCCGATCGCCTGCAAGGCTTAATGGATAAAATGCTGGGCCCCAACAAACTACCCAATAAAAAAGCCATTAATATTCACGAAGTGCTGGAACGAGTCAGGCAACTGGTTCAAGTCGAATCCAGCCTCACCATTAAATCCGACTACGACCCCAGTATCCCCGACATATTGGCGGATAAAGACCAGTTAATTCAGGCTATTTTAAATATTGTCAAAAATGCCGTTCAGGCGCTGAATGGCGAAGGCAATATTATTATCAAGACCCGAGTTCACCGGCAAGTGACCATTGGCCGCAAACGCTATAAGTTGGCGGTGAAATGCGACATTATCGATAACGGACCGGGAATCGACGCCGATATGATGAATCAAATATTTTATCCGATGATTACCGGACGTGCAGACGGCACTGGACTGGGTTTGTCGATAGCTCAAGCACTGATCAACCAGCATAACGGGCTGATTGAATGCACCAGTGAACCTGGAAACACAGTGTTTTCAATCTTCTTACCCATTATTGCGCTGCGGGAGACCGGCAATGACTAAGTCCGAAACTGTCTGGATCATTGATGACGACAAATCCATACGCTGGGTCGTGGAAAAAGCCCTGCAAAAAGCGGATATAACTACCCGCAGTTTTTCCGGTGCGGCCGATTTGCTGACCGCATTGCAAAACGATTTACCCGATGCGCTGATTACCGATATTCGTATGCCCGGTATAGACGGGCTGGAACTTTTGAACAAAATTCAATTAAGCCACCCGCATCTGCCGGTTATTGTGATGACCGCCCATTCCGACCTGGAAAGCGCGGTCTCGGCATTTCACGGCGGCGCTTTCGAATACCTGCCCAAGCCTTTCGATATTAAAGAAGTCGTCGACCTGGCCCATAGAGCCTGCATTCACAGCAAACAACAGCAGATTGCTGTGGTTGCTGATGCGCCCACCGCGCAGGAAACCACGCCTGAAATCATCGGCGAAGCGCCATCGATGCAGGAAGTATTCCGCGCGATAGGCCGACTGGCCCGGTCGCATATTACCGTATTGATCAACGGCGAATCGGGAACCGGCAAGGAGCTGGTCGCCAAGGCCTTGCATCGTCACAGCCCCAGGGCCAACAATCCGTTTATCGCGCTGAATATGGCCGCGATCCCCAAAGACCTGATGGAATCGGAATTGTTCGGCCATGAAAAAGGCGCATTTACCGGCGCCCAATCGCGCCGCGCCGGTCGTTTTGAACAAGCCGATCGCGGCACCCTGTTTCTTGATGAGATCGGCGACATGCCCGCCGAACTGCAAACCCGTCTATTACGCGTATTGGCTGATGGCGAGTTCTATCCGGTCGGCTCATATACCTCCGTTAAAGTCGATGTGCGCATTATTGCCGCCACCCACCAGAACCTGGAAACCCTGGTAGAGCAAGGCCGTTTTCGGGAAGATTTATTTCATCGCTTAAACGTGATCCGCATCCACATCCCGCCGTTGCGCGAGCGTAAACAGGACATCCCTTTGCTGCTGCGTCACTTTTTAAATCAGGCGGCTGTTGAGCTCAATACCGAAATTAAAATCTTAAAGCCCGAAGCGGAAGCTTTTTTGAGCACGCTGGACTGGCCGGGCAATGTAAGGCAACTGGAAAACAGCTGTCGATGGCTGACGGTGATGGCTTCGGGCCGGGAAATCCACCTGCACGACTTGCCCCCCGAACTGCTTAACACAACGCCGGAAAAAAATGCTGCCGAAACCGGCTGGGAAGCATTGCTGAGAAACTGGATAGACCAACAGTTACTGCGTGGAAACGAGGGTGAAATCGCCAAACATATCATTCCCACTGTTGAAAGCATTTTAATAAAAGCAGCGTTAAACTTTACCCACGGAAAACGCCATGAGGCCGCTATTTTATTGGGCTATGGCAGAAACACCCTGACCCGAAAAATCCAGGAATTGGGGATATGATTATTTATTAGGCGTCTTGTTTATCCATGGCTTATGTTTCTATGGGTAATGACGCCTTCAACTACAGCCAAAGCCTCAGGAAGTTGCAAACAACTTATTGATACACCGCGACAATATGTCACATTCCCTTATCTAAGTATTTTTACTAATATATATACAACTCTTGAGATGCAATTTCCTCCTCGGAATTCAGAGTTTTATATCCTTCTCTAATGCGGCTCTAACCAGCCGCATTTTTTTTGCCTACAGGAATGTAAATAAGGAGCGTGAGCAGGAGCGGAAGCTTTGCCTGCCGTTTTTATTGAACAACCACCAGCTAAAGCTGGAGGGTTCATATAATGGACTAAAATGTGAATTAAGAGCTAACGCGTAAATAATTCCAAAAAAACATGGCGGCGGCCAACTTGCCGAAGACATGCACCATCAGACCGTTGTAGGATCGAACTTTACCCGCGCATTCAATGCCTGTTTGTTGTTCAATCCAGCCGAA
>Ga0208270_100236_pt1 | contig 19202 bp, 17 predicted proteins | sample LakWasM109_LOW13_2_FD_183925 | JGI IMG/M metagenome (GOLD analysis project Ga0208270, IMG submission 183925) | Freshwater sediment methanotrophic microbial communities from Lake Washington under simulated oxygen tension - Sediment Metagenome... | ecosystem: Environmental > Aquatic > Freshwater >...
ATCTGTGCGGCATAGTCGCGAAACACCCAGCGCCCCGGCAGATAGGCATGACTTAAAGCGGAAAATACGATTGTCATACAGTCGGTCCTTAAATTTCGGTAATGTCGTTGCTGCGATTTGGAGTCTTGGTCATAAATATAACTTGCCTGAATGTATTCGATACAGGTACAGATCACCGTGTTTTATCCCCCTCTCCCTCCGGGAGAGGGCCGGGGTGAGGGGATCAAATTAATTATTTCCAAACGGATAGCATCCAGCACCGCTTGAGTTTCACGCAACACCTCATGATTCCAGAAACGCAATACTTTATAGCCCAGTTTCTGCAAGTATTGCGTTCGCTGCTCATCACTTGCCTGTTGCTGTAAATGTTGACCGCCATCCAGCTCGATCACCAACTTCGGCTCCATGCATAGAAAATCGGCAATATAAGGACCGATTATCTGTTGTCTGCGAAACTTACAGCCTACCATGCGCCGGTTTCTCAGCTGATTCCAGATCAGCCGTTCGGCATCGGTCTGGTTGATACGTAATGCTCTCGCTAATGATTTCTGCGGAATTCCCATTTTGATTTCCCCTCACCCCAACCCTCTCGGCAACTGCTCCTGCGTTGCTCTACTACCTACATCCATGTAGGCATCCCTAAGGGAGAGGGGGCCGGTTGTCGTTGTGATTTATAGTCTTTGTCATCAACATAACTTGCGTGAATGGGGTCGGCATAGGTACAGATTGCGGTTTTATTCCCCTCACCCCAACCCTCTCCCTGAGGGAGAGGGGGCTGATTGTCGCTGTAATTTATACTGTTTATCATAAACATAACTTGCGTGGATGGATTCTACACAGGTACAGATTACAGTGCTTTCCCCCCCTCTCCCTCCGGGAGAGGGCTGGGGTGAGGGGATCAAATAACTCATCGCCAAAATCATCATAAAAAACGCCCATAAGAAAAGAACCCCTATCATTCGATCAACCCTCAATCATGGCTCCAGCCCTTGGCTTGCAGTTTCCAGAACAGCAGCGCAAACACCGGCGTGCCGATCAACGCCGTCAGCAAACCGATCGGGACTTCCTGCTCGGTCGCGGCACGGGCCAAGTCATCCATCGCCAGCAAATACAGACCGCCGAGCAGGGCCGAAGCAGGCAACAGCCGGGAATGCTCCGGCCCCACCAGCATCCGGGCCAGGTGCGGAACGATCAGCCCTACCCAGCCGACCCCGCCGCTAACCGAGACTTGCGCCGCCACCAGCAACGCCGTCAAAGCCACCACGCCCCAGCGCAGCACCTCGATATTAATCCCCAAGGCCTCGGCATCGGTATCGCCCAACGACAGCAGATTAATCCGCCAGCGCAAAGCCTGTAACAAGCTGCCGGCAACCAGCGTTACCCCGGCGACCAAGGCCACCTTGTCGTAAGTCGCCCCGGCAAAACTGCCCAGCAGCCAATACACAATGCCGGGCAACTTGCTTTGCGGATCGGCCACATATTGGGCCAAACCCACCAACGCCCCGAAAAAAGCGCCGATGATCACCCCGGCCAAGACCAATGACAAGGTGCCGGAACGTCCGGCCAAACGGGCCAAACCAAAAGCCACGACCAGCGCCCCCAAACCGAAAGCAAAAGCCAAAGACACCGTACCCATTGCCGACCAGCCCAGCATGATCGCCAACACGCCGCCGAACGACGCCCCGGCCGACACGCCGCACACCTCCGGCCCCACCAGCGGATTGCGGAACACCCCCTGCATCGACGCTCCGGCCATCGCCAAGCCCATGCCGCACAGCGTGACCAGCAGAATGCGCGGCAGGCGCACGATTTCAATCACCACCCACTGGGTGTCGGTGTAAGGGCGTGTTTCGTTCAGGCCGGTGCTCAGCACGATGCGGACGATGTCGGCCACCGGCACCGGATAGCGGCCCAGCGTCAGCGAAAACACGGCCAAAACGAGTAATCCGCCGAACAAGCCCATGATCAGCATATCGGCCGATTTAAAACCTGAGCAACGATTAACGCCTGGAGAGCCGTTGCTTTGTCCCTGCCGCCGAACGGCGGCCGAATGTCGAAAACATGCTGATAGCTTCATACTAGAAAATAATGGTTTAAAAAATGACAAAATATTCGTTCCCCGCTTGCTTCCATTTTGTAGACCGACAACGCTTTTCGTTACCCGACATTTCGATATTCAAAGCTCCTCTTCATATTGAAACAGGACAATGTCAGGCATAAACCGCATACCCGCTCCGGTTGTCATCACAGCAGCCTCTCTATCTGTTGCAAACAGGCTTGACGCCAAGCAGACAGGTATGTCGGTGCAATCCACGGTTCCTGGCCCTTGCGCATTTCGGCTTTGGGGTGCCCGGTTCGCAGAGTTACGTCGGGGGTAATCAGCTTCATTTCACCAAGATAGCCGTCATGTAACACGCTGGTAGTGGGCGCGAAATAGCCCCAACCGGGCTTCAAGGTTACAGAAATGACCGGATAATCAGGATACATTTCCATAAACGCATCGCCAACCAAACGTAAACCTCTATCTAGCAATAACTCTTTCAGCGGCGCGATATGGGGCGGCTCAAAAATTTCTGAATGCTCTTGCACCATGGTAGCAACCCGAAGATTCATAAAAACGAATTGCCGGTCTTCTTCGCCAAGATTCAAAATAAGTCGCGAACCGTGATAGCCAGACTGCATTTGGCGGCGCGGCGACGGCCCCCATAAGTCTATATGCAAACCTCCCCACCCGGTTGAGGAAGCTTGTGTTGCCCAGCCTTTAAATACTTGGTTGGGGAAACGGAACACCGTGCCAATGTCGCACCAGCCGGAATGGGTGCAAATATTTTCAAAAACCCATTCATTCAATTCGGCGATGAATTCGGGAACCAGTTTCTCTGATACATTGAGAAAAAAATCCAGGGGTTTCTCAGCCGTTCCATTTTTAATATGCTCGTTAATACATTCGCGGCCTCTAGTCAGCAAAGTGTCGGGGATTTGCAGCAGCTGGATGGTCGTTGGGAAATCCTCACCGTCAGTGATGCCGATCAGCTTGAATAATTCAGCGGACTCCAGAGGCCGCCAATCCGTTTTCGGTGTATACACGCCGACATTCGTGTTATAGCAATAATTTTCGCTACCGGCGCCTTCCCAAAGAGTCGGCCTGGTCATCTCGATACCCGAATTAATACGTAAATGCTGCATAGGATTCCAGCCTTGGATAGTGGAAATCAGTTTGCAATCGGCTTCCAGTTTCATCAATAACACCTCTAAATATTTAAGTTAATCAAAAAATTTTCTGTTCTGTGGCATAGAAGCAGAAGCGGGTAAAGCGACATTTGCTCCTTTTCCCTCAGGGAGTGCGTAGGATGTGCTGAACAAAGTGAATCGCATCCTACGCGATTGATGCGCTTCGTACCTCAGCACATCCTACACACTGCTCGAAGGGAGAGAGCTTTTCGTCACTTTACCCGCTTCATGTTCTATAATTGTTATTTAAAACGCCCGTATCCTTCGGATTTGCCGTTCTCTTCAATAAATAACGCCCGGTCAATTTCGTGGTCGCTCAAACTATATCGATAAACATCCCTATAGGCATCCTTGAACGCTAAACGAGTCGTCTTAGCTGCACCAGGGTAGAAGACTTCTTGCATCCAGCCTGCGAGTAAAGCAATATCGACAGGCCAGTTATAAAAGGAATGAACCGGCATCAGGTAAACGCGCCTGTCCCGGACGGCTCGAACACCTTGCCATTCAGGCGCTTCGAACAGATGCCCAGGTCCCGTCTTGCTTCCTATTTCGTAACCGATAAGAATGACATCGGGATCCATTTTCATGATCTGTTCCACATCGCCTAGCGGGAATCGATTCCGCTCGGCTATATTCGCCGCGCCGGCCAATTCAAGTACCGGCGTCAGATAACAGGTTTTCCCGCATATCGACCAAGTTCCGTTGAAAAACCAAAGCGATAAAACCCGCACCGGGGATTGCCGAGTTGCCGCAGTCTTGATAGTTGGCAAGGTTGCTTCATAGCGTTCCAGAATTGCCTGTGCCCGGTTTTCTTTAGCGCTGACCTGTCCGAATGCCATCCAGTAACGCCAAACACTCTTTTGGAGTAATGTTTCAGGTAAAGTCAATTCAAACACCCCAGACAACCCCACTTTTTCGAGCATCTCCGCCGAATCGCCTTTAAACGTCAATACCGCATCAGGCGCCAATATCATGACCCTTTCGACATCAAGAACGCCACTGATTTGCGGCAGTTCGGCAATGCGCGGATAGATGCGCTCAAGCGCCCCTTCCGCAGTAAACTTGCGCCCTACCAATGCGATGACATGCTCTGCACCGAAATCCAGGGTTGTATAAATAGGCAAAAAATGTCCAAGCGCGATAACCCTTGAGGGCGGGGTATTTTTCAGCCAAACGCTTCTCCCGGCCATGTCGATTAATAAACGACTCTCTGTATTGGGTGGGATTGTCCTGATCACCTCCGGAGGCGCCAATCCGACCGCGAGCAAAAAAGACAACGCGAGTGCCCACAACACTAAAAGCAAGACAGGGTTTAGCATCAATTTAGCCGCCCGTCGCGCATCTTAGAAATTGATTTGGGCCGAACCCGAGATGCGGAGAGAATCGCCGAGTGTAAAAGCGCCAAGCCAATAGCGGTTGTCGGTAATATTACTGGCGTTTAAGCGAAAGGTAATGGGATGCTTCGCCAACGGCACCGTATAGCGTAAGCCCGCATCGTACGTGGTATGCCCGTCTATACGATCAAGATTGAGCTGGTCCGCATAAATATCGCTCGTATAGTAAGCGCCGCCGGTCAAGGTAAGCCCGCGTACCGGCGGGAGATCGTATTCAGCGGTTAGCTTGACCAATTGCTCGGCAACACCCACGGCTCTTTTACCCACATAAGCCGGATTGGATGCGTTTTTGGTAACGGTCGCATCCAAAAAAGTGAAGCCGCCCAAAACGCGAAATCCCGGCATCAGTTCACCGGTAATCGTTGTTTCAATGCCCTGATTTTGCTGCTGTCCGTCCTGCTTGTAAGTGAAGGTTCCGTTACCGTTATTCACCGAATACTGAAGCGCGCTATCAATATTGAAGAGCGCCAGGCTGAGCAACGTATTGCCGAGCGTCGCCTTCGCGCCCAACTCGGTTTGTTGTCTCAGATAGGGCGGCAGCACGGCGCCGTTATTGGTAAATTGCGCGCCCGATACCAGCAAACCTTGTTGCAAGCCTTCACCATAAGAAACATAGGTCGTCAACCAGTCCATTGGCTTGAAAGTAAGCGCTGCGGTAGGCGTTGCCGCTCCGGCTTCATAATGTGAAGTCATTGCCCCATCTGTGTTGTAACCATTTTGCTCAATGGAAGAATATGCGGCACCTACGATGGCCGACCATTGCTTATTGAATTCGATTTGGTCTCCGGCTATCCAGTTATGCAGGGATATTTCCGTCGGCACGTAAGTCGCTTGAGTGCCGACGACAAAATTCGGATTAGAGACATAGCGGGGAGTGGAAAGCGAAAAAACACCCGGTAATAATCCAGTTTTAACATAATCTTTGGCGTCCTCTTCCTGATAACCGTATCCGCTAAATCCAATCGTTAAGGTGTGGCTTATCGAAAAGGTATTGAATTTGATGTCAAATAATTGATAGCCTCCCCATTGGCTCCTATCGTAGTTTTTTAATTCAAGAGCTAGTTCGGTATAAGTGCCATTAGGTTGTATAGAATTGCTTATGTATATGCTGTCGTAAGGCGTGTCGATATATCTAAGCGATGATCTGGAGGTGATATTCTTTGACAGGTCAAGCTTGAGATTCGCGCCGACGCTGCCGGTACTGGTATCGGCATAAGTCCAAGGTTGCCCCCAGTTTTTTGTGGAGTCGGGAGCGCTGGGATGATGGATGTTGCTGTCGCCATTGGCAGGATTCCAGGTCGGCGGAAGCTGGTTTTGGTGATAGTTGGAGTAAGCGCCGTCGAGCTGAAGCAGCGCCCAATCCGAAATTTGGTAATCGACAGCTGTGCTAACCAGGAATTTGCGTACACTTTGGTCATCGACACGCGTATCTCCGTCTTGCCCGGCAATATTGAAGCGGTATCCCAAGCGGCCATCTTGGCGCATTCCTCCCAGCTCGGCATGCCCGTAGAACGAAGTGCCGTTGGGAAAGCCCAGGGTAATATTGTTGACTGGACGGGCTGTCGGGCGCTTAAGCACATAGTTGAATTTACCGCCGCTTCCGCCTATGCCGTACATAAATCCCGAAACGCTGGACATGGCTTCGACACGTTCATAGGGTTCCAAAAACAAGATATTTGACGTAGTCAGTAACGGCAATCCTTCGATGAGCTGCTGGGCTGTACCCGAAATACCGCGAAAGTTGCCAACGCCTGTAATCGGTCTTTGGTCAGTGTAACTATGTTGGTATGAAGGCAATTTGTCGGCGAATCCGCCGGGGGTTGCATAGGCTTGGGTGTTATCGAGAAAGTCCTTCGATAGAATCGTCATCGAATAAGGCGCATCTTGCAGTTTTAAATTCGTGAAAGGCCCAACGGCTGTGATCTTATCGACCCGGTATCCTGCTTCGGGACTGCCGTCAAGAGGTTGTTGTCCGACCACCGCCACTTCCTTAAGATGGGTATCCCCGCTCTGCTTGCTAATCAAAGCATGATTACCTTGCACACTCACCGTCAAGCCACTACCTGCCAATAATTGCTTCAAAGCCGCCTCGGGTTCAAGGTTACCCTGCACGGCAGGCGCTGTCCGGCCAGCTATCAGGGCGCTATCGACGGCCACGGTCAAACCCGTTTGCTGGGCGAATCGCTTGATGGATTCGCCCAGTCCCTGAACCGGTATATTGAAATTGATCGGTTCGGCTTCGACTGCCGCCGTTGAAAGGCTTAAGACCAGACCGGCAACCGGCCGCCAATTAGGGGATGTGGGTAGTAGGTTCATATTCTGCTCGCTGTTTAGTATGGTAAATAACGCGTCTTGCTGTGTCATTGACCGTTTTGAGACCCAAATCCCCCCCGTCCATTTTTAGAAAAATTTTCAAAGAAAAAACTCTGTATTGATTCCCTCATCCCAGCCTTTTCCCTGAAGAGCATAAGTATCTACACAACTTTTTTTATATTATAAATACAATGAGTTGCAAGTCGACTTGGCTCCCTCTCCTGATGGAGAAGGGGCCAAGGATCTTAACTTAACTTGAGGAAAGGGCGTAAAGGTGCCGAATTTTGATGTACGATGGGTAGGGTATATAAAGACGGTCGATGACTGGGGTTATATGATTTCTTGTATAATTATATAAATTTTTATATATTATGAATAATGAAAAATCTTATTTTCTTAGGAACAAGCAAAGCCGATTTGCGAAACTTTCCGGTATCGGCAAGGCGTGATGTCGGCATTGAGCTGCACCAAGTGCAATTTGGATTAGAGCCTTCAAATTGGAAGCCCATGCCAAATATCGGACCGGGTGTCCGTGAAATCAGGGTTAGAGCCGGTGGCGCTTTCCGTATCATCTATCTGGCAACTCGTCCTGAAGGCGTCTATGTGTTGCACTGTTTCCAAAAGAAAAGTCAACAAACCGCGTTGTCCGACATCGAATTAGCGCGAACCCGTTATAAACAAATTGGAGGATGACTCATGTCCGATACTGTCAAGGCAGGTGAAAATGTTTTTCTGGCATTGGGCTTTCCGCCCCATGAAGCGGAAGTTCTGCAATTTCGTTCCGAGTTGATGGCCTGTCTTAGACTATGGATTAATGAAAACGGTTTGACTCAAACCGAAGCTGCCGAACGGCTGGGCATTACTCAGGCGCGGGTTTCTGACTTGGTTAGAGGTCATTGGAAAAAGTTTAGCGTGGACATGCTGCTGACTTTGGCCGCGAAAGTAGGCATTCACGTTCGCATAGAGATGGGAGATGCGGCGTAATGATGAGTCGGATTTACTCTTTATCCCAACCTTCGCTCTCAAAGGAGATGGGGCAAAGGGCATTCCAAATCCCCCGTACCAGAAAAAATTTCAGAGTGCGCTAAGTCGAACCTCGTTTTGCCCATGACTGACGAGAACCGGAGCAATGTTCGGCAATAAGCGCAGAAAGCTTTCTACGTCCGCAGACTGTACAACAGCATTGATACGCGGAACGGCTCCGGGTCTGCCAGGTAAGACGCGAACCGGTTCCTTGCGGTAGCGGGACAGGGTTTCGGCAATCTCGGTCAGATTGGCCCGGTCGAAAACGATAACGCCGCGTTCAAAAGCAAATCCGTCTTCGGCTTTGCGATTGATATTTTGCGGTCTGCCGGCTTCGCCGTTAGCGATGAGCACTTCCGCTACCTGTCCGGCTTCCAGTTGCAGATGGCGGCGATTCCAGAAGGGGCCGGTTTCCACGCGTACCGAGCCGTGTTCGACGCTAACCCGGATCCGGTCGCTCAGACGGCTGACTGCGAAGCGGGTACCCAATACGGTGATACGCGCCGCATCGCTGTTAACGATAAAGGGACGCTCGGCGTCTTTGGCTACATCGAAAATAACCTCGCCTCGAAGCAAATGCACTTTGCGTTCCGCGCGGCTAAAGGCCACTTCGAGATCGGTAGCTGCATTCAAAACCAAGGTGCTGCCATCCTGCAAGGACTGGTTTGAGCGTTGTCCGATTCCGGTTTGCCACGCCAGTTGCCAATAGGGCGTTAGCTGCCGGTAATAGACTGCTTCGCCTGCGGTTCCGGCCACCAATAAACTGACGGCGCCGTATTTCAACAGGCGGCGGCGGCTTTGGCGATGGTTTTCTTGGCGTTTTTCCATGACTTCCGCCAACGCAGTGCATTGCGCAGTCGAATCGAATTCTTTCCATAACTCGACAAATGCCGCGTACTCGGCAGCATGGGACGGGTGCTCAACCAACCAGGCTTTGAAACGCTCGCGATCGGGGTGATCCGTCTTCGCGCCCTGCATGCGCGCGAACCAGCGCGCGGCGTCCGTCCTGACTTTGCTCATGCCATCGCTTCGCGGGCGGTGCGGATGTCGATCAGCGCCCGCATCACATGACGTTCAACTATTTTGACGGTAATACCGAGCTTCACGGCGATTTCCGGCTGGGTATAGCCTTCGATACGAAACAGCCAGAAGACTTCCCGGCAGCGCGGCGGCAGGCAATCCAGTATGCGTTGCGCGGCCTGAAGCCGTTGGTGCAGTTCCGCCAGGTGTTCGGCGGAGGGCGCGAACTCGCCTCTATCGGTAATGATTTTGCTGTCCTCGTCCTTAATGTCCGGCAAATCGATGAAACGGGCGTCGGCATTAAACTGATTGGCCAATACGGAACGGACGATGACGCGCAAATAGGCATGGGGCTGCTTGATCGTCTCGCCTTTATCGATCAATGCGAGCCTGAGCAACGCATCGTGGAGTACATCCTCAGCGCGTTGCAGGCATTTTGTCCGGTTGTGGATGCTGGGTAACAGATCGGTATAGGCCCAATTCAAATCCACGCCGTTCCAAGTTGGCCCTGTTGCAGCTTGAAATACGGCTGTCATTGCTGAAACCGGATGCGGTATCGTCACTCTTGCAGTTCGTTCGTACGAATAGACTGTTGCGTGTACGATCTGCCCGAGTTGGGAAATTTTTCGCATTGAGCAAACTGGTAGTATGGATTCGGCAAACAATGAGTTCGTGATGACATGATTTCCCCTAAATATCACAATACCTGAACAATAATGGTTTAGGCAAAGCGGTTGATAACGCATCGATGTATACTATTGTATATAGCGAAACACATCAAACCTTTAAGGTATCTTTCTCGAAGCTGTTCTCGTTCGATTAAGAGAGAGAAACTATTAACGAATTAGGCTATTGCCTAGATGATTTATTTTAAATATTTTGGACAAATCAACTTGTTGCAGCATTTTTACACGATAATGCGGATATTTAGCGGCATATTATTTTCACTTTGTAGATAGATCATTATCGACTCGTTGACAAATGAACGAAGCGCAAGATGCCACAAAGGCAGGTAAGCCTTGCAGGGGGATAGTGCGAACGGTAAGTTTTTAATTCCGTCCGCGGTGAGCCCTATTTGACAAGTTTATGGCAGGCTTTGGCTACACTCAGGAGAACCTTGTCGAACCCTGAACGGAATAGCTTTGTTTCTCGTTTTACCGCCGGTGATGATTCAAAGTTACCCGGTAGCTTTCATTATTCATTTCGTCATATTCATCTACGGTCATTGTATGTCACTCCACCGAGTAGTTAATTACGGTTTTTTTGCAGCTTGCGCCGTAGCGATGCGACTTGACGCGGCGTGACCCTGGACGCCTGATTACCCCAGCTGTTACGTATAAAGCTAAGCACTTCGGCAATCTGCCGGTCGGAAAACTTTTCCGCAAAAGCGGGCATTTCATGAGGCTTCGGCCCTTCTGCCGTTTGCGCCGTCTTGCTTCCTTCCAATACCACACGAATCAGCGACGTAGCGTTCTCGGAAAGAACACTCGAGTTTCCGGCGAGTTTCGGAAATTTACCCGCTTCGCCATTGCCGGTTTCCTGATGACATTTCGTGCAGAACGCTTGGTAAAGACCGGCTCCGGGACGCTCGACTTCGCCGGTTACCATTGCCGATAATGTGATAGCAACACCAGGCAGGTCGGGCTTATACGCGGCCTTTTCGTCGTGGACGGGAAGAGATTTCAGGTAGTGCGCAATCGCATTAAGATCATCTTTATGCAAATATTGCGTGCTGTTTTCAATGACGGAGACCATGCTGCCGGATGCAGTTACCTGTCCGCCGTGACCTGTTGCCAAAAATGCGGCAATATCGGCTTCAGACCATCGACCTAATCCGGAAGCCGGATTTCCGGAGAGATTGGACGCAAACCAATTGTCCAAAATGTTTCCTGTCAAATACATCGAAGACGCTTCGGTGTAGCCCACTTCCTGGAAGGCAAAACCCCGAGGCGTATGGCAAGTTCCGCAATGCCCCAGGGACTGCACCAGGTAAGCGCCGCGATTCCATTGCGCGTCACGATCAGTATGCGGTTTATAGCGCTCGTGTTCGACAAAGAATGCGTCCCAGAAAATCAGGTCCAATCGTATATTGAAAGGAAAAGGCAGTTTCGTTTCGGGCGGCTTATAATCGACAGGCTGCACCGCACTCATGAAATAGGCGTACAGCGCACGAATATCCTCGTCTGTCATCCTTGTGAACGACGGATAAGGCATCGCCGGATAGAGGCGACTGCCGTCTTTGTCAATGCCGTCCCGGACTGCGCGGCTAAAATCATACAACGTGTAACGGCCAATGCCATTGACCGGGTCCGGCGTAATGTTCGACGAGTAAATTTCTCCGAAAGGGGAATTGAGCCCTACCCCTCCGGAAAACGGCGGCGCTTGCGGTCCGGCCGTATGGCAAGCCACACAGTCCCCAACTCTCGCCAGATAAGCGCCCCGGTTAATATCGGCGCGGCCGATCGGCTGCGCGATAAGCGGACTGGACAAAAATGCCGAGCCTATACAGATTAAAGCCTTAATAGCCGTTCTGTTGATGATTCCCCTAACGACGACAATCAATACCATGATAATTAAAACCATGAGCTGCATGGCGGCACCAACAAAACGGCAAAGATGTTGAATATAATCGCAACAATGAAGATAAAGTTCGACAGGATGCTTAGCTTGATTAAAAACCGGTTTCTATCCTCGCCGGCTTTAATCGCACGGCCTTGCTGATATTGTTGCCATGACCGCCATGCGGCAAACCCGGACAACAGACCCAGCGCGAAACAGCCAATACTGATCGCCGTCAGTATTTCCGGCAAACCTGCCAAGATCGGCGCAGACAAAGGAGCTTGATGGGGATAGCAGGCATAAGCCGCAAACGGCTCGCTCAAAAGCAATTGCGCCACCCATGCGACCGGTGCGCCGAGTAAACCCAGCCAGAGCCATATCACGCTGACCCGGTTGCGACCGGAGAAAGGCGCTTCAATGGACGGATCGCGGTTGAAGAAAAGGCTCATATTCCGTCCTGGTAAAGATAAGGCAGCAAATACAAGGTCGTAAAGACAAACAGCCAGACCACATCGACAAAATGCCAGTACAGTCCGCCGATGGTTACCGCGGCGTAGCGTCTGTGATCAAAATAACCGAGCGCTATCCAAAGCAAAAGCGAGATCAGCACGACCAGTCCGATAACGACATGCAGCATATGAAATCCGGTGATCGTGAAGTACAGCGAGCCGTACAGATTCGATGCCATATCGTAGCTTTTTTTGCTCCACTCATTCAGTTGAATGACGACGAAGCACACGCCAAGAATAATCGCCAACGCCATCGATGCAAGACTCCAATATAACTGCCTGAGTTGAATGCAGCGCTCGCTGACCCAGACGAACACGCTGCTGGTCAGCAATATTAAAGTATTCACGCCCGGCATGAACAAAGTGGGCAAACCCTCGGGCGGCCACCGCTGTTCCGATTGTGATGCCAGGTAAAAATAGGTAAACAGTAAATAGCCGAACAGGGAACCTTCGGTGGCGATCAATGCCAGCATTCCCCACCAGCCTCCGGAACGTCGGCCTTCGCTACCTACCGGCAGCGCTTGGTCCAGTCGTATCGTCTCAGCCATGAGCGACTCCTTTATCGTATTCGGTGTCCGGCACGCGCTGGACCAGGGATTTTCTCGGCCACATCCATGCCATCAGCGACAGGCTGCTTGCCACAGCCATCAATACCGTAAAATCCCGCCAATGCAGCAGCAAGCCGACAAAAACCAGCGAACTAAACAGTCCGAGAAAAAACGGACTGTAAGAATCCTCCGGCATTTTGAGAATAATATCCGGTATCCCATCCAGCGGCGTCGTGCCGATGGTTTCCCGCCCTTCCATTAATAAATAGCCTCGCTCAAGGCTGGATCGGCTTTCGCTTTCATTGAGCCTGTCCTCCCAGAGCGGATGACGGCTGGCGATAAACGGGATAACCGCAAAATTGTAAGCAGGCGGCGGCGAGGGCACAGCCCATTCAAGCGTCGGCGCATCCCAAGGATTTGCAGTGGCTAAAACTCCGCGCTTTAAACTGACAAGAACATTGACCAGGAATATCAAGATACCGGCCGCAAAAACGAATGACCCAACCGAAGTGATCATATTGACAGAACTCCAGCCCATGTGCGGCGCGTAGGTATAGATTCGGCGCGGCATACCGAGCAAGCCTGCCACATGCATCGGGAAGAAACCCACATTGAAGCCGATGAACATAACCCAGAAACTCCACTTACCCAGCCTCTCATTCATCATGCGGCCGAAGAATTTGGGAAACCAGTAATAGATTCCGCCAACGACCGGAAACACATTGATGCCCAGCAAAACGTAATGCAAATGCGCGACAATGAAATAAGTTTCGTTGAGCTGCAAATCCAACGGCACGGCCGCAGTCATTACACCTGAAAACCCGCCGATCACAAACAGGATCACAAAACCGGAAAAAAACAGGAACGGTGTATTAATTACCGGGCGTCCCAGCCAAATAGTCGCTATCCACGCGAACACAGCGACGCCGCTGGGGATGGAAATCACCAGGCTGGTCGCGCCGAAAAAAGACAATGCTAGCGTCGGCAAGCCGGCAGCAAACATATGATGTATCCATACGCCGAAGCCGAGCAACATCGTCGCCATTGTTGAAAGCGCTACCGCCGAGTAGCCGACTAACGGCCGTCGGCAAAACGTCGGCAGAGCATCCGAAACGATACCCATCGCAGGAAGCACGACCGCATAAACCCATGGATGCCCGAACATCCAGAACAAGTGTTGCCAAAGCAGAGGCTTACCCCCGTTTAACACATCGAAAAAATGCGTGCCGGTTTGACGATCCAGCCATAATAAAAAAAACGCCAGACTGACTGACGGAACGGCAAAAACATTGGCGACCGAGGCGGTTAACGTTCCCCAGACGAGGATAGGCACGCGGCCGATCGACATACCCGGAGCGCGCATTCTAAATAACGTGATAATAAAATTGATCGAGCCGACCGTTGTGGAAATTCCCAGCAGCACCATACCGAGCGCATAGACGTCGATATTGGGACCGGTGTTGTACTCCAGCCCGGTCAGCGGCACATAATTGAACCAGCCCGAGTTCGGCGCTTGGCCCAGAGGAAAGCTGGCATATAAAAAAATGCCGGCAAACAGGAAAACCCAATAAGAGAGCGCATTAAGACGCGGAAACGCCATATCCCGCGAACCCAGCATAAGCGGCCATAAATAATTGGAAAAGCCCGACAGTATCGGCAACGAATACAAAAAAATCATCGTCACGCCGTGCATCGTAAACATTTGGTTGTACTGTTCCGGCGTTAGCAGGGTTTGGTCCGGCTGCGCCAGTTGCACACGCATGATCAGCGCTTCGACGCCGCCCATCAGTAAAAATATAAATGCGGTGACAAGATAACGTATTCCTATTGCCTTATGATCAACCGTCGACAGCCAGCCGCGCCATCCCGGAGCCGACTCCCATAACTCGGCAAGACGTATTTCGGCAGCCGATCCGGCTGGCGCAGCGCCTATCTCGGGCACACGAGTGAAATTAAGGTCGGGCGGATATTGTGCGGCATCGGTCATGCAGGCTTTCCTAGTTGAGCGTCGATAAAAATGCTGACAGCGCGTCCATCTCTTCCGCTGTTAACATCATGCTGGGCATACGCGCCCCCGGTTTGAGCTGCTGGGCATGGGTAATCCATTGCAGTAAATGATCGGGGGTATTGGTTAATAATCCGGCTGCAATCAGGCGACGCGAGTTCAAATGCGTCAAATCGGGTGCATGGGCGCCTACCGCTTCGGTGCCTCGAATCGCATGGCAACCGGCGCACTGATCCAGGAAAATTTTCTGTCCGGCCTTAACATCAGCAGTAACAACCGTTATGGCAGTTTCACGCTGACCGTCCTGCCATGCCCTGAATTCGTCCTCGCTTTGCGCGACAACCTCCAAGCCCATATGCGCGTGTTGAACTCCGCAATATTGCGTGCATTGCCCCAAATAGATGCCTTCGCTATCGGCTTCGATCCATTGCTGATTGGTCAGCCCCGGAATCATTTGCGTTTTTCCGGCCAGCACCGGCACCCAAAAAGCATGAATAACGTCCGCGCTTTTCAACTTGACCAGAACAGGCTGCCCGACCGGAATATGTATTTCGTTTGCGGTAACAAAGCGGCGCGTCACATCGTCATCTTCATACTCGACTTTCCACCACCAGTCATACCCTGTGACCGTCAGCGTTAACGCCGGAGCATGCGCAGGCTTTGCGACTGCATTGAGCGTAATCAGAGCATAAATAACCAGCGCAAACAAAATACAGGTGGATAGGCCGGTTCCGATATAAATCCAGGACATGCCTTCATCTTCGCGGCCGATCGAACGGGGAGATTCAGCGGGACGTTGACGAACAATGGCCCAAACCAAAAGCACTGCGATGACGATAAAAAGTACAATCAACAGCGCGGCGAACACCCAGCCTAAGTACATCGTAGGCATTGAGGCCGGGCCGTAACTATGTAAAAAATAATTAAGCGGAGCGATTTGGTTTTGCGCCGATGCGGTGGAGGCCGGAGCAAGCGCAAGGATGCATAAAAACACATAATGACCCGCGGCAACCTGGCGATATCCGGATTTGGAAGCGTTCATTGGCTTGCTCGACATGATCTTGTCCAGAGATTGTCAGGCCGCTTGTTTTTTGGTCACTTTAGCAACGTGGGCTCCCTGGAAACGGGCAATTTTTAATTCGTTCTCAGACGGTTGGCGGCTATTGTCCGCCGCGGCAAGCGTACTTGCGCCATAAGGTGACCCGCCGGTGATTTCATTCATATTCAATATCTCCTGGCAGGAATAAGGAACGCCCATGATAATCATGCCGTGATGCAGTAAAGTGGTATGAAACGAGGTGATCGTGGTTTCCTGTCCGCCGTGCTGAGTGGCCGTCGATGTGAACACGCTGCCGACCTTGCCTATCAAGCTCCCTTCCACCCACAACCGGCCGGTCCGGTCGAGAAAATTGCGCATCTGCGCGCACATGTTTCCGAAACGCGTCGGCGTACCGAAAATAATCGCGTCATAGTCCGGCAACTCGTCCACCGTTGCAATCGGTGCTTCCTGATCGAGCTTGACGCCGGATTTTCGCGCGACCTCTTCCGGCACCAGCTCGGGCACACGCTTGATGGTGACCTCGGTGCCCTCAACGCTCCGGGCACCTTCAGCGACGGCTTTAGCCATCGTTTCGATGTGTCCGTACATGCTGTAGTAAAGAACGAGAATTTTTGCCATGTTATAGCTCCTTATTGCGTGGTCTTTACAGTGAACCTGGTGCGTCCGCGACAGCGAAAAATGAGATCTGTATCCGACCTGGATCGGCGATATGTTCACACTTGAAAATTTATAACATGTAGGTAAAAACGGGAATATTGGTATCACTACCTACCAATATCATTCGAAGAAAAGCAGCTTGTCCACGAAAGACAGGAAAAGCACGAAAACCGGGCGATAAATTTTAGCCTGTAGTAAGGCTGTACCGTGGGCGCGAATAAATTCGCGCCCAGGCCTATTCAGCTAAAACTATTTTCAGCTTAACCTAATGGCAGTGATCAGAGAAACTTAGCAGAGTGACGTAGCGATAGGAACGAGTATTGTCGAGTAGGAGCAAAGAAAATTTGCCGGTGGTACGAGTTTAATCCCATATGCCGCGCCGAGTAGCGGTGAACTGTAGGGCAAGGGGGAATTCCTACTGGACCCACACGGCATAATCTTGCCATTTATTTTGCCTGAAATTAATAGATAACCTGTATTGCAGCAATTTAAACTTACTCTGACCCCAGTTATTCAGAAGGGACGGTTAGCTATTGTGGGTGTTTAGTATTTTTAAGGTGTGAGGATAAGCCGCCGATTTTTTGATCTCGGCGGCCTTGAACCGGATAGTATGGCTGTGCAATTAGTCAACAACAATCAACCTTACGAGTTAACTGTCAATTGAATAAAAATCAAACACAATGTCTATGGGTAAAGCAGAGAATTTCTTAATAACCTCATTTGTTAAAACAAATCCTCCTTGCCCATTAAATGTCGTAAAACAGCAATATAATGAAATGTCACAGCCAATTGAAGCAAGACTTTTTAAGTTGTCAAAATGAGCGTCAATAAATTCACAAATTTTTAATAGGTGCTCATCTATTGTTGAGCTTTTAGATAAACCACTGTCTAAAAACCAAAGAGATTCCTCCCTATATCGAGGCGTTAAACTTTTGGCACTAACAAGCTCTCCTTTTTCATGCCCTTTTGAAGGCTGTTCTTTAATAATATCAATTATTTCTAATAACGAATGCACGCTACTAGAAATTCGTAAGGTTACCTTAGATTCTTTTTCAGAAGTTGCCATATATTACTTTATTTACTCATCAAAAATATTTCCGATAGAATCGCCAGTTCCACCTCCAGGTACTTCTGGGTAAATTTCACCCGTATTTACATCAACCTGACAATCAGGATTTCTTTTATTTGAACTTTTTGGCAAATTCTGTTTTGCATTATGAATCCGATCCCTGACTTCTTGAGGCGACAAGCCAGTTGCATCAGAAATTTTTCCAATACTATTTGTTAGATCATTATTTGAATTGTAAATATTATCTAACGTATTATTAACAACACCAGAAACGTTTTTATAGAGCTGAGTTAGTAAATTAGATAAGGCTTGGTTTTCAGGTGAGCCAACAGCATATGGAAGACCTGGAACATAATATGTTGGGGATGATGATTGTCCGCTTAATCCAGGCGGGTCGATATAGCGCAATGGGTTGTTCCCAACATAGGCGTAAGTATTAGCGCCCCCTGCCAACCCAATCGGATCACTCTCAATATATCGCCCGATGGCCGGATTGTAATCCCTGAAGACATTATAAAACAGCTCGGTTTCCTGGTCGTAATACTGGCCGGGAAATTTTAGGTTGAAGACGAAATTGCCGAGTCCAGAAGGATTCTGATCCGGCAGGCTATTGCCGAACGCTTCGGATTCCCAGACCCATACTACGCGATTGTCGTTGGACCGGGTAATCTTTCTCGGCGTGCCCAAATGATCGGCATGAATGTAGAAGATGTCTACTGTTACTGCTGTGGCTGAGGGTTTCAGCACGGCTACCGGAAAGTCGCCCAGCCAGATAATCTCCTGAATCAGCTGGCTTGTGCTGTCGTATTCGCCAGTCAGGTGGCCCTGTTCGTCATAAAAGTACTGGATAGTGCTACCGTTTAGGTTTTTTGTGATGCGCTGGCCTAAGGCATCGTAGCCATAACCGGTGGCTTGCCCGCTTGCGGTGTTCGTGCTGGCGACTCTTCTCCCAGCCGCGTTATAGCTGTGGCTATAGGTGCCATCCCCGGTCAGGTTTCCGGCAGGGTCGTAGCTGTAACTGACGGTTTGTGCGCCACTCTGGCTTTGCAGTTGGTTACTGGTAGCGTCGGTGGTGTAGTTGTACTGGGTGGTGTTGTCTTTTATTTTTTCGCTACGGTTGCCGTTGAGATCGTAACTGTAGCTAATCCGGTTTTGCTCCGGTTCGCCGCGCTGGCTGCCGGTCAGACGGTCGAGTTCGTCATACTCATGGCGCTGGTTTTGGTTGGGGTCGATGTCGTCGATGGCGCTGGTTTGCCGTCCGGCTGCGTCATAGCCATAATAGCGGCTGCCTGGCAGTTGGGCTTGAGCATCGAAACCCATGCTGATGATCACAGGACGACCGGCGAGGTCGTAAAAGCGCTCGTTCTGTTGATTGTTGCCCCAGAGCCAGCCGTTGATTTGGCCGTCGGGTTCGTAGGTGATCTGGGTGAGCAGCGGCTGGCCGTTGATCAGTATTGCGTTGATATGGTTGCCGCTCCACTGGTAGTAGATCTGTTGACCGCCGGGACTGAGGCTGGCGGTGCGTTGCCCGGCGGTGTTGTAGCTGTGGCTGACGGTCAGCGGGGTTGTTCCTTGGTTTTGGCTTTGAGTTTTACCGGTGATGCGGCCATGGTTGTCGTAGCTATAGGTTATGCTGCTGTTGTTATTGCTGACGCTGCACAGGCGGCCAATGCCGTTGGCGCAGTTATCCCAGGTGTAGTTGACGGTTTGGTCGTCGTAGGCAATCTGGCTGATACGATTGAGGCTGTCGTAGCGGTAAGTAGCGGTTTTGCCTCGTGCATCGGTGCGGGTCTTGAGGTTGCCGGCTTCGTCGT
>Ga0208270_100245_pt1 | contig 18045 bp, 13 predicted proteins | sample LakWasM109_LOW13_2_FD_183925 | JGI IMG/M metagenome (GOLD analysis project Ga0208270, IMG submission 183925) | Freshwater sediment methanotrophic microbial communities from Lake Washington under simulated oxygen tension - Sediment Metagenome... | ecosystem: Environmental > Aquatic > Freshwater >...
TAGCTGGTATGCTTTTGCTCAAAATGAAAAAGAATTGGAAGCCTACTACGCTCGATTATCACAAAATGAATTGCCGATTCTCAGAGGGCATGTACTGTCTGCTGAAGATTTGATTATCCGCAAACACATCCTGAATCTGATGTGCCAGTTTTGCACTGCTTGGGACAGCAAAGAATCTTATTTCCAAGAATTACTGGAAGTACTACAGCAACTAACCGAGATGGAAAACGACGGCTTAGTGATTATAGACGATAAGTCATTACTCGTGACCGAAAAAGGCAAACCCTTTGTGCGCAACATCTGTATGGCTTTTGATTTACGATTAAAACGCAATGCTCCCAAAACCCAATTGTTTTCCATGACGGTCTAGGTACTTTTTAGTATCTTTAATATCATTTCTAAAAGCATTCCGATTGGATTATCTCGTTTATTTTATACTACTGGCGCTGGTGGCCGAAATCCTGGGAACTGTTGGTGGTTTTGGATCTTCCTTATTCTTTATTCCTATTGCGAGTTATTTTCTGGATTTTCATTCTGTATTGGGGGTTACGGCTATGTTTCATGTCTTAAGCAATCTGACCAAAATTGGTTTCTTCCACAAAGGTTTTGACAAAAAACTGATTGTCACCTTGGGAATTCCGGCGGTGGTTTTTGTTATTATTGGGGCTTATCTAAGTCGATTTATAGCTACCAAATGGCTGGAAATGAGCTTGGCTGTATTTCTGATTTTACTAAGTTCCTGTTTTCTGTTTTTCAAAAACTTTGTCATTAAACCGACCACTTTCAATAGTGTGAGCGGTGGGATAACCTCCGGATTCATTGCCGGGATTTTGGGAACCGGTGGCGCTATCAGAGGGATGACCTTGGCAGCCTTTAATTTGAAAATGGAAGTCTTTATTGCCACCTCTGCCATCATCGATTTAGCGATTGACAGTAGTAGAACCGTAGTTTATGGACTTAACGGCTATATCCACAAAGACGATTTGTATCTGATTCCGATACTATTGGTGGTGAGCATCATCGGGACATTTATCGGCAAAAAAATACTAGAAAAAGTTTCGGAAGAACAGTTTAAAAAAACCGTATTGATTTTGATTTTAATCACCGGAATCATAACAGCCGTAAGAGTACTACAAACCATTTGACACAAAAAAACCACGTACTCAACGTGGCTTTTCCTCTCAACTAACTTTCTAAATTATCTATTCAAATGGGAATAAATTTCGTCTTTCATGAACAATAGTTTGGCTTTTAATTCATGCGTAAATTGGTCATTGGCAATTTCCGAACCCATGTTAATTCGGTGAATCTGATGTTCTATTTCGTGATAGTCGTCAAACAATTTCCTAAACGTACTATCAGAAATTTTCAGCTCATGAATCTTTTCCTTGTATTCGGGGAATTCGTGTAATAAATCGTGTTTTTCCATGCTATATTGTTTTGGTTATTGATTCTTATTTATGGCAATTGGCAGCCGCTTGAACAAACAAATGCAGATTACCCGGCGACACATAGGCGATGTCTAATCCCATGCCTCTCAAGACAAAAAGTATCCCGATGACTGCGGTAACTAAAGGTACAACTTTTTGTAATTTGTTTCGAAAAGGCAGCGTTAAAAAATTGGATACATAAACCACAGCACTCATTAAAGGAATCGTTCCGGCTCCGTATAGCAACATGTACACGGTACTCAAACCTACATTTTGCATAGCAATAGCACCAAACAAAGCGGCATAAACCAATCCACAAGGGAGTAATCCGTTAAACAATCCTATGGTGAACAAAGCATCCGGGGTTTTTCTTTTGAATTGATTGCCGAGATTGGTTTTTACTTTTGAAATGACTTTGAATACGGGTCTGGAGAAATTATAGTTGGCCAATATTTTCTCGGGAATAATCGCCATAACTATCATTAAAACCCCCACTACAATGGAAATTCGTTGCTGAATTCCGGCTAAATACAGTCCTTTTCCCAATAGTCCGAAAAGAAATCCGAGAGTTGCATAGGAAGTCAATCTTCCGGCGTGATACAATAGGATTTGGAATGCTTTTTGGGTAGGATTGTTTCTGGATACCGGTAACATCATCGCTATCGGTCCGCACATACCCACGCAGTGCAAACTGGAAATTAAACCGAATATTAGTGCGGTGTAGAGCATGACTTACTGAAAATAAACTTCTTCTTTATTCAAATAAGATTTCCCGTCATAGGTCCATGCCACAGTAATATCCCAAAGACCGCCCACCAGATTCTTTTTAGGTATGAGCAAATCGGAGTTAGATAATGCAATTGGGTTAGCAAAATCCAACTTTTTGTTGGACGGTCTGTAAAGGGATACTGTTCCTTTAATCTTTTTAAAATCTAAATCTTTGGGAAAACTAACGGTTATCCCTTCCGCAGTGTTGGCAATGGCTAGCTTTTGAGGTAAAGCATTCGCATTTTGTTCACTGTTAATATCATTTTGCACCAAAGCTTCTTTTTTATAATATTCTTCGGTAACTAACTCATTGTCATATTTGCTGTCCGATTGTACTCGGAATACAAAAAACAATATAAAACTCATAAATAAAGCAAACGCTATCACGATTGCTGTTCCCCAATTAATTTTAATGCTCATACCTTTAAATTTGTGCTAATCGAAACTTCTTGGTCCAAGAAAATTGGTGGTTTCGGTATCGATTAACTTGTTGTCATTGTAAACTTCTAATACTAACTTTGTTTTGTCACTTTCCAAAAGTGCTTCTTTGATTTCGATAAACATCGTTCCTTCGGTGATGCCTTCTCTTGCCACTTTAAAATAACGAGGTCCTACCATTTTGACTTCGCCTTTTTGATTGACTAATTCGATGTGCACTTTATCAAAGTTGATGTTCATTTTATTGACGATTTTGAACGTATACACATTACTAATCTTATCGCCTTTGTGCTGAAACAATTGTCCCGGAAGACGCAATATTGTTGCTTCGACCTCATTTCTCAGGAACAGCATTCCGATGAAAACACCGGTCAGAATTGCAAGTATCGCTACATAGCCTTTCATTCTATTGGTGAAAACGAATTTTTCTTTTTTGACAATTTCATCTTCACTCGCATAACGAATCAGTCCTTTGGGCAAGCCGACATTTTCCATCATACTGTCGCAAACATCAATACAGGCGGTGCAATTCACACATTCCATTTGCGTTCCGTGACGGATGTCGATTCCGGTTGGACACACATGCACACACAAACTGCAATCAATACAGTCGCCTTTACCTGATGCTGCTCTGTCTTCCTTTTTATTGAATTTGGCTCGGCCCAATTCTTTTTCTCCACGAACATAATCGTACGCCACATTAATGGATTTATTATCTAATAAAACCCCTTGCATTCTGCCATAAGGACAAGCGATAATACACACTTGCTCCCTAAACCAGGCATAGATGAAATAAAATACGGCTGTAAAAATCAATAAAGCAATGAGCGTAGAGGTGTTATTGGCGGGACCTTCTTTAACTAACAGTATTAATTTATCACTGCTGATTAAGTAAGCCAAAAACACATTGGCTATCCAAAACGAAATGACAAAAAAGATAAACCATTTGGTCAGCCGCTTTCTGATTTTCTCCGCATTCCACTGTTGTTTGTCCAAACGAATCTGAGCCCCGCGATCACCGTCAATCCAAAATTCTACACGGCGAAATAGCATTTCCATAAAAATGGTTTGCGGACAGAACCAACCGCAGAATATTCGGCCAAAAGCCACTGTAAACAATGTCAAACCTACTACGCCGATAATCATAATGATGACGAAGATGTGAAAATCCTGTGGCCAAAAAGGAAAACCAAATAAGTTAAATCGACGTTCCAACACGTTGAACATCATAAACTGATGGTGATTTACTTTTACGAATGGCGCAGCAAACAGAAACAGCAGCAAGAAATAACTCAGCCATTTTCGGCGATCGTATAATTTCCCTTTGGGTATTTTCGGAAAAATCCAAGCTCTCTTCCCTTTGGCATCAATAGTACTGATACTATCTCTGAAATTATCCTCTTCGTGCTCGTTGGACATGGTTTTTGTTTTTTATTAAAAACGGTTACTTCAATTATTTTGTCGCTACTTTAGTGCTATCCGTTACTGTTTTAGTTGCCGGTGCCGCATCGTCTTTCCATTCAACAGCTTCTGTTTCTGTAGGTTTTGGGTTTGCCGGATTTGAATCTTGTAAGGAAAGCACATAACTAGCCACTTTTTGAATATCAGAGGGTTTGATGGTAGTTTTCCAGGAAACCATTCCTTTGCCATCACGACCACCTTCCATAATCGTGTTGAATACATTTTTGATGCCGCCACCGTTTATCCAGAAATGGTCGGTTAGATTTGGGCCAATTTGTCCACCGGCATCGGCGCGGTGACACGGAATACAATTGGCCGTAAAGATGGCTTTACCGGCAGCAATACTCGGAGCATCGGTCAATAAGGTTACTTTGTCTTTACTCATCATATCCGGAGCGGTTTTCATGTAAGCATCTACCGAAGCTTTGGCTTCTTTCATTTCGGTTTGAAATTCCTGCTCCTGATTGTAATCGCCAACAATATGAAAACGCACCAAATAAACCGCTGCAAAAACGATTGTGGCATAGAAAGAATACACCCACCAAGGCGGTAATACATTATCTAACTCCCGAATACCGTCGTAATTGTGGTCAAGCAGCAAATCGGCTTCTTGTTCTAATTCGTTGGAACGGGTTAATTTTTTTAGCAGTTTTTTATAAAAAGTGCTTTCCGTAAAAGGTAATGATTGCGCTGCTTCCAATTGTTTTTTCTGTTCATCAGTCAACATGTGATACGTAACATTATCAACAGCACTGATTACCATTTCGATGGCAATCAACAAGAAAAGAAATACGACTAAAAACAAACCTACCATTGGGTATTTGATAAAAGCCGGGCGATCACCAGAGTCGATAAAATATTCCATTGCCGCAAAAACACAGGCAAAAATCAAAGGGACTCTGACATATACTGGGATTAATTTTTTCATGATTGTAACTTTTGGTTAATTATTCTTTGATAGGTAGTTCGCTTAGTTCCTGAATGGTTTCTTTTTTATAGGTAAACACCCAAAAGAACAGACCTACAAAAAAGGTAAAGCAAATCAGCAGGGAGATGATTGGATATATCGCTACACCCGCTATGGTTTCTAAATTATGTTGTACAAACTTTAACATGGCTTTCCTATTTATTATTTTTTACTTTGATATCCGTTCCTAAGCGTTGTAAATAAGCAATCAAGGCTACGATTTCTCTGTCTTTCATTGGTACAAAAGCTTCTCCTTTAGCAGCTGCTTTAGCTTTGCTGGCTTCGTATGATTTTACAAAGTCGGGATCATTGTATAGGTTTTTCTCGATGGTGGAAGTCTGTGTCTCTATACTTTGTTTGGCATTGGCAATGTCAGCATCGGTATAAGGAACTCCTAAGGTTTGCATGGCTTTCATTTTTGTTTCAGTACCAGAATAATCCATGGCTTTGTTAGCAAATAACCATTTGTAGCCCGGCATGATAGAACCCGGAGAAATACTTTGCGGATTCCACATGTGATTGAAATGCCAGTTGTCGTTGTACTTACCTCCTTCTCTGTGTAAATCCGGACCGGTACGTTTTGAACCCCAAAGGAATGGATGATCATACACATATTCTCCTGATTTAGAATAATCTCCATATCGTACAACTTCCGAACGGAACGGACGAATCATTTGAGAGTGACAGCCCACACAACCTTCCCGGATGTATAAATCGCGTCCTTGTAATTCAAGCGGAGTATAAGGTTTCACCGCTGCTATTGTTGGAATATTAGATTTTACCATAATCGTTGGTACAATTTGAATAATACCTCCAATTAAGATGGCAATAGTAGCTAAGATGGTCAATTGAATAGGACGTCTTTCTAACCAAGGGTGGAATTTTTCACCTTTCAATCTTCCTTTGGTAATTTTAGTTAATTCAGGAGCTTCGGCCAATTCATCTTCTACAGTGCTACCTTGTTTTACTGTTTTAATAACATTATAAATCAACACTAACATACCGATTAAGTATAAAGAACCTCCTATGGCTCTCATCCAATACATAGGCATGATTTGCGTAACGGTTTCCAAGAAGTTACCGTATTGTAGGGTTCCGTCCGGTTTGAATTGTTTCCACATGGAAGCCTGAGTAAATCCGGCTACATATAAGGGTAGTGCATACAATACAATTCCTAACGTTCCAATCCAAAAATGGAAATTGGCTAATTTTTCAGAATATAAAGTCGTTTTAGTCAAACGCGGAATCAGCCAGTAAATCATACCAAAGATTAGGAATCCGTTCCAGGCCAAGGCACCAACGTGCACGTGAGCAATAATCCAATCGGTAAAGTGGGCAATCGCATTTACATTTTTAAGCGATAACATTGGTCCTTCAAAGGTAGCCATACCATACCCGGTAATTGCTACTACGAAGAATTTCAACACAGAATCCGTACGCACTTTGTCCCAAACACCACGAAGCGTTAACAGACCGTTAATCATACCACCCCAAGACGGTGCAATCAACATGATAGAGAATACAACTCCCAGGTTTTGTGCCCAATCCGGTAAAGTAGAATACAATAAGTGGTGAGGTCCTGCCCAAATGTAGATGAAGATCAAAGACCAAAAGTGAATGATTGACAAACGATAAGAGTAAACAGGTCGGTTAGCCGCTTTTGGCACAAAATAATACATCATTCCTAAGAAAGGCGTGGTCAGGAAAAACGCCACCGCATTGTGTCCGTACCACCATTGCACTAAAGCATCCTGTACTCCGGCATAAACCGAATAACTTTTTAGTGCCGAAACCGGAATTTCTAAACTATTGAAAATATGCAAAACGGCAACGGTAACAAATGTGGCGATGTAAAACCAAATGGCAACATACAAGTGACGCTCTCTTCTTTTTAAAATGGTTCCAATCATATTGATACCAAAAGTTACCCAAATCAAGGCAATGGCGATGTCTATAGGCCATTCTAATTCGGCGTATTCTTTGGAAGTGGTATAGCCTAACGGAAGCGTAATAGCTGCTGCCACGATAATCAATTGCCAGCCCCAAAAGTGAAGGTTGCTTAAAAAGTTGCTGTACATTCTTGCTTTAAGCAAACGTTGCAAAGAGTAATACACTCCGGCAAACATAGCGTTACCTACAAAGGCAAAAATAACAGCGTTGGTATGTAAAGGTCTCAATCGACCGAAACTTAAAAACGATACGCCGTCTGTTAAGTTCGGAAAAAGAAAAAATATGGCCAGTAACAGCCCTACTAACATTCCTACTAAGCCAAATACTATACTGGCGTAGAGAAACTTCTTTACAATTTTGTTGTCGTAATAAAATTGTTGCATTTCCATAATTAAATTGGTTTTTGTTCTTCTTTTGTTTTTGTTTTGGGTTCTGATTTTATCAATTCATCGTCAAAGAGCATTCGGACCGACGGGGTGTAGTCATCGTCATACTGACCCGTTTTTACGGCTCTCAGAAAAGCGTATAAAAACGCTATAGCTACGATAATACTGATGGATATTAATAAATAGATGACACTCATACCTCTAATTTGTGTAAGCAAAGTTACCGTTAGGCCTATTCTTAAAATATGACATTTATCATACTCTCTTTTTTATTTTCGGGCAAAATAATTACTCATGATAGTTACAAAACTGACTATGGTAATGGTACTCAGCGGCATAATGATGGCCGCTACTATTGGCAGTAAATTCCCGGTTACAGCAAAACTCAATCCCACTACATTATATAACAACGACAAGCCAAAACTCATGTAAATGGTTCGCATGGCGTTTTTGGAATAACCCAAAAAGAAGTCGATTTTTTTAAACTGAGTCGCATCCAAAATCCCGTCACAAGCCGGAGAAAAAACATTCACATTTTCGGAAATGGAAATCCCCACATTGCTTTGTGCCAAGGCTCCTGCATCGTTCAATCCATCGCCAACCATCAGGACATTTTTGCCTTGTTTTTGTAGGTTTTCGATAAAGGCTAATTTTTGTTCGGGTTTTTGGTTGAAAACCAACTCCGTATTTTCAGGTAATAATTGTTCCAAAGATTCCTTCTCCCCTTCATTATCCCCTGATAATACTTTAAGCTCATACTTCTGACTCAACTTGCTGAAAAGCTCTTCCAATCCGTCACGGTATTGATTGTCGAAAATAAATTTGCCGATATAAATTCCATCAATGCTAACATATACATTGGTTTGCTTTAACAGATTTTCATCTGTATCCCCAACAAAAGCAGCGGAACCTATTTTGATAGTTTTGCCATTGATAACGGCCTGAATTCCCTTTCCGGTAATTTCTTCAAAATGAAAAATAGTGGCTTTGGGAACTTCGGGTAAATAGTCATAAAGTCTTCTGCTCAAAGGATGATTCGAACCACGAAGCGCATTTTTCAATAAAGCTAACTCCGATTCTTCAAAAACTCCATCCTGAACAATAGCTGATTTTTTATGGGTAGTTATGGTTCCTGTTTTATCGAAAACTATGGTGTTTACTTTAGCTAATTGTTCAACAACAATGGCATTTTTAAGATATAGTTTTCGGTTCCCCATAATGCGCAATACATTGCCCAACGTGAATGGAGCGGTCAACGCCAAAGCACAAGGACAAGCCACAATCAGTATCGCGGTGAACACATTGAATGCCGTTGTTACATCGATAAAAACCCAATAGGCAAACGACGCAAAAGCCAGTAATAGCAAAGCCGGCGTAAAATAGCGACTGATTTTATCGGTAATGGATTTGTGTTTTTGATCGACTCTTTTCTGGAAAACATCATTGCTCCACAATTGTGTTAAATAACTTTGGGAGACCGAAAATAAGACTTCCATCTCAATGACTTTGCCCAATTGTTTGCCCCCGGCAAAGATTTTATCGCCTGATTTTTTTTCAATAGGAATTGCTTCTCCGGTCACAAAACTGTAATCGATAGCGGCACTTTCCGAAATCAAGATTCCGTCAACGGGAAGTAATTCCTGGTTTCGAATTAAAAGTCTGTCGCCTTTTTCAATGTCATAAACTTGCACCGAAACTTCTTTTCCATCGGGCAAAATCTTCGTAATGGCAATAGGGAAATAGGATTTGTAATCGCGTTCAAACGATAGAAAATCATAGGTTTTTTGCTGGAATAATTTTCCAAGCAACATAAAGAAAATCAAACCACACATGCTATCAAAAAAACCTTGGCCGTAATTGAAAACGATATCCACCGTACTTCGGATAAACATCACTACGATGCCTAAAGCAATTGGAATTTCGATATTCAGCATGCCTTGTTTGATGCTCTTCCAAGCGGCTACATAATAGCCGGAAGCGGAGTAAATAAATGTCGGTAGCGACAAAGCAAAAATCAGCCAGCGGAAAAAGCCACGGTATTGATCAATCCAAAATTCATTGACTTCAAAATATTCGGGAAACGACAGCAACATAATGTTACCAAAACAAAAAAATGCTACTCCAATTTTATAAATCAGCGTACGATCGACTTTCTTTTTGCCTTCGTCAAAATTTTCTAAGCTGATGTAAGGTTCGTAGCCAATGGAACAAAGCAGGGCTACAATTTCCTGCAGCGACGTTTTCTCGGGATGGAATGTGATTCGGACTTTCTTTTCGGGAAAATTTACCTGAGATGTGTTTATTCCTTGTTGAAGTTTTTGTAGATTTTCCAAAATCCAAATACACGAACTACAGTGTATATGCGGAATGTAGAGTGAAACAATATGCGTTGTATTCTCTTTGAATTCCAATAGTTTGTCGACAATACTTTCATTGGCTAAAAAATCATATTTCCCTTTAATGTCCTGCGGTGTAGCGCCCGGCGCTGCTTGAAAATCATAATAACAGGATAAATCGTTTTGGCTGAAAATTTCGTACACGGTTTTACAACCATTGCAACAAAAGTTTTTGGCATCAAAAAGAATCTCCTCTTTTTTTAGGATTTCGTTACCACAATGGAAACACTGTGATGTAGTCATAATTTGCTCATTTTTACCTGAGACAAAGGTTAGATTATGGCTAAAATTAAAATATGATATTTGTCATACATTGAATATATTTGTTGGCACAAAATTATCCTATTCATTTTATGAGCAAATGTGAACAATGTATCGTGCGCCAATTCAGTTCTCTCAAAGCATTGAGCAAAGAAGAACTGCTTAAAATGTCGGATTGTAAAACGTCATACACTATAAAAAAAGGAGAGCTCATTTTTGAAGAAGGAGAAGTCACCAATGGTATTTACTGCGTAAAAGATGGTGTTTGTAAACTTTCGAAACTGAGTTCTAATGGTAAGGACCAAATTGTAAAATTGGTAAAACCCGGCGAATTATTGGGGCAACGCTCTATGATTAGTGATGAACCGGCCAATTTGAGTGCTGTGGCTATGGAAGATATGGAAGTTTGTTTCATTCCGAAAACTGAGATTTTGCAATTCTTTAATCAGAATAATAATTTCTCGATGAGCGTAATGAAAACCATTTGTGGTGATTTGAAAGATGCCGATGACCACATGGTTTCATTGGCGCAAAAAAGTGTAAAAGAGCGTTTAGCCGCTACATTGATTTACTTAGAAGAATCCTTTGGAAAAGATGCCGATGGCTCACTAAAACTACAGCTTTCTCGTGAAGAACTAGCAGGTATGATTGGTACAGCTACTGAAAGCTGTATTCGTTTACTTTCCGAACTCAACAAAAGCAATCTTATTGAGTTAGTAGGCAAACGCATTAAAATTGTAGACAAAAATAAATTACGCCGCTTGGCGGATTAAAGTCTAAAAAAAACCACCTGCAAACAAAGTCTGAGGTGGTTGGATTGATAATGATAACAGGGTTGTTATTGTATCAATGTTTTCTTAGTGATGGTTTGACCATTATCAGTGGTAACTTTTACCAAAATCATTTGTGGTGCTATATTCAGCGTAGTTGTTTGCAATTCATGAGTATTTAAGTTGTTCTGGGTGAATAACAATTTACCCAAAATATCAAAAACTTCTACTTTAGTAATTGATGCTGCTGCGCATAATACTGTAAGTTCACGATTATTGGTAATCACTTTTATATCTTTATCAACCACTGTTGGAGTATCAATTCCTAAAGCAGTTGTAGTATAATGCAATTCAAATCTATTATTAAAAGTACCGCTTGTAGTTGTAAATGTAAAATTACCTGCTTTTAAATCATGGTAGATTCCAGTAAATTTATCTAACAGATAAACATCTTGTTCGTCAAATAAACCATCATAATTATCTAAGGTAATTGTTAGTTCACCATTAATGGTTGTGGTATAACCAACAGGAACAACATCTCTAGCATCGAAAGGCAAGGTTCTGCCTTGAATAGATAAATTATCAGTTCCTACCGTAGTGTATATAGATACCGGATTTCCGGCCGGTAAAGTCTTGCCATCATATAGCGAGTCAAAATCATTAGTAGCTCCCTGAACATAACCAACTAACATTTGATTGTAAGATCCTTGTGCACTACTCAAAGATAACCACACTCGGTGTCTTTCTAAACCTTCAGATACTGAAGTTGAGTTAGTGGAAGTATTGTTTTTGAAAAACTGACTGTTATTACTGGATACACGCATAGCATCTCTGAAAGTTGCTGAATAGCTACCATTTCCTAAAGATGTTTTTGCCTCGATAAAGAAACCTTGTCCGGCAGCGATTTTACCCGTTGGCAAAGCGCCACCTGAAGCAGCTGAAGTGGAAGTTCTTACGCTACCTGTAAAATTATATTTGGCATAATCATTAACAGTATAATTATTATTGGTAATAGCCGTGTTATGGGTCCAAAAATAAACAGTACCATTCACCACTCCTGTATTAGAAGCATCTGTAAGGAACAAATCAATATCAATCGCTGATGGATAGGGATTACCGATTAAACTATAAGTCCCTGAGCTTTTTACAATAGGAGTTGTTATCACACCATTATTGGGAGTACCAACAAAACTGGTTTGAACAATTTGTGTCGGACTGTAAGTCCCGCTTGGTGCTCTGGCTATGTAACCTACACCAGGTGACATAGTAGCTGAACCCGTTTGATATACCCAATTATTAATAGTTGGACTAAAATAATAGAAAAGCGAATTAGTGGCCAGTTGACTTAAAGTTGCGCTGGCAACCGGTGATGACCAATAAGTATAATCGTATTGTTTAAGAGCGGTAGTTTTTCTTTTATAGGTAATATTCCCTGAGTTTGAAGCAGCATCATTTATTTGCACCAAACTGGCACCATCTTCAAATGTTAAAGAGCCACCTCCTGCAACTGTAACTGCATTTGTTATTGTCAAAGTATTTCCTGAATTAATCGTAACAGTTCCACCACTAACATGACAAGAACAACCAACGACATCAGAGGATGACGAATAATTTCCGGAAAAGACAATTTTTTGAGCACTTGTTGGAGCTGAACCGGATGACCATACAGTTCCATTCCATGTATTAGTTGGTTGTGCATTTAGAGTTACACTTGCTGATGCCACTGAAGAACATGCTCCAGATGTAGCAGTAACAGTATAAGTTCCGGAAGGAGCGGTTACTGTTGAGCCAGAAATTGACACTCCGGTTGATGGAGAAGCTGTGTAAGTATAAGATGCATTGTAATTGGAAATAGTAAAAGTTCCATTAGTTGAAGAACAAGTTGGATGTGCCAAAGAACCAAGAGTTGGTTGTCCCGGAGTTGCTGGTTGAGCATTGATGGTAGCGCTAGTTACCAAAGAAATACATCCTGAAGAATTTTTAGCAGTTACACTATATGTTCCGGAAGCCATTGAAGCAAAAACACCAGTTGTATTAGTATAAGTAGAATTATTAGTACTATAAGTATAACCAGAACCCGTTGGAGCCGTAATAGTTATAGTTCCGGTAGCTACTGAACAAGTTGGCTGTGTCAGCGAAACCGTTGGTGCTGCTGGTAAAGCATTGACTGTAATAACAACTGCTTTTCTTGCAGTAGTAACTGAACCTGTAGTGGCTTCAACATAATAAGTTGTAGTTGTGGATAATGTCCCGGTAGTATATGTCCCGGTATAAGGACTTGTACTTGCTGTGTAAGTGTAAAATGGGGATCCTCCACTGGCAACAGTATAAAATTTATATGTTGTAGAGGCTGTTGGAGCAGGATTTACAATAGCTGTAATAGTAGAAGTACCTGAACCACAAATAGAAGTGGCTGAAGCACCAACAACATTATAACCTCCATTCGTAACTAAAGTAGGGAAATCCTCTAAGGCACCACCTTGTCCATTACAAGAAGCTACTTTTACACCTCCAATTTTAATTAAATCCGAAGCACTGCAATTACTACCCGCACTTATATTACCACCTGTTTCAACTATAATGGAAGAACCGGCAGCAAAGTTTAAATCATAATTTCCATTAGAAAAATCAATGTTGGCATTATTCCTAACAACAAACTGTATAGCTCCCAAACACGTTAAATCTAAGTTGGCATTCATTACCATATTTGTTGGGTTCGTTCCGTCTCCAACATACACTATGGCACAAGAGCTGAACGAACTGCAAGTATAGGAGCTCGAATTTGGAGCAGTTCCAGAAATGGTGCATTGCGCAAAGCCATTAATGGAAAAAAGCAAAACGGTTATTAACAATAGTAAAAATCTTTTCATAGTTCTTCTTTAAATATAAAACGGGCTTGTATTTGATTCAGCAAAATTAACACAACGTCAGTGCTTTAGTAAAGTTTCCCGTTGTTTTACCAAAAAACTCTATGAATGACATTCTAAGTGTGGTTATTAACAATTTAAACGCACTTATTAACATATAAAACGAAGTTATCAACAGAAATATGCACCGTTTTTTGTTGCTACAGTAATGATATACGTAAAAATCAAAGACTTAGACTTAAACCTTAAATATTTTCCATGATATGGAATATGACTATAATTTTCAGCTGTTAAAAACTTGCATCCATTAAGAAAAAACAAGCATTAGGTTAAATAATTTAAAAAAAGTAACTTAATTATTATAATACTTTGATTATTTACCAATTACAATCCTAATTATTTTTAAATTTGATATTCAAATTGTTACATTTGATTTAAGAAATCCTTAACATATATTGATTGATATGATTTCATTTTTACAATTCAATCTTTCAAAACAAAAACGACAGTATTGCTTGATGCTGGGCTTTGTGGTATTTCTTAATCAAAAATCAACCGCTACTACTTTCTATGTTAATGATATGTCCACCAAAGGTGATGTCTACACATTGGTTATTGGCAATGATTACAACGATGGTTTGTCTCCAAAAACGCCTAAGTTATCCGTATTAGCTACATATCAGGAAGCCAAAGAAGGAGATTTGATTTATGTAGATATTGGATTATATAACGATATAACTGAAACTGGTGAGCTATTGTTTGATAACACTAAAAAAGTTGTATTCATTATTGCCGGAATTTCTGATAAAGTTTTTTTAAAAAAACCATTCCCTGCTAACGAAAAGGTCTCCCCAACCATTTTTTATATAGAAAACGATAAACCTATTGAGCGCGAAGTTTACATGCAACGATTACAAGATGCTGTGAGAAAAAAATAAAGGCCTATAGGATGAAAATTTTAATCAAAATTATTTGCACCCTCATAGCATATGTTGGTTTTACAAACAGCGTATATGCTCAGCCTGCCAATGATAATTGTGGAGCAGCCACAGCTATATCAGTTGGTGTTGGTAGTTGTAGCTCAACATTATATACAAATGTAGCCGCAACGACCGTGGGTGATCCAACTACTCCTGCCTGTTGGTCTCCTAACAGTTTAAGCCATACGGTATGGTTTTCATTTATTGCCACTACAGCTGATATAGAAATTTCAACCAATTTTGGAGGAAGTTTAGCCAATACACAATTAGCCGTATATAGTGGAAGTTGTGGCTCATTAACCCAAATTGCTTGTCAGGAAGACGTCAATACTGCCGGTGGATTATTTCATACTGATGTTATATTACATGGTTTAACCATTGGCAATACTTATTACATCCTTGTAGATGGCAATGGTAATACTACCGGAACATTTGGCGTTTGTGCCCAGGAGACACTACCGGTTGGACCTCCAAGCCCAGTACAAGATTGTGTGACAGCGCAAACATTATGTAATACAAGTAATGTTTCCGTAGCGAACGGAGTGGGTGGTGTTGGGGTTAATCAGGAAAGCCCAACTTGTTTTGGAGCCCCAGGAGAACGATCTTCCAATTGGTATACTTTTACAGTAGCAACATCTGGTACTTTAGCTTTTACTATAACTCCAACGGCAACTATTGATTATGATTTTGCTGTTTATAATACAACCACATCATGTCCGGGAACACAATTATCTTGTAATTGGAGCCCTAATACCGGCGCAAGCGGAACAACAGGTTTAGGTTGTGCCGGTGTACAATGTAACTCAACCTTTACCGTTACTGCTGGGCAAACATATACCATCTTGGTAGATCGATACACCTCTTCTTCTTCTGCGGGATTTACACTTAATTTTGCTGGTACTACCGCTACTTTTGCCAGTCCTAATCCAACATTTACTGCCACTACAGCTTGTGAAGGAACAGCAACACAATTCACCAATACAACCAATGGAAATTTTACATACAATTGGAATTTTGGCGATGGATTTACTTCCAATTTGGAAAACCCATCTCACACTTATGCAGTAGCCGGAACTTATAGTGTGACGCTTTTATTAACTGCCGTGCCTGGTGGTTGTCAAAATGCTATAACACAATCAGTCACAGTAAATCCGTTACCGACGGTTGATGCCGGCATAGGTGGTCTTGTTTGTCCGGGAAGTTGCATCACTTTGAGCGGAAGCACAAATGCCGTTGGATCAATTGGTCCAGTGTCTTTTTCTAATGCCGGAACTTATGCCATTCCGGATGGTAGTACTACCGGGGTTTATTCTCCAATCGCTGTATCTGGTATATCCCCAACAACCATTACAGCTGCTTCAATTGCGTCAGTCTGTTTAAATATGACGCATACTTGGGATTCCGATCTCGACATTTATCTCCAATGTCCGGATGGTACAAGAGTAGAATTATCAACCGATAATGGTATTGCCGGTATCAATTATACCAACACTTGTTTCACTCCTACTGCACCTACTTCAATAACAACTGGAACCGATCCATTTACAGGAACTTGGGCACCTGAACAATCTTTTAATGTTTTAAATGGCTGTACTGCCAATGGAAACTGGCAGCTTTTTGTTCAAGATGATCTTAGTGGTGATGTGGGAAGCATTTCTGGTTGGACTATAACCTTTACCAATAATTTACCTGCATTTACCTGGTCACCAACAACTGGCATGACAAACTCAACTACCCTGACACCTACAGTTTGTCCCGCTTCTACAACGACTTATACATTAACTGCTAATAATGGAACCGGATGTAGCACCACAGATACTGTTACCGTGAATCTTGACACTAGTCTTGTGCCAACTTTTACAGCAGTAGCGCCAATCTGCTCCGGTGGAGCTCTTTCGGCATTACCAACAACTTCCAACAATGGAGTAACAGGAACTTGGGCACCGGCACTTAACAATACCGCAACCACAACATACACCTTTACACCTACAGCCGGGCAGTGTGCTACCACCGCTACTTTGGCTATTACTGTCACCCCAAATACTACACCAACTTTTACAGCAGTGACTCCAATATGTTCCGGTGGAGTTCTTTCGGCATTACCAACAACTTCTAACAATGGAGTAACAGGAACTTGGGCTCCGGCACTTAATAATACAACTACAACAACCTATACATTCACCCCAACTGCCGGACAGTGCGCTGTTCCAACTACTCTAACCATTACCGTTAATCCGAATATCACGCCAACCTTTACAGCTGTGGCTCCGGTTTGTTCAGGTGGTGCGCTGTCAGCTTTGCCAACAACTTCCAACAATGGGTATACCGGAACTTGGGCACCGACTTTAGATAATACAACGACAACCACCTATACCTTTACGCCAACTGCCGGACAGTGTGCTGTTCCGACTACTTTAACCATTACTGTTAATCCGAATATCACGCCAACATTTACAGCAGTGACTCCAATATGTTCGGGTGCTGCGCTTTCAGCATTACCAACAACTTCCAATAATGGCTATACTGGTACCTGGGCACCGGCGCTTAATAATACAACGACAACAACTTATACATTCACACCTACTGCCGGACAGTGTGCTACTACCACGACATTAACCATTACCGTTAATCCGAATATTACACCAACCTTTACGGCTGTGGCTCCGATTTGTTCGGGTGCTGCTCTTTCAGCATTACCAACAACTTCCAATAATGGCTATACTGGTACTTGGGCTCCCGCACTAAATAATACAACGACAACGACTTATACATTCACCCCAACTGCAGGACAATGTGCTACTACTACAACGCTAACCATTACCGTTAATCCGAATATTACACCAACATTTACAGCTGTGGCGCCGATTTGCTCAGGTAGTGCTCTCTCGACTTTGCCAACTACCTCCAACAATGGGTATACCGGAACTTGGGTACCAGCTTTAAACAATACAACGACAACTACCTATACTTTCACACCTACTGCCGGACAGTGTGCTACTACCACGACATTAACCATCATGGTTAATTCGAATATTACTCCAAACTTTACGGCTGTGGCTCCGATATGTTCGGGTGCTGCACTTTCGGCTTTGCCTACTACTTCTAATAATGGGTATACCGGAACTTGGGCACCAGTTTTAGACAATACAACTACAACGACTTATACATTCACTCCTACTGCCGGACAATGTGCCACCACCACGACGTTAACCATTACCGTTAATCCGAATATCACACCAACATTTACGGCTGTGGCGCCGATATGTTCTGGTGCTGCGCTGTCGGCATTACCAACAACTTCCAATAATGGTTATACAGGAACTTGGGCACCAGCTCTTAATAATACAGCCACAACGACTTATACATTCACA
>Ga0208270_100247_pt1 | contig 17767 bp, 18 predicted proteins | sample LakWasM109_LOW13_2_FD_183925 | JGI IMG/M metagenome (GOLD analysis project Ga0208270, IMG submission 183925) | Freshwater sediment methanotrophic microbial communities from Lake Washington under simulated oxygen tension - Sediment Metagenome... | ecosystem: Environmental > Aquatic > Freshwater >...
AAAAAAACAGTGGTGAAACCGGGTGCCGAAAGGCGCCTTTGTAGAGGCTTGAGCCGTGTGCGGGGAAACTTGCACGCACGGTTCTTAGGGGGAGACGGCGCAGTAATGCGCTGTCTCTACCCGACCGTTTTCCAGTGTTGAGTATATTGAAGTCTCTAACAACCGCGAATGCCTCTATTCCGCCAATGACTATCTATCGCCGGTTGACTATGAATTGCAGCGCAAAGCTGTTAACCGTGTGTCCGGAAAAGTGTTGACGCATCAATGAGAAGCGGCAACTTAATTCAATATCTTGGTTTGTTTCGTACAACGCCAATGGGCGGTATTAAAATCCACTTCCGCACTGGCTTCTTTGTCCATGCAAAGCCAATAAGGTGCGGGTTTCAGTTCCGTTTTGCACGAGGCAGATATAGGCGCTTCCCCAGCTTTTTTGTTGCCTTTAGCCCTTTCTTGTTGTTCGAAGCGCTGAGTGGCACGCAAGCAGATTTTGAAAGCATCACTTTCTGTGTCGACAGTGTCGGCATTATTCTCCTGCGAGGTCTTCGGAGGGTTGGAGTCCGGTGGTATGGCTTCAGGAGACTGACTCTGAGCTATCTTCGGACTTTGAACGTCATTGGGTGCTTGCGCCTTACCAACGATGGGTAAAGCCATGATTAAAATAAATCCCGTAACTAATTTACGCATGGTAGAACTCCTTCTAAGAACGGGTTTCAAGGAAACGATTGCCTAGTAAGATCTGGCACTGTCTATATAAGTCCTCCCGCTTCAGGTAGTCTGTACGGTTCCACACACAGCCTTATGGCATTCGGATTCTGTCGATAGGTTAGGATACTAATGGCGCTTTAGTGCAGAAATAAATCTAAAGCTTCACTCACACTCTAAATATGAGAAAAAATTCTATTTTCAGGTGGTTACAGAACCATTTCAACACAGCTATCCAAAATAAGTTTGTATGAAATCATTTTTGATTTTTGGGCATGGCCTTAATCTTTACATGATTGCCTATCACCCGGACACTGCTCATGCTGTTCTGCAATATATGTCACAATTAAACTTACGTTGGCCTTATGGCCACTCACAAAAAATCTAAACAACAGGAGCATACCGTGCAGCATGAATTTTGGCATCAACGTTGGCAGCAGAATCAGATCGGTTTTCATAGTGATGAAATCAACCGCCATTTACAACAACAATGGTCGAAGTTAAGGGTAGAACCTAATAGCCGGGTATTCGTGCCAATGTGCGGCAAGAGTAACGATATGCTGTGGTTGCTGGCTCAGGGTTATCAGGTGGTTGGCGTAGAGTTAAGTCCACTGGCGGTAGAAGCGTTTTTTTCAGATAACGGTTTGCAACCGACCCTACGCCATCAAGGCGATTTTGTGGTCAGTGAAATTGATGGGTTGCAAATTTTCTGTGGCGATTTTTTTGCTTTGCGGCCTGCTGATCTGGGCAAGATCGACGCTGTCTATGATCGCGCATCTCTGGTGGCGTTGCCATATGAAATACGCATTGATTATGTGTTGCACATGTCTGTTTTACTGACGGCAGGTGTGAGAATCCTGCTAGTGGCTTTCGACTATCCGCAGCATGAAATGCCAGGGCCACCCTTCAGCGTGCAGACTGAAGAAGTCGAAAAGCTTTATTACTCTTGGTGCGATGTTGAATTGCTGGCTGATGAAGATGTGATAGAACAGGAGCTGCACTTCAAGGAACGCGGACTTAGTCAAATACGGGAGCAGGTTTACCGACTAATAATTAAGTGAGTCGGTAAGAGAATGCCGTTTCAGATAGGTGAACAGCTTCTAAAATTTGCCGGTAATGATCGTCAATTACTTGGTTGACAAGCTGGGCGTCGAATATCGGAAAAATTGGAAGCTCTTTTACATTCTTAATGACGATATTGTAAAAACGGTTACAGGGGCTGTGTGGAAAACATATATCACTTGCGGTGCATATTTTTAAAATTACGGCTGAATTTTAAAAGTTTCAGTATAAGTATTACCTTGAGTGCAAACTTTTCTACTGGTTGGCGTTTCGCAAGATGTATCGATAATCTCGGCTTTTAATTCGCCTGCTTTTTCCGGCACGAAATAGAATCTGAAATTAGGATCTGAGCTAATAGCAATATCGGTTTTCGCAGTTAAAATGGGTTTATCATTAAATGAGACTTTAACTTGTTTAACAAAATGCGATTTTTTTATAAAACGCGTCACTTGATCCATTTGCATGCCGGTAGTATTAGGATGGCTAATGAGTAATTGCGCTAAGTTTGGCTCGCCAACCTTAACTTTGTCATCCAATCTAAATTTCATTTTACCTAAGCGACTCATGGTTTCATCTGTATTTGGGTCGGCCGGAGCGGAACAACCGCCGCTGGCTTTGACGAATTTTTTAGCCATCGTCAACGTGTCGTCATTCATTTGGGCAACAGCGCGGATATAGCTGTTAGTGTTGACCCGTATCCGTATAGCAATATCGGCTTTGCCGCTTTCGGGGGTAAACTCAAATTCACCGACATAGGGAAACGGGTTATTATCGACTAACACCAGGATTTTTTTGATGTAGTGTTCTTTTGTCTGGTTAATCTTGCTGGTGATTTTAATCGGCACTAAAGCTGGGTCTTCAGCACGTACAGGAGTTTCCAGTTCAATGACTTTATCGGATTCTTCAAGCGCTTGTTTAGCAAAGAATTCGGATTTTAAAATGTTATTCCAAATATTTTCATTTTCAGCAGCAATGGCGGCAATCGGTAATAGCGTAGTTATGAAGATTGCGGGCAATAGTTTTATGTATTTCATAGTATTTTCCTGTTTTGGTTTAGTTTTGCGCGATTATTTATTTTGCGAGCTGATAAAAATTAATCCAGGTTATTTTTTATCAGCCGGATAGTCGTCTTCCCATTCTAATTGAGCAAAAGCAGTAGTAACATTTTTGCGATGATATTCATCAAATAAAGCCCAGTTATTTTTCTCGGAATAACCGACTGTTTTCACCGCATCTTCTAAATATTTACCTTTTTTAATTGCGGCGCGAATTTCAGTCAGTAACAAGGTTAAATAATGTTTTTCCGCTTGTATGCTTTGGGGCCAATCCGTTACTAAGTCACCATGCCCTGGAATCACATAACTAAAAGCTTGTTTTTCCAGTTTCGCAATTTCCGACAGCCAACCTTTTAAATTGCCATCCAACGTTGGCAGATGCTCGGTAAATAGTAAATCCGACAGCCACATCGTATTGGTTTTTTCATCATATATACTCAAATCGTTATCGGTATGCGCGGTAGGATGGGCTTTTAAGGTTAAAACCCGTTCGCCTAAATCCAGTTTTAAACTGTCTTTAACTTCTATATCAGGCAGAATTAAATCAGCAGTAGTCAGTTTGGTATCTAATTGTTCAGCGGCTTTATCTAAATAATACGAGCCACGTGTTGTCATTGCGCTAGCTAATTTATGATGACCGACGAATTTAACCCCAGCCGCTTTGAAAGCATTATTGCCGTAAATATGATCGGGATGGACATGCGTGTTAATCACATAGCAAATCGGTGTTTGCGTGGTTTCAATAATGGCTTGTTTTAAAGCTAAGCCTTGCTGCGGATTACCACCGCTGTCAATGACGGCGACGCATTTTTGCCCGACAATAAAACCAAGGTTGGCGATTTCGCCGTGGTTTTTACTATCTGGAAATTGATGTTTGCCAAAATGTACATACACGCCTGTCGTTACTTCTTTAACGGGTAGGGCGGTGGAGGCTGTAGCTTGTGCAGCTATTATGATTAAAGCGAACAGCGATAGAATTCTCATCGGTTTTCCTTTTTTTCTGAATGCGTTTTGATTTTACGATTAAGGGCGATAGACGAGACTGCCGAAAAACCCGTTAAGTATTTATTTAACTATGTAGTATAAGCACTCGGTTATATTGCACGTAATTCTATAATTAATAAACAGTAAGTCAGTACAATTTAGGCTGTTATTTTGGCTAGTCTCATATAGCTTATTAATCTTCATGTTCATTACCGTGTACAAATAATGAATGAAAAGCTGACCTGGCGTTATATTGCGGTTACAGCCGCACTCAAATTTATGCATCATGGCTGTTACACCTCGCGTTTGAGGAATAAATTGATTATTTGGGGCAAATAAAAATGTGCGTTAGCTTCTTTTGATAAATCATGACAAACCGAAAGCCGACCGAATTTCACCATGCTAAACGAGATTGGCGGGAGTTGGTGGGTGTTAGATAAAGATCATAAACCTGATTGTTCCTCCGATTTCTTTCTACGCTAAATAAAGAGGCAGGCGCCGACGGCGCCTGCCCCTATAATCAACAATATATAAAATATCTCAAAAAAGTTACCCAGTCCTTGTGACGTGTTTCGGTAATAAGGTCCCATGATTCTCTCCTCCCTTTATCGAGATTCAATATAGGATATTAAAAAATTGCCAAAACCGGTTTATAAGTTTGAGTTTAGAACTTACCTTGGAAATTGACATTGTCCCGTTCATAGAGAGGATCAGGAATGAGGAAAATATAAGCTTATAACTCAGGACTACATTTCATATTGGCGGGCGTTGGTTTGTGTCAAATAAAAAAGAAATCTCCAGAAGATGGGCTAATTGATATTCATTACTTAGCTTATATGAATAGTTTGTGAGTCTATTGTGCTCAATCAGGAAACAATCCATATGTCCATAGTATTCTTGTCAATAATAAATACAGCCAGTATAGTTGAGCTGTAATTTATAGAACTTTCAACTTCATACGAGGACTTTATCATGAGCGACCTTCAAAAAGATATTTTAACTGGGACGGTATTTGTAACCGGGCTGCTTGGCTTTATTTCGGGCGAATTCATCATTTCATCCACACTATTCGCATCGGCGGCTATTGCCAGTAACGTCAACTTAAACCGTAAATGAGTTAATCCGGCCAATGATTATGCGACTGATTCATTCAATCAAATTGTTTTTCCAAAGAGTAACTTGAAGACTTTCAAGGTGTAATTGCCTTGAAAGTTTTCTTTTTTCGCTTAGATATTCTTTAACTGCAACCGAAATTTCGATACCGCTAGTTACCCGATGTTATGGGTAAGGCTTCTTAATTATTCTGTTTAACACGATGTGTGTGGGCGTATAATCTATTAAACAGCTGGATCACGATAAAATCATGGTTCGGATGATAGGAACTCTGCCTGCATTTTATGAGTGCAAAATTATCAATCGTACATTCATAAAACTGATCAATTCGTAGGAAAGATCTTGTCAGTTCGCTGTCCAATCTAAATCTGGAATCAGGCCATGAAGCAGGTCAATTTTCAACGGGCATCAACACTGCCTGATATACAATGCATTTCTGTTATCACTAATCATCCTGATCACTTATTCTGCGCTTGCGCGGTTCTTCTGGTTTATTAGTACACTCGCTTGGGGATTGCATCACATTCTCAAGATCCTCTATCAAGCCGACAAGACAAATTCCGTCATTTTCTCTAACCTCTTTTAAAAAATCGATGGTTATTTCAAGTAATGATTCATTTATTAGCTTCATACCGCCCTCCTAATCAATGTTAATCACAATGCAAAAATTGCCTGTCTCTAGCGTTTTTATTTTTCGGCTAAAAACTATATTAGTATGACTATCAATATATTAACTTTCAACTGCTCTGATAAATGTTGTGTTGATATTTGGAAAAAATTTATATGGATTGACATGTACCAATGCCTATTCCTTCTATGGTGCTGTATATTTGTTACGAGTGGATGGAGTATTTGATTTTTTGGGGCATTGTTTACCATTATGTTCTTACTTGTGTGTATTGAAGCGGACAAGATCAGCTTTGGATAAGGTGCGAAAATAGACATTGAGTCATATCCAGAAAATGGCAATTTCTAAACCAACTTGGAAAGATTAATTTGACGGTTAGGCTGGGCGGTATAAAATCACTGTGAATGTTTACCAACTTGCTGCAGGCTATCGATAAGCCCACGTCCGATTCACTTTAAGAGGTTATTATGAAAGGCGACAACAATATTCTGGAAATTCTCAACGGCTTGCTTGCCGGAGAACTGAGCGCATCCGATCAATACCTGATCCATGGTGAAATGTACTCCGATTTCGGCCTAAACCATTTGGCAGAAAAAAGCCTGCATGAGTCTGAGCATGAACGACAGCATGCCCGAGCCTTGATTCAACGTATCCTGTTTCTGGAAGGCACTCCCAATTTGTCCAAACGTGAGGCATTGAATATAGGCGGATCAGTACCGGAAATGCTAAAAGCCGATCTGGGAGTCGAATATCATGTGGTCGGAGAGCTCAAAAAAGCCATGGCCGCTTGCGAAAAAGCTCAGGATTATGTAACACGCGATATGTTGGCAATACAACTGGAAGATACCGAGATGGATCATGCCTATTGGCTGGAACAACAGTTGCGGCTGGTCAGCCTCGTGGGCCTGGAAAACTACCAGCAAAGTCAAATGAAACCGGGTATTTAAGCTAACAAGGAGACAGACATGAAAGGCGATATAAAAATAATCGAAACTCTGAACAAGATACTCAAAAACGAACTAACCTCAATCAATCAATATTTTTTGCATGCGCGCATGTTTCGTCATTGGGGTCTCGAAAAGCTTAACGATTACCAGTATAAACAATCGATCCGCGTCATGAAGGAAGCTGATGAGATCATTGAACGCATCCTATTCCTGGAAGGACTGCCCAATCTACAAAACCTCGGAAAGCTATTGATCGGAGAGAATGTTGTTGAATGCTTAAACGGCGATCTGGAATATGAAAAAAATATTCAGCGGCCTATGCTAATAGACGCTGTGGCTTTATGTGAGGAATTACAAGACTACGTCAGTCGCGATCTACTGGAAGAGTTGCTGGAACATTGCGAACAAGCTATAGACTGGTTGGAAACACAGCAAAGTCTAATAGCGAATGTTAGCCTGCCTAATTACTTACAATCGCATATAGAACACGGCGGCGATTGATATAGTCGAACTGCTTTGACGTATGTCACGTTTTTAAATCTTAACCGGGGAGTCGCTATTTTTGCGAAAGCTTTTATGGGCCTCCCAGCCCAACAAGCGGCAAAAACTACGCGACCGCTAATGCCTGCGGCGGCCCCAGCCGTCCTGGTCACTCGATCGCTACCCAACAAGGGGTAGCTCACATGCTCTCCAATGACTCGACGCGATGTCGGAAAGCCTGCATTTTCACTTCGCAAGCTGCGTGAAAACACATGCACTATCGCTTCTGGGGACTACTCGACTCCTGTCTCGCAGCGTCAGACTTGACAGATACTAAAAACTAAATGAGAATGCTTCTTAATAATTACGTGCTATTGCATTTTAGAGGAGCTATCTCATGTATGTATGTGTTTGTCAGGCAGTGACAGATCGCGAGATTCATCAAGCAGCCAGAAACGGAGCTAAAACACTCGGCGATTTACGCCGTGATTTACGGGTAAGTGTTGACTGCGGTCGTTGCGCAAGTTGCGCACGTAAGTGCTTAAGATCAGTCATTGAGGATTCTCAACAAGAAAGCTTACAATTACCCGCCCTCGCCTGATCTGCCTTTCTATTAAATGCGGCTATTCCGTTTTATTTTAGATAATTAATTCAACCGTTAGTAAAGATTAACGGTTGAATTACAGTCAAATCAAACCATCCTCCGACTGAATTCAACCCAACGCCTCTTACCAACAGAATTAAAGGTATGGGTAACGATAGAGCCTATTTTCTGCGGCTGTGAACCCAATAATATCTCCCGAATGAAGCGACTTTGTAAAATTTGACGCGGTTATAAACATGCGGCAAATACAGTTTGATGATTTAATATAATTTTTTGCAGCATTTGTTGCTGAGTTTTAAAGGATACGCTGCACCTGTTATCCTAATTATTCTAATTGGAGGGCATCATGACATCAGTAACAAGTGATAAAAACAACCTGTTTTCGCCGATATCGTTGGGGGACATGGCATTAGCCAACCGCATCATCATGGCGCCTTTAACGCGCAACAGGGCGGGCGATGGTAATGTGCCTCAGGATATGAACGTTGAATATTACCGGCAACGAGCCGGAGCCGGTTTGATTATTAGCGAAGGCAGCCAAATATCGGCTACCGGTGTTGGCTATCCCGGAACGCCGGGCATTCACTCCCAAGCGCAGATTGAAGGTTGGAAGCGTGTTACTGACGCCGTTCATGACAGAGGTGGCCGGATTTTTATCCAGCTTTGGCATACCGGCAGAATCTCCCACTCATCGCTGCAACCCGGACATATCTTGCCGGTTGCCCCATCTGCGTTGAAAGCCGCCGGTCAGGCTATGACTTATCAGGGTTTGCTGGATTTTGAAACACCGCGCGCCTTAACTCTCGATGAGTTACCGGATATTGTTGCCGAGTATGCAACAGCAGCACAAAATGCCAAAGCGGCCGGTTTCGACGGCGTGGAGCTTCATGCCGCCAACGGTTATCTGCTGGATCAGTTTTTAAGGGACGGTACCAACCAGCGCGAAGACGATTACGGCGGCGATGTTGCGAATCGGATGCGCTTGTTGGTTGAAGTGGTTGAACAAACCATTGTGGTTTGGGGCGCCCATCGTGTCGGCGTACGAGTATCGCCGGAAAACAGTTTTAACGATATTAAAGACAGTCAGCCGCAACAGACTTTTAACGCGATAGCCAAAAAATTATCCGAGTATCCACTGGCCTATCTGCATGTTCTGGAAGGCGACATGGTCACCGGTGAGCGCCATGTGGATTATGTTGAGTTAAGGAACTGTTTTGCCGGTTTCTACATGGCTAATAACGGCTATGACCTGGAAAGCGGCGACCGGGCGATTGAACAGGGGAATGCCGACCTGGTCGCCTACGGTAAGTTGTTTATTGCTAATCCGGATTTGCCTGTGCGCTTCGCTAAAAACCTGTCGCTGAATACGCCGGATCAGGCGACTTTTTATGGCGGCGATGAAAGAGGTTATACCGATTACCCGAATTTTTCCGGTGGGTGAGGGCGTCAATCAAAAGAACACCACGAAGGGATGGATGAAATGTGGTGGGCGCGAATTTATTCGCGCCCACAATAACGTAAAACTTCGTGTCTTTCGTGGTGAAAAAACTATCCTCGTGTGCGGATTAATTCTAAATAGCCGTCTTTATAGCTCGGGTAGCGAAACTGATAACCCAACGCTTTTAATCGGGCATTATTACAGCGTTTATTCATTCCGGTATCAGCATCGGTTGCTTTAACCGTCGGTGGTTCGCAATGCAAACGATCTGCCAGCCAGGACATTACTTCCCACATCGGTGCAGGATCGTCATCATTGGCCAAATAGCATTGAGCTAGTTCATCGCCCGCCAATCGCCTTTTAAGTAAGAAAGATAAAGTACCAACACAATCCTGCTGATGTATCCGGTTGGTAAAATAAGTCGGGGTTTGCTGTATCGCCGGTGCTTGCATCGCCAGTCTTAACAGGGATTCCCGGCCCGGCCCGTAAATGCCGGAAAAGCGCACCACGATATTGGCTGGGTTCGAACCGATCAATTTTTGTTCGGCTTGTCTGATCAAGCGACTAGTAATATTGGCAGGGTCTGAAATGGAATCTTCATCGACCCATTCGCCTTGCGACTGTCCGTAAACGCTGGTGGATGACACCATTAGCCAAGGCGTTTCCGGGAGCCACTCTAGCAGGTTGCTCAAGCCGCTTTCATAAACAGCGCGGTAGCTTTGTTCATTGCGCTGATCGGGCGAAACGATGAAAAACGCCTGGGTAAAGTCGGTGTCCAAATTTGCCAGACTAGCGGATGAGCTTATATCGGCAGCGACATAGCTAACCGGGCCGGGAACGGATAAAGGCGGCTTGCGTTTTAGCCCGGTCACATCATGGCCTTGAGCCGATAAAACCCCCGCAAGTTCAGAACCTATCGTGCCGCAGCCGACAATTAAGATTTTTGCCACGCTTATAATTGATTAATGAGTTGCAGTTCTTGCGGATAAGGCGACATGTAATAGGACTCTTCTATATACGGATCTGGCGTTTTACGAAAATGATGTTTAAGCAAAGTTAAAGGCACAATCAATGGAACGTAGCCGTTGCGGTAATTTTCAATCACTTCACAAAGTTCGGCTTTATCGTCGGCGCTTAACGTCTTTTTTAAATAGCCTTGAATATGCTGCAAGACGTTGACATGATTTTTGCGGGTCGCGACTTTTTTAAGGGTAGTCATCAGCTGCAAAATGTATTGCTCTGCAACGTCTGAAAGGTTGGCTTTGGTCAGTCCGGCTAATAACTGTCCCAGCTCTGCATAGTCTGCATGACTCATGATGATCAACTTATGACGCGCATGAAAATGAGTCAGGCTGCTTAGCGTTAATCCTTCTGCCAGCATTAACTTCCAACGGTAGAGAACATAAACGCGCTGGATAAAATTTTCACGAAGTCCGGGATCGCCAAGGCGGCCTTCCTCTTCTACCGGCAGCAACGGATTATGACGCATCATTTCTTCAGCGTAAATGCCGATGCCGTCTTTATGCGGTTGACCTCCGACATAAACCTTGACCCTCTCCATGCCGCAACTGGGCGAATCTTTTTTCAAAATGTAACCGCACAAGTCAGCGTGTAAATCTTTTTGATATTCAGCACGGCTGCGTAAGCGCTCGGTTACATCCATTTCAGGCTCTTTAATACCTACACAATGTATTACATTATCGATTTTTACCAAGTGAATGGTTGGTCGAGGCGTACCCAGGCCAATTTCTACTTCGGGGCAAAAGGGGTGGAAATCAAAATATTCCGTCAAGGTGCCGGTGATATAAGAATCCCGTTTGTGCCCTCCATCATAACGAACATTTTGACCTAATAAACAACTGCTGATACCGATAGGAATTTTTTTCATATGACTCTATGGAGGTAAGTAAGAAGTGGAGGTTATTATGAATTACTTAACCGCCATGGCTTGCCAGTTCATTAGCAAGGTTGTCATTTGATCAGACGGGATCGGGCGGCTAAACAAAAAACCTTGTATCCGTTCGCAATCCTGATCGCGCAGAAAATCCATTTGCCCCTGATTTTCCACGCCTTCGGCAACGCTACTAAGCCGCATGTTCCGGGCCAAGCCGATAACGGCGCTGGCGATGGAGGCATCGGCGGAGTCCATCGGCAAGTTTAAGACAAAGTCATGGCTTATTTTCAGCGTATCGATAGGAAAGTGTTTCAAATAACCTAACGACGAGACACCGGTACCGAAATCGTCAATGGCTATTTTTAGCCCCAAGAGCTTTAATTTTTTCAGGGTTTCGACGGTTTCTTCCATATTATCCATCATTACGCTTTCAGTGAGTTCAAGTTCCAGCAGCTCGGGCGGAATATTAAACTCAAGCAGCATTTGCTCGATCATTTCAATCAGGTTCGGTTGACGGAATTGCCTTGCCGATAAATTGACTGCCATAGTCAATGGAGGAAATTCGGCATCCAACCATTCCCTGATTTGCTTACAAGCGGTCCGGATCACCCATTCACCCACCGGTATAATCAGCCCGGTTTCTTCCAGTAAAGGGATAAACTCAAGCGGCGACACTAGGCCAAGATCGGGGTGCTGCCATCGTATCAGCGCTTCAACCCCGTTGACTATGCCGCTTTGCATGTCAATCTGGGGCTGATAATAAAGCCTGAATTCCTGACGGTCCAGGGCGCGACGTAAATTGGTTTCCAGCATCAAGCGCTCGAAAGCGACTGCATTCATGTCCGCCGAGTAGAATTTAAAGTTGTTACGCCCATATTGTTTAGCGTGATACATCGCAACATCGGCGTTTTCCAGAAGTTTTCCCCGGTCATTGTCGATGCCGGGATACAGGTTAATGCCGATGCTGGCGGTGATAAACACTTCATAGCCACCCACGGAATAAACGGAAGACAAGGTCTGGATGATTTTCTTGGCAATCTGTCCGACATCTTCTTCCTGAGTTATCTGGGTAATGATCACGGCAAATTCGTCACCGCCCAAACGGGCGATGGTATCGATTTCACGTGCGCAACGTTTGAGCCGTTCGGCTACAGCGACCAGCAGTTCATCACCGATCACATGCCCCAAGGTATCATTGATTGCTTTAAACCGGTCAAGATCCAGGAACATAACGGCAACCATGCATTTGTTTCGTTGTGCCTGCAAAACGGCCTGTTCCAGACGATCATGAAACAGCAGGCGGTTGGGCAATCCGGTCAACGGGTCGTGATGGGCCAAATAGTTGAGCCGCTCTTCCGACAGCTTAAGTTCGGTGATTTCAGTGAAGACTGCTACATAGTGACTGATATTATTCGACTGCATGGATTCAGGAGGTAGAGTAACGCCCGGGGCAATTGCGGAGGCCGCTCTGTCAGGCACTGCACTGATATTGACCCAAGTCGGAAAAATTTCCCCGTTCTTGCGGCGGTTCCATATTTCACCACGCCATTGGCCGGCTTTATTCAGAATGTCCCATAGTTGGCGGAAAAAGGCATGACTGTGCCGCTCTGATTTTATGATATTGGGTGTATTACCGATGATTTCTTCGGCAGAATAACCGGTAATCGAGCATAAAGCCTGATTGACACTGATAATGTTTGTTTTGGCGTCGGTTATTAAAATACCTTCCAAGGTGTTCTCGAATACCGTTGCGGCAAGGCGTAATTTTTCTTCTACTCGTTTGCGTTCGATTGCATAGTGTATGCTACGGTTTAATATTCCGCTATTTAGGTCGCTTTTAACCAGATAATCCTGAGCACCGGCCTGTGCCAGTTTTATCGCCAAGTCTTCATCGTCGAAACCGGTCAAAACTATAATAGGCAAGTTAGGTGCTTGTTGGTGTAAACGCCAAAAAGAATCCTCGCCAAAGGCGTCCGGTAAGGATAAATCCAGTAAAGCAACATCGAAATGTTGTTGTTTTAGCCAAGCTAAACCGCTTTCCAAGCGTTCGGCATGAGTTAAACGGAAAGTCTGCCTCGTGTTTTCGGTTAATAGTTCGCGTAGCAGCACAGCATCGGGTTTATGGTCTTCTATGAGCAGGATATTCATGTTCACTACTTTTCTATGATTGGAAGATGAGCTGTTGAAGCATAGGGTACACAGGCCTTATCACTGCTCCTTATTGTGGATGCAGAGTGGCGCATCGTGCGATTAATTCGCCCGCCTCATCCACGGGTAATGGCCGACCGTATAAATAGCCTTGAGCGTCATCGCAGGCGATATGACGAACCATTTCGAGCTGCGCCTCGTTCTCGACGCCGGTAGCCAAGCCTTTGATATGAAAGATGCGCGCTATTTCAATGGCCGCTTTGGCGATAACCGCTTCACTTGAATGGAGCGAATCCTGCTGAATCAGCGATTGATCGATTTTGATAGCGTGTATTGGGAACTTGCTCAACGATTTAAAAGAAATCATATCGTTACCGAAATTGTCTAAAGACAGTTTTATGCCCATTTGAGAGAGCCGGTTAAGTTCCTGAACAGAATACTCGTCATCTTCCCAAAGGGTTGCTTCATGAAATTCCAGCTCCAACAGGGAAGGGGATACATCATTTTCTTCTAGAGCATTGACCACGCTGTCAACAAAGCCGCTTTGACGAAACTGCCGGGCCGAAATATTGACTGATATCGCTAAAGTCGCCAAGCCTTGCTGTTGCCAGGATTTACTTTGAGCGCAGGCCTGCTGTATTACCCAATTGCCTACCTGAACAATAAGGCCGCTATTTTCCAGGTCAGTCATAAATTTTGCCGGCGTCAATAAGCCCTGCTCGGGATGCCGCCAGCGCAACAAGGCTTCCATACCGACAATCATACCGCTACGGACATCTACGGTGGGTTGATAATGCAGCTCAAATTCATCACGTTCGAAGGCTGCGTTTAATCGCTCGATTTTATCCGTATTGCGCTGGATTTTTGCACCCATGGCCGCGGAGAAGAAACGGAAGCCTCCTTTTTTTTCATGGCCGGCTTCCTTGGCTTGATACATGGCGGCATCGGCAGCACCGATGAGCGATTCAATGTCAGTGCAGTCGTCAGGATAAATGGCGATACCCAAGCTGGCGTGAGCTGTGATTTGCTGGCCATTTAAGAGCAACGGTTCGGCTAAAATGTGTAAGATTTTATCGGCGATTAACGCAGCATCCTCGGCATTGTTTAAATTGTTTAAAATAAGGGTGAATTCATCGCCGCCCATACGTGCCGCGCAATCGCTGGTACGAATGCAATTTTGCAAGCGTTTCGCTACTTCCTTGAGCAAATCATCGCCGCTACGATGACCTAACGAGTCATTGATCAACTTGAAATCGTTCAGATCGAGAAAAATTAAAGCCAACGATTTTTTGGAACGGCGCGCGCCGCCAATGTCTTGCTTGAGCCGGTCATAGAATAATTTACGGTTAGCCAACCCGGTCAGGACATCGTAATGAGCCAGATATTGCAGTTGTTCCAATAAGGTCTTTCGTTCTATCGCGTAATATAAAGAGCGCCGCAATACCAATTCCGAAATGCCGTTTTTGACTAAAAAATCCTGCGCACCCAATTGAACCGATTGTATCGCGAGCAACTCATCTTCTTCTGCGCTTAACACCACTATCGGAATTGTCAGGGCTGCCGTATATATTTGAGTAAGACTGTCTAACCCGTTACCGTCAGGCAGACCGAGATCAAGCAATATCGCTGAAATACCGCCTTGTTCCAAAACCGGTAAAGCCTCGCTGAGTAAACCGACACGGATTAATTCGAAGTGCTTATTGGCGTTATTGTTGGTTTCCAGCAAAACTTCAACTAATTTGGCATCACCTGGATTGTCTTCAATCAACAAGATTTTCGCTATGGTCGGACTCATAGTTTAATCCATGATTTCCGAAGGCAGCTTGACGATCGTCAGCCAAAAAGTTTCGATTGATTGAACGACTTTGATAAATTGCTCCAGGTCGACAGGCTTGTTGACGTAACAATTGACGTGTAAATCGTAGGTTTTAAGGACATCCTGCTCGGCTTCTGAGGAGGTAATGATAACCACGGGAATGCGCTTCAAATTCGAATCGGCTTTGATTTCCGCCAACACCTCAAGCCCGTTTTTTTTCGGCAAATTGAGATCGAGCAGGATCACATCAGGGCGCGGCGCGTCCGCGTATTTTCCTTCCCTGTGCAGAAAGGCCATTGCTTCCATGCCGTCACCGACTATGCTCAGATTGTTTTTTACTTTGCTTTCGGTCAGTGCTTCGCAGGTTAAACGAACATCGCCCGGATTATCTTCCACCAGCAAAAATTCGGCGACACGGCCTATGTTTTCTATGCTCATCAGTTAGTTTCCTCGGTTAGGGTTTTAAGTAAAGTGAAAATAAACGTAGCGCCTTGACCTCGATCTGATTTAACCTCGATTTGTCCGCCATGACGCTCGATGATTTTTTTGCAAATAGAAAGACCGATACCGGTTCCGGGGTAATCTTCCTTATTATGCAGGCGCTGAAAAATAACAAAAATCCGATCGAAAAATTCAGGTGCGATGCCTATCCCGTTGTCTTGAATCTCAATGCGCCAGCATTTATCCGCATCAGAGGCTTTAATGCCGATTTCAGGGGGCAGTTCGCCGCGAAACTTGACCGCATTGCCAATCAGATTCTGAAATAATTGAGTCAGTTGAGTAAGATCGCCATGTGTGTTTGGTAACTCGTCGTAGACAATCTTGGCATGGCTTTCCTCAATCGCTACATGCAGATTGGCTAGAGCTCGTTGCAAAACTGAATTGAGATTCACCGGTTCAAACGGTTTGTTACGCGAACCAATCCGGGAATAAGCGAGTAAGTCGTTAATAAGCGTTTGCATCCGGGTTGCGCCGTCGACCGCGTAATGGATGAATTCGTCCGCATCGGAATCCAGTTTGCCCCGGTAACGCCGTGACAACAGTTGGGTGAAGCTGGCCACCATGCGCAACGGCTCTTGTAGATCGTGGGATGCGACATAAGCAAACTGCTCCAGCTCTTTATTGGAACGCGCCAACTCTTCGGTGCGTTGCGACAAGGCTTCCTGGGCCGTGCGGTAAGCGCTGATGTCGGAAAACTCAACGATAAAATGAGTGACGGTGCCGGTTTCGTCCTTGACGCCGCTGATATTGATCCAGGCGGGAAAAAGATTGCCCTGGCTATGTTGTAGCAAGCTTTCGCCTTGCCACGGTTCGCCCTGCTTAATGTCTTGCCAATGGCTGATAAAGGTTTCCCGTTCTTGAGCGGGTAACAGCAAGGTGATAGGCTGGCCAATCAGGTCTTCATTACGGTAACCGGCAATGGCGGCCACTTTGTTGTTAACGTGGAGTATTTGCCTGCGGATGTCGGTAATAATGACGCCTTCGATATTGCTTTGAAAAACTTGAGCCAGCAGTCTCAACATTTCATGATCGGCATGAAAATAAGCGTCAACAGCCAGTTCTATATCGAACAAAATAACCTTGATTACTGCCTGCATGGTATCGGTGCAGGCGTTTTGATCGTTTGCCAGTTGTTGCTGGATTTCAGGTAACAGCCAAGCCAGGTAATAATGATAAGCGCCGAGATACCATTGTGGCTTAAGTCCGATACGGTGATGGGTTACGCCGATGTTGATGCGGTCTTTTGTATAATCAAGATCGTAATTACCAGCGATCAGGCGATCGAAATAGGCTTCCTGTTTGCATTTCAGGCGCTCGACCAGAACCGGATCGGTCAATAAATTACGGGTCGTGTCAAAGTTTTGTAATTGTATATAGAAATCATCAATAAATGCGGCATGACGGCCTTCTAATGAGCTATGCAGCGCTTTTAGCAAATCGATGTCACGCGGGCTCAGTCGTAAAAACGCAAGACGTTCGGCAATTTCCCTGTCATTCATAATCATGGATGTGTTGGAGTCGGTCATGTTCGGTGGAGTATTAAACTTATTTATTCTAAAGTTACTTACAATGGTGTCGAGATGTCTTCAGTCCAGGTAAACGCCAATGCAGTATTAAGTTTTTATTAAGAATGGGTGTTTTACATTTTTTAGGCAACGATTGCCAGTAATTATTGATTTGTTCTCGATAAAGCAGGTAATGAGATTGTCTAACTGAAGACTTGTATCGGCAGCGCTATGTTGGGTGCGGCTTGTTGTTTTTAGCGCTATTACGGGGATACCACTAGGTAACGCTACTTATTGAATGAAGGCATTGAACGCTCTATCCTAAAGCCGGGGTCTCTGTATAAATATGGTTGCGCCTTTTCCCCGGAGCGTCTACACGGAGGTAGGCGGTACGACTAGATAGTTTCGTTCCGGGGATATTTTTCCCGATTGATGTGATTGATAGGCACCTGTTTGGCGTCTGTCCTCTAGCTTATGCCGTATCCTGTAAGCGTTTTATGTTTCAATGTTCCCGGCTACATCTTTTTCGCTGATAACAGCAGCCTTGAAAAGTGTGAGCTTGCCTGTCATGCTGTTTATATTAATCATTCAGTCTTTGGATTACGCCTTGCATGTTGGAACGTCGGGCCTCCGAGCAGTCGTTATCGGATCATTATTACCGGTGCGATGACTCAGAAGGCTGTTACATCCTGTGCAAAACCTTGGAGTTCTTGATCTTTTAAGTTAATTATTGCAAATTCTGCTGAGGCGTTACACTTATGAACTGATGTTACGCACTCGCCCCCCAAAAGGCGTATTATTCTGGAATGGATAAAGAAAAATTAGAGTTATACACAGATTACCTGATCTGCAATAGTGGGTTTGCGACGGCGACCGGATTATCGGCCATG